>JGI12659J15293_10000316_pt1 | contig 15739 bp, 16 predicted proteins | sample JacPinW_OM2H0_O1_FD_15293 | JGI IMG/M metagenome (IMG submission 15293) | reverse complement strand
GGAAGCCGTCCATGGGCAAGTCTATCCGGAATTTGTCGACTGTCACGCGGGTTGGTCTCGATCTGGCGAAGAGGGTGTTTCAGGTTCACGCAGTCGAGGCGAAGGGCGAGATCGTTGTGGCGCGCAAACTCACGCGCAGCCAACTGATCCCGTTCTTCGCCGAGCTGCCGCCGTGCGTGGTGGCGATGGAGGCGTGCTCCTCGGCGCATCATTGGGGCGGGCGCTGATCGAACTTGGACATGAAGTGAGGCTCATTCCGCCTGCGCATGTGAAGCCCTACGTGCGCCGGAACAAAAGCGACCAGATTGACGCAGCGGCGATCTACGAGGCGATGGTCGGCCTGGCCAGCGGTTCGTGCCGGTGCGTTCGATCGACAACCAGGCCGAGCTGATGCACCATCGGGCGCGCGAGCTGCTCGCCGGCCAGCGCACGGCGGCGCTCAATGCTTTGCGCGGGCATCTCGCCGAGATCGGCGTCGTCGGGCCGCAAGGCGCGCAACATGCCTATGACCTCAAGCGCCTGGCCATCGACGGCTTCGACGCGAACGGCCAGGTCCTAGTTCCCGACTGCGTCCGCGTGGCGCTTCGTCCGCTTGTCGGCCAGATTGATGCGCTCGACGAGGCGATCGGAGCAATCGACAAGGAGATCGCAGCGTCGGTCAAGGCCGATGAGACAGCCAAGCGGTTGATGACTATTCCCGGCGTCGGCCCGGTCACCGCCTCGGCGATCGTGCCACCATCCAGGACGCCGGCGCCTTCGCCAGCGGGCGCGAGTTCGCCGCCTTCCTCGGCCTGACGCCGCGCCAGAACTCGACCGGCGGCAAAACGCGGCTCGGGCGCATCACCAAGATGGGCGACCGCTATTTGCGCAAGCTTCTGGTCATAGGCGCCTGCGCGACGCTTCGTCATCGCAAAGGCCACAACGACGCCATGCGCCGGTGGGCGAGCGGCATGCTCGAGCGCAAGACCGTCAAGTACAAGTTCAAGCTGACCGCGGTGGCGCTCGCCAACAAGGTCGCGCGCATCGTCTTCGCACTGATGACCCGGGGCGGCCAATACGACGACCGGCCGGTCGCCGCCTGAACGACGAGGCTATTCGATAGGAGTTTTCGCCGCCAAGGCGATCAGCATCGAGGGCGTCGACGAAATGATGTGAACCAACGGCAACGGCTCGGAAGCCCGAATAGCGGTCAGCGCCAACACGAGCGCGAGCGAATGATGGGGCGAAGAGTCGTGCGGACGAATCATCAGGGCCAGCGGATTCATCTTTCCGCATCAACAGGCCGAAGACATGACCGCTCCCGAAACGTTCACACCAGCTTCAAACAGACCCTTGACCACGGGGCGTCGTCCAGACATGACTGCTATTTGCGCGAAGGCGACGTCTCGAATCGACGTGAAGCGGACGCTGAGGATCTGGCGGTGGACGTTCCATAGGGGCGGAAGGTGGGCATAAAAGGGTCCGCCTCGCGAAGGACCGGAGTCCGAGCCTCCATCTCAATGCGAGCACGAAATCGGCTTCACTCGCCAATTCCGGAAAAGTCGTGATGCGGCGTGTCCTAATGACCGCACGCCTGATCGTATCGCCGGAGGACTTGAAGCACGGCGCCGAGCACAAGTTCTCGGGGCCGCGCCGAGAGCGAGCCGTCGACCACCTCGGGGTAAAGACCGCCCAAATACTGGCTGATGAGCGGCTCGGGGATTACCTTGTCGCCGAGTTTGGCGAAGAGCCGACCGACAGCGGCCTGAGCCTCCGGACGGGGCCAGTAATATCGGATGCGATCGCTGAAACTGAAGTGCCGCTGCAACCTGAGGTCGTCGGTGTCCCCTTGATAATATCTACGCCAGTTTCCAGGCTCCTTCAGCATCAAAGCTTCCATCGCGGCCGGCAGGCCGTCCTCGGTCGACGCAGGGTCGAGAACGCGCGCGATGCAATCAAGCCCGTAGAGTGCTTCGCGTAACGCAAAGGTCAACCAGGGTCCCACCTTGAGGATTGCGAACCCGTCCCTAACCAATGCATCAAGGCTGCCCGACGCCTGATAATCTGTCGAATGCGCCTCGAAGACAAAACCTGACAAGCTGGCCATGGCGTTCACGAGGTGCGCGGCCTTCTCGGGCTTATATGGAATGACTTGGGTGCTGGCGAACTCGACGCCGGGTTGCACCACTACGCCAATCGCACGGGCGAAGGCTGTCTCAAGGCCCGCGTCCCCGAACGCCTTTTCGTGAACCTCGACGGTCCGCAGCGCCGCTTCCGGTTTTGTCACCTCAAGAGAATTGACGGCGTGCTGTGCTCCGCCGGGTACTGGCACTTCTGTGCCGATGATATAAATCGGAGGCGTGCCATTCCCGACGGCCGCTTCCGCTACCTTAGCCAAAGCGGCGGCGCGCTCAGCGGTTACTTCATCCGCCAACGCCGCCGGCTCACCGGCGCATCCCATGCTGGTGTCGAGATGCAGCTTGGCGAAGCCGGCCCGCGCATAGCCTGCGATCATTGCTTTGGCCCGTTGCATAGCCTGATCTGCGGCCAAATGCTTCCATGGATTGGGACCAAGATGATCACCTCCAAGGATCACTCGGGAGGGGTCAAGACCGACGCGCGCGGCGATGCCGTCGACGAAGCGGCGAAAATCGGCGGGCGTCATGCCGGTATAGCCACCCTCTTGGTTGACCTGGTTGCAGGTCGCCTCGATGAGGACGCGCCTGTCGGTGCGAAGCGCCAGAGACAGGGCGGCCTCTATGACGATGGGATGGGCGGTGCAAACCGATGTGACACCGGCTCGGCCGTCAGTCAGCCGTTCGCTCACGAGCGGAGGGAGGAGCCGAGTCATGGCAAGGGCTTTGCGGAACGAGCCAAGAGGAAAGCATCGAGATCGGCTTGGCTGGCGGCGCCCTCCATCGGTCCTTGGCTCGTCACCGCCAATGCTCCACTCGCTGCGGCGTAAGCCAGACACCGGGCCGGAGGCATGTTGCGCAACCAGCAACTGATGAAGGTGGCCCCGAAGCAGTCCCCAGCTCCGGTCGGATCGCGCTCCTCGACCTCGAACCCGGGCTGGGTGAGGCGCGTCGCGGAGTCGAAGTAGCTAGCGCCTTCCGCGCCCCGCTTGTGAACGATTGCTTTGACGCCGTGGGCGAGAATCTCCTCGACGGCGGCCTTCTCTTCCTTCGCATTGGTGAAGAGATAGAGTTCGCCGCTACTCGGCAGGAACACATCGCAACGTCGAAACAGCGTTTCACAAGCTTCTCGAAGGCCGGGCAGATTGAGAATCTCCGGACGAAGATTAGGGTCGAATGAAATCGTACCCCCGCGTGCCTTGATCGCCTCAGCTGCGCGGAGGACAACCCCTACAATGCTCGGCGAGAAAAGCGCCGTGCCCATCACATGAAGGTGGTCGCTGCGGTCCAGAACGGCGCTGGCCGCGGCGTCGAGGACAATATTGCCTGACGCGCTGTGCTTGATGTTGTACACGAACGCGCGCGATCCATCGGGTCTATAACGTACGAAGGCGCTGCCCGTGGCCGTTTCGGGGTCAATCCGGATGCCTTCCACATTGACCCCGTCACGGCGCAGGCGATCGAGATTGACTCGCCCAAAGTCATCGTTCCCCACGCATCCGATGATGGCAGCCGGCTGACCAAACTTAGCGGCCTGATCGATGAAAATCGCCGGGGCGCCAGACGGGAAGGGGCCAACCAGCTTGACCGGCTCCAGGAATCCGTCGCCCTTGTCGGTCGCCATGATCTCGACGAGGATTTCGCCGATGGTGAGGATCGATTTCATCGGTCAGCTCATCCAGTTGCCGCCATCGATGTTGTAAGTTTGGGCAACGATGTAATCAGCGTCTTCGCTTGCGAGGAATGTCGCGAGGCCGCCAATCTCGTCAGGGCGCGCCATACGCCCGAAGGGTACAGATGCGCCGACGACGCGCTTTTTCTCGCCGGGCTTCAGGTTCTCGTACTTGGCGAACATCGCGTCGACGTGATCCCAGTGCTCGTTGTCGACGACGCCGCGGGCGGCGCCGTTCGTGACGAGCACTTCCGATCATTTGTGAAAGCTCTTTGATGCGAAAACAGGGTAAAGCTGGGGGTAGCGGGCCGTATCGACAGCCGCACCGCGCGCAAGAGCGAGATCGTGGGCGAGAATCTGGAATGGTATGACGCCCAGGATCGCACTCACAGCTGGATCCTCGAAGGGCGGAAGCACGACGTCAAACGGACCGTGGCTTTTCGCGAGGACCGCACCAGCCGCTATGCTGGCGAAGGGGTTACCGATCAGCTTCATTCCGGCAATAAAAGCCGAAAGCCGATGGCCTTGCGCGATTTCGTCCGCTACGAGGACTATGCCGGTGGCGGACCCCACGCCATTGAAAGGGCCGTGCATCATCTCCTCGAGTTCCTTGGCGACGACTGGCATCTTCGCGACCTCCAGAACTTTCAAGGCGCCTTCTAATGCGGTCGGCACTTGGCTGCCGGCCCCCACGACAAAGAGCACATCCGCATGTCGGAATTTTTCGACCCATTGGGCGGTGGCCGCTTGGCTCAGCGCGATCGTAGCCGCGAAGCTAGCAGGCAGGTCGACGTAGCGGGACTTTAAGACCGCATCCGCATCGCTGGCGTTGCCCATCGCGAGACGGCGCCCGAGCAGAACGGCGGCGAAGGCTGTGGTTGTGAAACCTTTGGTCTTGCCAAGACTGGTTTCGGATCCCGTGTGCGTCTCGATGACAAACGCCGCCTCAAGCGGTATCGGCGCCTGTGGGTCGGCCGTCACCACAGCCGTAATTGCACCCGCCGCGTTGGCGCGCCTGATGCCTTCGAGCAAGATCAACGATGCGCCGCTCTGAGAAATGGCGAGCATCATCACGTCCGAGCTCAGTCCGCCGATTTCGGTCTCGTCAAGGAATTCGAGTGAACTCGCCGCCTCACAGTCAATTCCGAGTTCCTCCTGCCAGGAGCGCGCCGCGATCATGGCGGCGTAAAGGGAAGTGCCCGATCCCACCATCCAGACCTTACGGATCACGCGTTTGCGGAACGCCGCAACCAAGGCTTCCCCCTTGAGTCCGGTTACGAGCAACCTCCTGAGCGCCTCTGGTTGCTCGAGAATGAATTGAAGCATCTGAGTGGGCACGGTCAGATCTCCGAAAGGAAGCCATCGGCATCGATGGTCAGGGCCGCTGCGCCAACCAGGCCAGTGAATGGGGCGGTGCGAGACAGCTCGATTTCTTGAAGTCCGCTTAAGGCATTGGGGAGCGCGTGAGCGCGTACGGCGCGTCGAACCCAATCTGTTGCAATCCGGTCGCCCGTGAACATGCCGCCGGCTAAAGCGATTGCAGCCGGATTCAGAAGGTTCACAAGTTGGATGAGGCTGAGCGCGAGGTAGCCGTACGCCTTGCTTACGGGGGGGTCGATGCGAGGCAGATAAGCGGCCACAATATCAGCGCCTTCGCGCGCCTCGATCAGCATTCTCTCTGTGCATCCGCTCAGGCCACAGTCGCAGATCGTCGATCCGCTCTGGTCCGAGCTGATGTGGCCATTCTCGCCCGCGTAGTTGCTGGCTCCCCGATGCAGTCTCCCGTTGAAAACCATACCGGTCGCAAGGCCAGTTCCTCCGTTGATGAGCAGGAAGTCTTTGTACGCGCGGCCAGCTCCAAAATGCATCTCGCCAATGGTGGCGGCGTGGACGTCGTTTTCGACATGAATCGACAGTCCCGTCTCATCGGCCAGGGTCTGCGCGATCGGAATATCTCTAATGCGCATATTCATCGACTGGACAAGCACGCCGTTCACTCGATCGATGTGGCCCGTCATGCCTACTCCGATGCTGTGTGCACGGCTTCCAGCCTGCGAAGCCAAGATCTTGGCGACCCCGACTAGGTCCCCCAGGAGACATTCACGACGGGTCGGAACTCGATGCTCGAAGAGGACTTCGCCCTGGCGCGAAACGAGCCCACCCAGGATCTTGGTCCCGCCAACATCGACACCAAGGAGAACTTGGTCGGCGTTGGGACCGGGCCTCGGATAAGGCGGCTCCTGGATCGTCATGGGTTGCGGATCTCGATTCTGATTTGAGGGTCGGAGAAGCGGGAGCGAGCCGGTTGAAAGGCGAGGCGTACCGAACTTCAGCTAATCCGTTTTCCCTCGATCCAGACGGCTTGCAGGGCAAGCTGATGATCCATGACGACGAAACTGGCGAGTGCGCCAGGGGCGACGCGTCCAAGATCGTTGCGGCCGAGATATTCGGCTTGTCGGGTCGAACACATATCGGAAGCGTCGGCCATCGAAAGACCGAGCGACACAAGATTTCTGAACGCATCGATCATGCTGATGGCGCTACCGGCAAGCGATTTTCCATTGGCGAGCATGATCGTTTTTCCGGTCTTAACCAGTGGACTGCCAAGACCGCTTCGATATTCGCCATCCGGACACCCTGCCGGCGCCGTAGCGTCGCTTATGGCGTAGAGGCGAGGGATCGCCCGGTACGCCGCGCGCACCGTGGTGGGAGCGACGTGGATGAAATCGCAGATCAGTTCGGCATAGCGTCCCTCCGCCAAAGCATAGGCGGCCACACCGGGTTGTCGATGTTCTACCCCAGACATGCCGTTGAACAGGTGTGTGAACCCAGCAAGACCGCGGCGAAAACTTGCTGCCGTTTCGTCCGCGGTCGCGAGGCTATGGCCTATTTGGACCCTGCATCCTCGCGCAGTCAGCGCCTCTATGACAGCTAAGCCGCCTGGTGTTTCAGGAGCAACTGTCGCTACAATGATTGGACAGATATCGTTCCATCTCGTTGCCAGCTTGGCATCGCCATCGAGCGTCAAATTCGCCTGGGCGCCGAGCTTCATCGGATTGATAAATGGTCCTTCCAGATGTGCGCCAAGTATGGTCGGCTCGTTCGGTTCTCGGTTCTTTTTGATAGTTTGGATTTCGGCTAGCCCCTTTTCTATGACTGCGGGCGGAGCAGTCGCCGTCGTCGGCGCAATCGCCACAGTCCCATTTGCCGAATGGTAGCGAATGAAGTGGCGGATGCCGGCCTCCCCGCCGGTGTAGTCAACGCCGTTCCCGCCATGAACATGGAGATCAATGAACCCCGGGAGGATGTATGGCTCCCGTAGTCCACCCGCCGCCGACACGGACCTTCCTTCGATCCGTGCGATCCTTCTCCCTTCGGTGACAATTTGGCCGTCCACCCAGCCTGACGGGGTCAGGATAGAGCCTACCAAAGACGACTGAAGAGTATCGTGGGATTTTTCCAATTTAGTTGCCCGTCAGTTTGGAATTGCAAGCATAGCCGCGCCCCGCGCGCCGCTACTTTCACCATAGAGCGAAGCAAAAATCGCCGGTTCGCGAATGCCTTCTCTGCTCAATGACGAAAATCGTTTACTCAATTCTAGATCAACTCCGTTTATCCGAGACAAACCACCGCCGAGCACGACGCAATGCGGATCAATGGTCAGTTGAATCGTATGCAGAAGTTCGCAAACGAGGTCGAGCCATGCGTCGAACACCCGCTGCATGGCTTGTTGTCCCCCCGCCGCGGCGGTAACGATCTGATCGGGGGTAACTTTCTCGCCCGTGATGGCAAGGGCCAAGGCGGACATGCCGGGACCTGAGACCAGCGTCTCGTAGCATCCAACTCGGCCGCAACCACAACGCAGATTCGGAAGGTTCATGCGAGCCGCCAATCGCATGGGTATGCCAATATGGCCCACTTCACCGGGAAGACCGTTGCTTCCTTTGACCAAAGAGCCGGAGCGGCAAACGCCGCCTCCGCAGCCTGTCCCAAGTATGAGGCCGAATGCAGTTTCATAGCCGGCGGCTGCGCCACCGTTGGCTTCGGAGAGTGCAAAACACTTGCAGTCGTTTTCGACCCGGACTGCAAATCCAAAGCGCTGCGATAGGTCGGCGCGCAAAGGCATGCCGTTCGCGAGAAGGTTTGCGGTAAAAGAGAGGCCCGTCTTTGGCTCAATCCACCCGGGAATGCCGATCCCGAGGGGCAAGTTCCGATCACCTGACACGTCGCGCAACCATTCATACTGCGCAGCCAGAGCTTCGACTAGATCGGCGTAAGACGACGCCGGCGTAGGAGTCCGCCGCGATGCGCCCGGCTCAAGATTGGCCTCGAAGAGGCAAGCTTGTATCTTTGTCCCACCAAGATCAATTCCACCAAACATGTTGAGACTGCACCTATTCGAGCGGGTAGAGAACAACGCCCTTTACCACGCGCGTCAGGTTATTTGTAGTGAAGGGGTTATCTATATTGAGTCGCAGCGTATCCGACCATGCAATCGCCTGGATCTGAGCTGCGACAACGAAGAGAACGCTGCTCCATGCGTCATTGCCAACGACAGGCACATGCAGATCGACATTTCCTTTCTCCGACCCAAGCGTCACAACCGATTTTGGTCCGAACTGAGTCCTGATCTCGTTCGCCGCATCCCTATCGTACCGCCGCGTTTGCGGATCGTTTGATGTCATGACGTGAACGCGCGTTTTGTTATCAACGACGGCTTTCGGCCCATGACGAAATCCAAGTGTGGAGTCCCATGAAGTTGGTATGAGGCCGGCCGAGAGCTCCAGCACTTTCAGAGCACTCTCACGCGCCGCCCCCAAGAGTACGCCAGAACCGAGGAATACTGCCCGCGACGGCGGCGCTGCGCTTGCGCCCTGAGCGAGTTCGAGCGATCCAGCGAGAACCGCTTCGGCCGCCGCGGCTAAACGGACCATTGCCTCGGCAAGAGGAAGCGGCGGACAGTCGTCAAGGCATGCAAGGGCGCTCAGCAGCATCGTGCTGTAACTCGACGTCATCGCGAAACCCTGGTCGTCCGCCTCCGGGGGCAAGAGCACAACGCGCTGTTTGCCTGGGCCGGGCGACGTGCGTGTAGCCAAGGCCCCAAGTGAATTGCATGTGAAATTTAGACGATCAGCTTCAGGCGCATGCGCGTCCAAGAGATCCAGGGCGCCAACGGTTTCGGGGCTATCGCCGCTGCGTCCGAACGAAACCACCAAAGGCCTAACCCCCGGCCGGATGTAGTTTCTTGGGGAACTGACTAGATCCGTTGTCGGGATTGCGCGGTACTTGGCTGGGCCGGGACGACTGTTCAAGTGACTTGCGAGAGTTTCGCCGATGAAGGCAGAGGTTCCGGCGCCGCAAAACCAGATCTCATCGTAGGCCCGAGATTGGACCCATTTCGAGACTCCGTCGGCATGACTCGCGAGATCCTTCGCCCATGAACGCCACAACGCGGGTTGGCTCATTGCTTCGCGAAAGGTCGTCCACTTAGACAAACTGGTATAAATCGTTTGCTCGGCGAGTCCCATCGTCGTGTCTCACTCTAGGCCAGGTCGGCAATCAGCAGGTTAATCCCGCGGTTCACCAATGTTGCCGCGAAATCTTCAGGAATGTTCCGGTCGGTTACAATCGTATCTATCCGCTCAATATTGCAAAATCGATGCAAACTTGGCGCTTTGAACTTGGTAGAATCGACGAGGACAACAATCCTGCGGCTCACCCTCATCATAACCTCGCTCTGTCGCGCCTCCTCTTCGTTGAAAGTGCTCAAACCGAGCATTGGGTCAATGCTGTCGGCGCCAAAGTATACAGTATCAAATTGCATGTTCTGCAGCGAGTCCTCGACAAAACGCCCAGTAAGCGCCCTCGCTTCGAATCTCACCCTGCCGCCTGGCAAGATAAGCACGTGCTGATCGCAGCCCCAAAGCGCCTCGATAATATTCAGGCCCGTCGTGAGAATTGTTCGCCGGGACAGTGTTCGAAGTTGCTCGGCGAAGAGTTGCGTCGTCGATCCCGAATCGAGAATGAGCGATCGATCAGCGTCCACCAGTTTTCGCGCTTTCCTGGCGATCGCAAGTTTCAAGTCGCGATTCACGAACGCTTTGTCGGCGACAGTCGGTTCGAGAAACGGGCGCGTGAACGATGCATTCTTTTCGGCAAGCGACATAGCCAATGCAATTCTGAAGTCCGGCATGCCCTTGTATCCGTAGCGCCGGCAAAACCGGATGACGGAAGGGTCACTAACACCGGCCGCGGCCGCGATTCCTTGGATCGGCAAGGTCATGAACTTGCTAGGCGCATTGACCAGAAGACCGGCAATGCGCTGGAAGGCTTTACTCAAAACTGGAAGATCATTTTCGACTATCTCGACGAGTGACCGGCGTGATGGCAGCTGATTCATCACCATTGCCGTCCGTTTAGTAGAATTTTGCTGTCCGAACCATCATGCGCTCGACTTTGATCGAACTCAGGATCCATCCCTCCTACTAACCAGCGGCCATTCTTATGTGTCTGCCGGTTCGATCAAAAACCAGAAGCCGCTCGGGCGCCATTTCGAGCGACAATTGCTGTCCCGCCTTGAAGGGTGATTGTCCGGCCAGTCGCGCTGTCATCGATTGGCCCCCAGTCAGATAGCCGTGAAGGATTGTCTCGTCTCCCAAATGCTCAACGACGTCGATTTCGACCGGCAGGCCATCCCCGGTCTTGGAAATCGACACATCCTCGGGGCGTATGCCCAATTCCAAATCCGCCAGGTCTTTCAGGCTGTCTGGCTCGCCAGGAAGTTCCAACGTCTTGCCGCCGGGAAGTTCGAATATGAGTCGGCGGCCGTCCTGTTTCGCGCCCGTTACGCGAATGAAGTTCATAGGTGGCTGACCTAAGAAACCGGCCACGAATTTGTTGGCGGGGCGGTTGAAGAGATCGAGCGGCGTCCCGGCCTGCTCTATTGCTCCCGCATTCAAAATGACCATTCGATCAGCCAAGGTCATGGCTTCGACCTGATCGTGGGTCACATAGATCATCGTATTGCCGAGTTGGCTATGAAGTTTAGCCAGCTCTACGCGCATTTCACCGCGAAGCGACGCATCAAGATTGGACAGGGGTTCGTCAAACAAGAAAATCCGGGGTTTCCGAGCCAGCGCCCGACCAATCGCCACGCGCTGCCGCTGCCCGCCGGACAGTGTCTTCGGCTTGCGCGCGAGCAACTCCTCAAGTTTCAGAAACTTGGCGATCTCAAGGACGCGCGCCTCGACTGTGGATTTGCCTTCGCCAGCGATTTTCAATCCAAACCCGATATTCTCCGCAACGGTCATGTGCGGATAAAGAGCATAGGACTGAAAGACCATGGCGACGCCGCGGGTCACCGGATCGGCTGTCGTCATATCGACGCCATCCAAAAGGAGCTTCCCAGAAGTTACTGGCTCAAGCCCGGCGATGCAGCGCAGGAGCGTAGATTTTCCGCACCCCGACGGCCCAACGAGCACCACGAATTCCCCTTCGTCTATCGTGAGACTCACGCCACGGATCGCCTCTACTTTGTCGTAAGACTTCCGGATGTCCCTGAGTTCGACGCTTGTCATTGAGGAGCCTTATTTCAACATCCAGCCGTTTCAGCGTGGGACGGTGTTCATCCGAAGACCGAGACACAGTCGGAACGCGCGCCTCTGAGTTCGCGGGCGAAGGTGTCATTTCACACCCCCCATGGTGATACCGCTGATCATGCGTTCGGAAAGGAATACGAACAGTATGATGGTTGGAATCATCACGATGGTCACCCCGGCAAAGAGTCCGGGCCAATCGCCACCGGTGTATTTCATCGATGTGATCAGCGAGTAGATGCCGAGAGATAACGTGCGCTTTTCTGGGCTGTTGATGAGAACCAACGACAATTGGTACTCATTCCAAAGCCCGACAAAATTGAGAATTGCGACCGTCGCGAGCCCAGGCCTCGCGAGCGGCAGCATGACATGCCAAAATATCTGCCAGTCGCTACATCCGTCGATGACCGCTGCCGATTCAAGTTCCGACGGCAGCGACGAAAAAAATCCTTGCAGAACGTAGACTGTGAAGGGGACGGACAGCGAGACATAAATCACCCCGAGACCGGTCAATGTATCCACAAGGTGCAGTGCCGAAACGAGGACGACGAGCGGCACAAACAATAAAGGGATCGGGACACCCATGCCGAAGACAATGAAATTCGAGATAGCTTCGCGCCCGCGGAACTTGCCGCGGCTCAAGACATAGGCCGCCGGAGCCGACACAACGAGCAGAGCGAGCACCGAGAGCGAGACCACCAGTAAGCTGTTCAGGAAGTACTCGCCAAATCGGCTCACAAACCATGTCTTGACGTAGTTGCCGAAGGCCGGATTGAGAGGCACGCTCCACGGATTGCCAAATAAGTTACGTGTTGACTTTAGCGACGCCAACACAACCCAAATCACAAAGAACAGCGAGAAGGCCGACCAGCCGCCGACAATTATATATCCAGCAGCGTTCTTCCAAGCTCTCGGGATGATTGACGATTTTGTTTTCATCTCAGAACTCTACCCTTTCGCGAGGCGAAAGAGCGCGCAAAAGAAATACTGCGATCACGGTGAAGATAAACATTGCGACGCCGATCGCGGCAGCATAACCGAGCTGATAGATTGGATCGCGCTGGCCGAAGCCCATGATGTATAGATAGATGGCGGGTGTATAAAGATTTTGATCAATATTAGGACCGCCAAACGCGTATGGGAATTCAAAAATCTTGATGGCTTGTATCACCCACAGAACCAGCGTGATCAGGATGACATCCCAAATCATCGGCAGAGTGATGAGCCTGAAAATCTGCCGATTGCCGGCGCCCTCCAGGCGGGCCGCCTCAAACATGTCCGTTGGTATTTTGTCGGCGCCGGCGAGGATTAGGATCGTGAAGAACCCGGTGGAAATCCATACCAGGCCGACCATCATTGACCAGATAACGTTTTCCGGGGCGGTCCAGGCGACGCCAGCCAAGCTAGTGAGGCCAATGGTCTTGAGGATGCTCGTCAACAGCCCATAGCGAGGCATGAACGCAAATGACCAAAATGTCGTGATCGCAATCGTGGCAATGACGTTCGGCATGAAAATCAGGGCGCGAAATAACTTCTTGCCCCACAGGCCCGAATTTATGAGAATCGTGAAGAGGAAGGCAAACCCAAATACAGCCGCGCCACCGACCACAAGAATCAGAAGCATGTTGCGCACCGATAGCCAGAAAAGGCCATCTGATAGCAATCTTTCGTAGTTCTCAAAGCCAACCCAGCGAGCCTTGTTTCCAAATCCTGAACTTTCAAAGAAACCAAGATAGAAAGCCTGGATCGCCGGCAAGACAAGAAAACCGAGATACAACGTCAACGCTGGCGCCAGAAAGGCTATGACCATTCGCCGCCGCATCATCTGCTTGGCCCACTTCGCTTTCTCGGGAGTCTTGCCGAGCCAGATTCACAAATGACTCAGACCCGGGGGGCGCCATCAGCGCCACCCGCGGCTCTTGAGGAGACCCAGACTTTACGGGTTGGTTGCCCAGTATTCCTTAGTCTTCGCGACCATCGTCTCGACAAATTGCTCCGGAGTCGTTTGCCCCAGAAACATCTTGTTGTGTTCTGGCTTAAACACTGTGCTATAGAAATCCGCGTGGTTGAGGTTGAGACCCCCAGCGAAATTGGAGAGGGCGGTTGCATTAGACGCCGAGTTATAGGCGTCGCTCAGAACCGCCGGCCATGCGACACCCTTGCGGGTCACGCCAACGAAGCCTTGGTCCACCAGAACCTTTTGAGCCTCTTCGCTCATTAGGTACTTCAGGAACGAAACCGCTTCCTTAGCATGTGGCGAGTTTTTCAAGACCATCATCGACAAAAGCGCAACTTGCATATCAGTACTCTTTCCAGCGCCGCCCTCGACGTCTGGAAAGTTGAACGCACCCCAAGGGAAATCCTTGCCGGCGCTGTCCAATAGTTCCGATGGCAGCCAGGAACCGACGAGTTCACCCATCGTCTCGCCCAACGCGATGGTCTGCTGGCCCGCCGGCCACTGGAAGCCGCGAGCATCTTTGGCGATGCAATCTGCATCCCACAACTCGCGCTCTCTCTTGGCGGCGGCGAGTACGGCGGGGTTGGACCAGGCGGCCCCGGACTTATCTTCGAAAAGCTTCATGACTACGCCCGACCCCAGCGCCCGCTCCAGCAGTTGTGAAAAGTAGAGGAGATTGTAGTCGGCATTGTTGCTTTCTATGACCAGAGCGTGCTTGTCGAGCTTCTTCACAGCGGCGCAGATAGCGATCAAGTCAGTCCAGGTCTTCGGCGGTTGGGCGCCGGCCTCTTTCATCATGTCTTTATTGTACCAGAAGTTCACCGTGTTGTAGATATAGGGTATTTGGTAGTGCTTCCCTCCCGCAGAATAAATGTCAAAGGCGCCTGGCAAGAAAGCGCCTTTGAACGCATCGTCAACTTCACCGTCGAGTTGATAACCAAGACCTTCCTTCTGCAGTCCGCCCGCAAGTTGATCGCCATCCTGATCCATGAAATCGACGGCAGTGCCCGCCTGAAGCGCGCCACGAAGCTTCGTTTGATTTTGGCGGCCGTTCCACACAGCTTTGAAGGTCGTTTGCGGATGGGCCTTGGTATAGTTGCTCATAATGGTCTGCAACGCTTTTGCCTGCGGCTCCAGATCATTCCACATAGACCAAAACGTCAGCTCGGCCGCCGGTGCGCTACCTGTAAAAGCGAAAAGACCAGACACAATAGTTGCAACTGAAAGCGCGTATCGTAATGCGGGCGAAAGCATATTTCTCTCCCAGATCGGATCGGGTGGCAGAACTGCGCGAACAAAGCACGAACTACCGCAAGGTGGTGGCTGACTTGCGGGCTCGAGCTTACCCAATGTGCGTAATATTACAACAGTTTTGAAAATACACAGTGTTGTAGGTGATATCTTTCGAGCGCGCCCTGCTCGAGGTTCTGTCACGTTCGGTGCGCGACACCGCCGCCATGCTCGATGCCACCGAGGGCCCGGCGGATGGCGACCCCCATGAGGTTCAGCGGCCCGAACGCCGTTATCTTGAAGCAGTCTCCACGCCGCTTGGCCGCCTGAAGATTGCACCGCAGAAAAGGCCACTGTCGCATTCGGGAGCGACCGCTGCGCCCGATCGCGCCTGGAGCGATACTCACCGAGATGACCCGAATCGCCTCGTCCTCGTAGAGAACCGTGTGATTCTCCGGCGCCGCCAAAACCCCGTCGAGGGCGGGATCCCAGGTCGCGGGGTCCGTTCCGTCCCTGCTGAGCTTGGTTATAGTCAGGGATTCCCGACGGGATCTTAGCCGCGCCTTGGCGGGAGCCTCTGCGTCGACGGCGTAGGGCCATCGCTTCAAAATCGGAGTGGCTGTCCGAGGCTCTGTCGGACGCGGCTCGAGCGCATTCGTGTCTATTTGGCGGGTTCGCCAAGCTACAGGCGAATGGCCGCTATTTGCGCAATGCTGCCGTTCGTTGCATCGTCTTAGCCAGGCGGCTCGCGACGTTGAGCGGTTATTGAAGATCGAGACGGCGGACGTGGCAGATGGGAATCGTGTCATTCGCGACGAACGAGAACATTGACTCCCGAGTTGCACCCGACGGTCAATCGGGTGATCTGCGCACTTTTCAGGCGAAGCCAGCGTTCGCCAGCAGTCGGAAGAAGGGGCCACCGTCGGCCCTGTTTGCCAATCTTCCGTCCGATCCGGCCGGATGCCAAGTACGTGGCCCGCCTCTTAGGTTGGGTAATATAAGGTGTTTCAGCACGCGCACCGGCACTTAGGGCGCCCGTCGCGAACGGGCAGAGCGGCGTGCAATCGGGACAGCGCACGTCAGACGACGGCAAGTGCGGTCTTTTCGAGCGCGGCCCAATCGACATCGAGGCCCAGTCCAGGAGTCTCCGGCGCAGTGATAAAGCCGTCAA
>JGI12659J15293_10000304_pt1 | contig 15954 bp, 14 predicted proteins | sample JacPinW_OM2H0_O1_FD_15293 | JGI IMG/M metagenome (IMG submission 15293) | reverse complement strand
CCGCCAGACGCCGCAGCGGCTGGCGGAACAATCCCGCCAGCTTCGCGCTCGCTTGGCCGACGTAATTGGCCAGCAGCTGCGCCGCGACCAGGTCATGTTCGCCGCAATCGCCGAAGGTCGGCGAGAAGAGCGCCGCGCCTCGCCCCAGAAGAATCGTGCCGCGGCTCATAAGATACCCGGGCAGATCGCCGGCTTCGTCCCCGATGGCCAAGGTGCCCGCGATCATGCGGCTGCCCGCATAGGCGCCTGCGCGGCCTTCAATCAGGATGAAGCCGCGCCTTAGCCGGTCGCCGGCGCGTGCGCCTACGTCTCCGCGCACATGCAAAACGCCTCCGCTCATACCGATCGTCTCGCCGCTTAAAGGGCCTCCGAGGCGCTCGCCCGCATTGCCCTTGATCTCGAGTGTTCCGCCCTTCATTCCAGAACCTGCGAACGGGCCCGCATCGCCGCCGATGGTCAATGCTCCGCCCGACATCAGGCGCCCCGCTTCGACGCCGACTTGCCCTTCGACGCGAATGGCGCCTGAAGTCATGCCCATGCCGACGCGATCGAAGCGCTCAGCTCCGCTTTCGATAAGAATCGAGTCCCGATCGCCGTCGTGGATGCGGAAAATGTCTCCCGCCGATACACGTACGCGCGTCGTTCCCACCTCGATACGTTCGATTTCCGCGACCGTCTTGCCGGCAAGATTTTGCGCGATCAACGGCGAAAGATCTAGACGCTGTTCCGGCCCGTCGCGCGGCGAAAAGGTCAAAGAACTCACGGGAGAAGATCCTTGAGATGGTAGTGGTGCCGGCCGAGCTTGCCGCCGTAGTTGCCGGCGCCGACACGCAATGCGCCGCGCTCGGCGCCCAGTTCGATGATCGCGGCGAGGCCCGCTCGCATCGCCGCGGCGACAGCCTCGCTGGTGAGGCCATCGATGACGATCTCGAGCACCGAGGCGATCTCGGGAGAAAGAGCGCTGTCGACCGCGCCCTTCAAGGTCGGGCAATAAGGGTCGTTGGTCGAGGCGCTCGCGCCCTTGTATTTCGAGCCCACCTTCGACCCTGAGCGCGCGATGCCGCCGGGAAAGGGCATGATGACGTCGGCGATTTCGCGCATTGCCTCCACCGCCGCCTCAGTCGCGGCGAGCGTCTTCGCCGCGCTCTTCCCCATGACAATGAGATTGCCGCCCCCGACCGCTTTCTTGGTGAGATAGGTGGTCGATTCGCAGACGAACTCTCCGTCCATCACCGGCACGCGCCAGTATCGGCGGGCGCCAAGCCGCTTGGCGATCTGCCACCCGTCGCCGAAGAAACGGATTGCATCGCCAAGCTTGAGCTTGTCCTCGCCTGAGTCCAATCCCGCGTAGCAGGCCGAACCCGGGCTCGTGAGCACGCATTGCCCGACACGGTTTTGCAGTTGCTTCTGCAGTTCCGCGGTCGAGACCGCAAACATGAGCACGCGCACGCCGGGCCGTCCGTCCGGGGTTTGCTCGGACGATCGGACGCTTTCGACCGCCGCCTCGCAGCCGCATGCGATCACCGAGGTGGCGAAACCCGTCATCGTCGTCGCCGCCTGCGCGGCCCAGCGGTCGGTCGGCGCCGTGATCACGATCGCCGTCGCGCGCATGTCGAACGCTTCCGCGAACGTGTCGTCGATGGCGATTCCGTTGGCCATCAGCTCCGGCATGCGACCACCTCGAACGGTTGCGGCCGCCCGATCGCGCCCTGCGGCACGCGCATGAAATCGGAAGGCAGGCCGTAACGTTCGTCGTAATATTCCGTCATCCGCCGCTGCATCGAGGCCTCGACAACGGGCGTCACATGCAGTGCGCGGCCATATCGGGTGCGCGTCACTTCGCCTTCGTCCACCACGAGTTCGCCGTCCTTGTAGACGCGCGCCGCAGCACGAAACATTTGCGCGATATCCTTAGCCGGACGGTAGAGCGCGACATCGGCGCGCGCGCCTGCGCCAAGATGGCCGCGATTGGGCAGTCCAAGCAGTTTGGCGGGCGCCGCTCGGGTCATCGTCGCGATTTCGCTCAAAGTATATTCGCGGGTCAGCGATGGGAGCGTCGTCACCGCCAACGCATCGGCCGGCAGGCGGGACGCCCACTCGGCCCGCACATCCTTGTCCATCAGCAGAGCGAAGATTTCGGGATAGGTCGTGAACGGCGCGCCATTCGGGTGATCGGTGGTGAAGAATACGCGCCAGGGATCATTGATGAGCAGGAACAGCTCCAAACCAACCGCGAATTGCACTGCGTTGTGGAAGCTGCCGGCGCGATATTCGTAGGGCACGATGCCGAAACCGTTCGAATCCCCGTCGGCGATGGCGTATTTCTTTGGCCGCGCCTGACCCCGGGCGGAGAACTGCCGCAGCACGTCGGAGGAGATCGTCACCGTCTGTCCGAACATGAGCTGTCCGACGTCGACGGTCACGTTCTTAGCCGCGTTGACCGCCTCGGCGAGCTGGGGCGCGGCGGAGGAAAAGCCCTGCGGGCCTTCCTTGCCGTAGCCGTAAAACTGAAGATGAGCCAAATGCAGCGGCAAGTCTTCCGCCGAGGCGATCGTCGTCAGCGCGGTCTCGAAGTTCCCGGGCAGGCCGAGATTGTTGCAGTGGACATGCAGGGGATGTGGGACCCCGGCCTCGTGGACTGCCCTCTGCAGCGCCTTGACGATCGCCCGACTCGTAACACCATAGTAAGGAACCACGTCGTCGAATGAAAAGCTGCGGATGTTGTCTTTGAACGCTGCGACGCCGCCGGCGTTGACGACTTTGATCCCAAGCGCGCGCGTCGATTGCAAGGTCCAGGCGATGTGATCGCGGATCGCGCTTGTTTCGCCCGAACGCAGGAGGCTAAGCACGAAATCGTCATTGCCGAGGATCGCCAGAATCGCCTTGTCGATGATCGGGGTGTCGGCAAGCTCGAGATGCGCGTGCAGCGCGTTATGCGGCGCGACCGCCGGTTCGACCACGGTCGTGAAGCCCATCTCGGCATAAAGCCGTCCCGTCTCGAACGTCGTCCAACCGACTTTGGAGAGCGGCGTTTCGGCTGGGCGGCGCGCATGGGCGCGATGCTGTTCAGGCAGCATGAGGCGAGCGGTGTTCACGTTCGCGCCGGCGATATGCGAATGGATGTCGATGCCGCCCGCCATCGCAACAAGGCCACTCGCATCCACCGTTTCGTCCGCCTGGGCGCCGTCTTGTGGGGCTGCGACGATTGTATCGTCGCGAATCCAAAGATCGCCAATCTCGTCGCGCCGGTTGGCAGGATCGACGATATGCGCGCCCTTGATGCGGATCAGCATGGCCGAGCGCTCGCGTCTTCAAGGCATGCGCCGATGCGCTCGAGAGCCTGTGCGACGCTGGGCGCGCCACTGCGCGCGGAGGCGGTCGCAGCGACCAGAGTCCCGACGTCGGATGAATGCATGACCGCATCATGATCGACGCCGGGGCGCCCGACTGTGATGCGGACGTTCGGCGTCTCGGCGAATTGGGTCCTTCGCTCGCACAAAGCAATAAAGTTCACTGCGCTCCGCCAAGCCGGCGGGGACGCTTCGAAGGCGGAGATCCACAACACGCAATCGGTCTCCCCTGATGCGACAAGCCGCTCAGCGTCAAACCGCCACGGGTCGTGGATCGGGAAGCCGGCGCCAAATCCGGTTCGCACGGGAAAGCCGGTTGTCCACCCATAGGCCGCCAGGACGCCTGCGCTATTGTCCGGCTCAGCGAGCGGCAATGTCGAGAACCGCGTCGTTTCGTTCAAGTCGCGCACAAGCCCATGGAGCATCTCGATTTCGAGCGCGCCGAGACTCGCCGCGGTCCAGACCGCGACGCCGAAGCGCGCGCCTTTCAGAGTCGCGGCGAGCGCGTCGAGCGCGGACAAAGGCAACTCGGATCGCGCGCTTTGGCGGCTCGCGATACGGCGGTTTTTGACACGCGCACGCAGCGCCGCAAGATTGACCGCGAGCGTTGCGCCGCGCCCCGCTCCCCAGATCTCAATATTGCCCTCGAACCCTCGGATTCTTGCGTCTATGGCTGGCGCCAGCCAAACGATGCGCCGTGCGACGTCCACGCCGTCCGGCCTCGCCGGCGGGCGCAACAGCCGCTCGTTCAGGGCGGGCCAGGCTTCCGTCAAGCCGTCGCCCACGAGCAGCACGACGTTGGCGCGCACGCGAGCTTCGCCAGGAGTCGTGAGCATGATTCCGGTTTCGCGCAGACAGTCGAGATCCCGCAACAACGCCGCCGAATGCATGTGCTCGATGACGCCGCCGATCCGTTCAGCGAGCGCAATGGCCGCCCTTGCCCCGCCGACATCCGCACCGAGCCCGGCAATGAGCGGCTGGCGGCTTCGCGCCAAAAGTCGAGCCGCCGCCATAGCCGCTTCATCCAGTGATGCGGGCGCGCCGTCGATCGATGCCGTCGCCTCGGCGCTGACTGAGTTTTTCAGCGACATACGCTCCGCCCGATAGGTCCCGCGTCGACCGAGGATCCAGCGATTGCAGACCTACCTCGGGACGTTGAGACTTGACTAAACAAATCCCGCGCCGGCAAGTTCAATCGCATCGCGATTGATTGCAGCTTAGCGACAAACAATAGCGCACGCCGAGAAAATGCCTAGCCCTTGCCGCCAAGTTCACGAACGTGTCGAACTCGGCTTCAGATGACTGATCGTCCGGCAATCATCGTGATGGGCTATTCAGCCCGTGCGCTCGCTTCCTCCGCGAGCCATGCGGGATTTGCGCCGCTCTCAATTGATGTATTTGGCGACGATGACACGCGCGGGATGAGCCTCGCCTCCGTGAAACTCGAAGGCGGATTGTCAGAGGGACTCACCCTCGACAAGGTCGCCCGCGCCGTTCAAACGTTAGCTGGCGCCCACGATCCGATCGGTCTCGTCTATGGCGCCGGCTTCGAGCATCAGCCGGAAACGATCGCCGCGATAGCCGAGAGAACTCGGGTGTTTGGCAATGACGCGGATGTCCTGAAGCGGGCCAAGGACCCGCTTGTGCTTGCGCGGGTGTGCGAGGCGAATGACGTGCGGCATCCTGCACTTGCCTTTGAGCCTCCGGACGAGCCCGAGTTCTGGTTTATCAAGAGGAGGGGCGGCGCCGGAGGCGCCCATATCGCCATGGCGGAAGCCCGGAGCTCCGGTCGGCCCGATTCTTATTTTCAACGTCGCGTTGGCGGAAAGAGCGTCTCGGCTTTATTCCTCGCGAGCGAAAGAAAAGTGGAAATTATTGGCCTCAGCATGCAGTGGACCGCGCCAACGCCGGAGTCGCCGTTTCGATATGGCGGCGCCGCCGGACCCGTCGACATTGATCCAGCACAAGGGGAAGAGATCGCTCACTCCGTCGCTGTAATTGTCTCCGAACTGGATCTCGTAGGTCTTAACAGCGCTGATTTTCTGGTGTCGGATGATGCGGTCTGGCTCGTAGAGATCAACCCGCGGCCGGGGGCGACGCTGGACGTGTTCGAGTCGAACGAAGTCCAGCTGTTTGCGCGTCATATCGCCGCGTGCGAAGGACATCTGACGCCGGCTTGCCCGAGCTTCGCATTCAAAGCGGCCGAGATCGTCTACGCTCCGCACGATATTGTCGTTGGAGCGGGACGGGATTGGCCGCATTGGGCGGTCGATCGATCGCCGGCCGGAACGCGCATCGCCGCCGGTGATCCCTTGTGCACGACACTTGGCTCTGGCGCGACCATCGATTTGGCGCGAGCCTGCGTCGGTGAGCGGGCGCTAAAAATTATCGCTCTCGTTCAGGAGGCGGACCATTGAGCGACGTCGAGACTCTGAGCGTCAATCGGCGCGCCGCCGAACTGACGGCCGCGCTGCGACGCGACGCCGCAATGTTAAATCTCGGTGTTGCCCGCGGGCTGCGCGGGGAAACCTTGATTGACGCCGGCGCACAGCGGCGCGGCGGGGTCGATGCCGGGCTGCGCATTGCGGAGATCTGTTTGGGCGGGCTTGGCGCGGTGCGGCTGACGCCGGATAGCGCGACGCCCCGCTGGCCCTGGACGATCGCGGTCACCTCTTCGCAGCCGGTGATCGCGTGCCTTGGGAGTCAATACGCAGGCTGGAGCCTGGCGCATGGGACCGGCAAGGACGCATTCTTCGCTCTCGGCTCCGGCCCGGCTCGGGCCTTGGCGCAGAAGGAAACGGTCTTTAAGGACATTGGCTATCGGGACGAAGCCGATGTCGCCACCCTCGTCATCGAAAGTGGGCGTCCGCCGCCGCCGGAAATTGTCGACAAGGTGACGACCGATTGCGGGGTCGCGCCTTCGGCTTTGACAGTGATTTACGCTCCGACTCAAAGCCTGGCTGGGACTACGCAGGTGGTCGCGCGGGTGCTGGAGGTGGCGTTGCATAAGGCCCATGAGCTGAAGTTTCCGCTTGAGCGCATCGTCGATGGCATGGGCGCCGCGCCGCTCAGTCCACCGCATCCTGACTTTGTCAGCGCGATGGGCCGCACGAACGATGCGATCATCTATGGCGGACGCGCGCAGCTCTATGTCACCGGGCCGGCCGAGGATGCGAAGGGTCTCGCGGAGGCGCTTCCCAGTCGCGCATCGCGCGATTTCGGCGCCCCGTTTGCCGAGATTTTCAAGCGCTTCAACGGTGATTTCTACGCCATTGACCCCATGCTCTTCAGCCCCGCTGAGGTCATCGTCACCGCGATCGAAAGCGGACAGAGTTTTCGCGCAGGCGAAGTTCATCACAAATTGCTTGATGCCTCGTTCGCCTGACATGGCGGCGGGTTTGACCGACGCCCCGACCATTCTTGTCATCAGCGATCAGCACGATTGGCACGCGCGCCAAATGGAAGCGGCGTTTGCAGCCGTCGGCGCGCGCGTGGAGCGCGTCGATCTTGCCGATTGCGGGTTCGACACGCGAAGCGCAAGCGGATTGTCGCTGGCCGCTCTCGGATCGAGACTGCCCGACGCCGTACACGTGCGCACGCTCTCGGCCGGCTCATTTGAGGCGACCACCAAACGCCTGGGCGTCCTGCATGCGTTGACGAAGCTTGGAATCGTGGTCTGGAATGATGCGCGCGCGATTGAACGCTGCGTCGATAAGTCGACGACGAGCTTTCTGCTCGCGCACGCCGGCGTCCCGACGCCGCCGACCTGGACGATGGAATCGGAAGAGGCCGCGCGCGCCGTCGTGGAACGTGAAGCGTCGCGCGGCCCGCTCGTGCTCAAGCCGCTGTTTGGCGCGCAAGGAAAGGGCTTGCGGCTCATTCGACGGCCGGAAGACTTGCCCGACCCGGAAGAGGTCGCAGGAGTTTATTATCTGCAGCGGTTTCAATCGAACGCAACCCAGGACTTCACGGATTATCGGCTGTTCGTCCTGCGCGGTCGCGTGATCGCTGCGATGATGCGACGCGCCTCGACGTGGATCACCAACGTCAAGCAAGGCGGCCAGCCCTTGGCCGTCGCGCCAGATCCCAAGATGGAGCGTCTCGCAATTGCAGCGGCGGAAGCCGTCGGGGCCGCAATCGCCGGCGTCGACGTCCTCCTGGCCGCTGATGGCCTGCCGACCGTGCTTGAGGTCAACAGCATGCCCGCATGGAGCGGCCTGCAAAAGGTGAGCAAGCGCAACATCGCCGAGGCGATCGCATCGGCGCTGATGGATGAGCTGGCTCGCCGCCCAGCGCGACCGCGCGCCTCATGAACAGCCCCGAAGATCGAGTGGCGGCGGCCTATATCGAGGCATGCCTCGCGGAACTCGACGCGCCCAAACCAGGCAACGTGCATCGGTTCGCGCCAGGCCACCGCATGGAGGTCGCGGATTTCGTTCGCAGCGCCGAGGCGAGCGCAGCTGCGATCGCAGCAAAGGGCGTGCGGGTTGGAGTCCGCATCCGAGCTGCCATCGATGCGACACTCAAGGCAGTCGGTCAGAACACCAATCTCGGCATCATCCTCCTGTGTGCGCCGCTTGCGGCTGCCGCCGAAGCCGAGAACGCGCCTTTGCGCCCGGCGCTGGCGGGGGTGCTCGACCGTCTTGATCGGGCGGACGCTGCGGACGTTTTCTCCGCGATAGCCGCTGCCAATCCAGCCGGCCTCGGCCGCGCGTCTCGGCATGACGTGAACGCCCCTGCCGCCGCGACGCTGCGGGAGGCGATGGCGGAGGCGGCAGGGCGGGATCGCATCGCGCGGCAGTATGTCACGACTTATGACGACGTTTTCTCGCTCGGCTTGCCCGCGCTGGCGACGGCCAACCCGCGATACAGCGATACGAGGTGGTCGACGCTCGCCGTCTATTTGGCTTTTCTCGCCGCGATGCCAGACACGCATATCGTGCGCAAGTTTGACTTCGGCGCCGCTGAGGCGGTGCGCCGCGAGGCGGTCGGCTGGCGCGACGCGTTCGCGGCGGCTCGCGATCCGCAGGCGATCGCCGACGGCCTACTGGGCTGGGATGCGGCGCTCAAATCGCGCGGGATCAATCCCGGGACGAGCGCGGATCTCACCGTGGCGACATTGTTTGCGTCGCGTCTCTCATGCATCCATGACGACAAATGCGCTCCGGCCATCTTGCCCTTGCGCGCTAACGATGCTTGAGTTGGGTTACGGGGCGCGTCCCCGTGACTATCCGGCCAACCGATCCCGCCGCGGCGGGATGCTGATAACAAGGATAGCCAGCGCGCTGGATCTTAGACAACAGCGTACAAATGTGGTTTGGCTTGATCTCAGGGAGGAATTGGCATGGCCAAGATTAATAAGCTGATGGTTGGCGAGTCGCTGGTCGGCGACGGCAATGAAGTCGCCCATATCGATCTCATCATTGGCCCGCGGGGCAGCGCCGCGGAAACTGCCTTCGCTCACGCGCTGACCAACAACAAGGACGGCTTTACGGCGCTTCTCGCGGTTGTCGCGCCTAANCTGGCGACCAAGCCTTCCACGGTCATGTTCAACAAGGTGACGATCAAGGGCGCCAAGCAGGCGGTGCAGATGTTCGGCCCGGCGCAGCATGCGGTCGCCAAGGCGGTCGCGGACGCCGTCGCCGACGGAACGATTCCAGCCGCTGAGGCCGACGACGTCTTCATCTGCGTCGGCGTTTTCATTCATTGGGACGCGGCGGACGACAAGAAGATCCACGACTACAACTATCAGGCCGTCAAGGAATCGATTGAGCGGGCCGTTAGCGGCAAGCCCACGCCTGCGGAAGTCGTCAGCCAGCGCGACGCCGCCAAGCACCCATTCAGCCCTTAAGCTGGTCGGTCGCCGATCGCGTTTGTATCGGGCTGCACGCGGGAGAACAGTCCTCTCGCGTGCCTTGATTTCGCCGGGGCCTAGCTTCGCGCGTCTATGGCGATGCGCATCAAGTCCATGGCCGAACGCGCGCCCAGCTTCTGCTTGAGCTGGGTGCAGTTGTTGGCGATCGTCTTGTAGGAGACGTTCAGGAGATCGGCGATCTGCGCCATCGTGCGCCCGGCCGCCAGAAGGCGGAGGATTTCGAGTTCGCGGGCGCTCAAATTCGACAGCGCGTCGGGGCTGGGATCAGCGCGGAGAAAAGCGATTCGCCGCGCCATCTCGGGGTGCAGATAGCGTCCGCCGTTCGCGACCGTCTTGACCGCGTCAGCAAACAGCGTTGGATCGTCGTTCTTCGCGATATAGCCCTTCGCGCCGGCCTCGATCGCGCGGGCGGCGACGGTCGGATCGTCGTTCATGCTGAAGATGACGAGCCGCGCCTCAGGCTCACGCTCGAGGATCCGGCGCAGAAGCTCGAGCCCCGAGTACCCCGGCAAATTGATATCAACGACCCCGACGTCAGGTTTGTGATCGAAGTAGGCGGCGAAACCGGCCGCCCCGTCCTGCGCTTCAACGACCTCGATCTCCGGCTCCCCTTCGAGGAGCGCCCGGCAACCCGAGACGATGATCGGATGGTCATCGACGATAAGAACCCGCACGGACTTAAGTCTCCCTGGTGATCCCGGGCGCTCCGCGCCGCAAGGGGAAATGCGGAATGAAGGGCCTTTCTCCACCAGCATTGACAGCAGCCCGCGTAAAATCAACGGTGAAGGACAAAAAGGNGTCAGACGTATGTGGCGTTCAATCTCCCTGCGCAACCGGCTCAATCTCATCTTTGCCTCGCTGTTCGCNCTCTGGCTGGTGGCCGATGCGATTCATGACGTCTGGCAGGCANGCGGGAGATCCCGCGTGGAAACGCAAAGCGCGATGCGGCTGACGAAGGATTTCGTCGCAACAACCCTCGCCCTTGCGCCTGAGGCGCCGGAACCGGAGATGGTCAAGAACCTGGTCGCCAGTCTCCAGCATTTGCGTCACGTGCGCGCGGGGATCGGCGATCCGTCGCTTGCTTCCTCGATTCTCAGCGAGGCGAACAAGGAGTCCGAGGCGCCGCGTTGGTTTCGCGCCCTTACTGGCGCGCCGGCCGAAACAGCCATCATTCCCGTTGCGCTGAAGAACGGCGGATCGGCGTCCATCATTCTGGTCGCGGATCCTGGGGACGAGATCGACGAGGTCTGGGACGAAGCGCGGGAGAATGCGTTAGAGGGTGGACTGATGGCGCTCGCCGCGATCGGCGTGACCAGCCTTCTGGTCGGGCGCGCGGTCAGGCCCCTCGGGGTCGCCGGAGCGACGCTCTCGAAGCTTGAGGCCGGCGATTATTCCGCGCGCGCCGAAGGCGACGGACCTCCCGAGATCCGCAACCTCAATGCGAAGATCAACTCTCTCGCCGAGGCGCTCGACGGATTGAATCGCGCCAACGATGAACTGATGGAACGCGTCTTCGACGCCCACGACGAGGAGCGGCAACTCATAGCGCACGAGTTGCATGACGAGTTCGGACCTCATCTGTTCGCGTTGCGCGCCAGCGCGGCGGTGCTGGCGAAGACCGTCGGCGATCAGCCCGCTGCGCGTGCGGCCGCGAGCGCAATCGAGGCCCAAGTCGGAGAGCTACAAGGCCAGAACCGGCGGATTCTGGCCGATCTGCGCCCGGCAGCGCTCGAGGAACTCGGTCTCGTCGAGGCGCTTGAGGCGCTCGTCGCGCATTGGCGCCGCGCCGATCCCAAGATGGCGGTCACGCTCGAGGTGGATCCCCGCGTCGAAGCCCTGGGCGATCGAGCGAGTCTGATGGCGTATCGCTTTGTGCAAGAGGCGATGACCAACGCGTTTCGCCACGCGGGAGCGATGCGGATCGAGGCGTCGCTGAAGTTCGAACCCCGGAGCGAAGCGCCAAACCTGCGCGATCCCGCGCTTGCCGGGCTCGTCATGCGCGTGGCCGACGATGGCCGTGGGCTGAACGGCGAGGGGGAAGCGGGAATGGGCCTCGCCGGCATGCGTGACCGGGTCCGGCTCATGGGCGGATCGGTCAAAATTGACTCGCCAAAAGGCGGCGGAGTTGTGGTCGAAGCGTGTTTTACTGCACTCCGTCCCAATTCCGATGCGGGAAATCTTCCCGGTGTTGTCAGGAATTAAGCCCGAGAAAATATCTAATGATTGAAATTACTTGCGGGCTTCCGCGCGGTTATTGTAACCCAGTCGCGGGCCGCCTCGGAGAGGCTTCGCATCTCGTCTCTCCCGGGGGGCGTGCTCGCGGCTCCTGATTACCGAAGGAATAAAGTCAAAAAGGGAGCGAAAGAATGACGACCAAGGTTGCCGGACGTATCGCGACGGCCGGTGTCGTTCTCGCCCTTACGACGATCGGCTCCCGCGCCGAGGAGATCCAACTTCCCACTTTCGACGTGGTCGCGACGACGCCGCTTAATGGCGGCGAGATCAACGTTTCGCAGTCTCCCTTCGCCGTGTGGCAGACCAACGCGCAGGACATTCAAACCTTCAACGATACGACGCTCCCCGACACGCTGGGCCGCTCGGCGCCGGGCGTGACCGTCGGCAATGTCTCCGGCAACGAGTTCGAGCCAGACCTCTTCTATCGTGGTTTCGACGCGTCCTCGGTCACCGGCACGCCGCAAGGGCTGGCCGTGTACCAGAACGGCACTCGCATCAACGAGGTGTTCGGCGACGTCGTTAATTGGGACCTCATCCCGGCAAATGCGATCGACAAGACGACGATCGTCGCCGCAAACCCGATCTTCGGCCTCAACGCGCTCGGCGGCGCCGTCACCGTAACGATGAAGAACGGCTTCACCTGGCAGGGCTCCGAAGCCGATTTCACCGGCGGCTCAGCCGCGCGTGCGGAAGAGCAAATTCAGTACGGCAAGCAGGTCGGCAACTGGTCGGTTTATATGGCGGCCACGCAGATCAATGACGGCGGCTGGCGGGTGGCCGAAGCGTCGCAGCTCACCAACTTCTACGGCGACGTCGGCTACAAGGCGAACGGGTTTGAGTCGCACCTGCAACTCACCGCGGGGAACACCCAGTTCGGCGTCGCTGCTTTCACGCCGATCCAGCAGCTGCAGACGAATTTCGGCAGCGCCTACACCATTCCCCAGACGACGTATAACCAGATGGCCATGCTCCAGTGGACCGGCTCCTACGCCTATTCGCCCACGCTGAGCTTCCAAGGCGGGGCCTATTTCCGCCAGTTCAACCAGCAGCACGTCGACGGCAACGGGACCCAGGTGACTCCTTGTCCGCCGTTTTCGTGCCTGAACGGGAGCCCGGTGCATGACACATTGGGCGGAATCATCCCGGACATCTCGCAGAATGGCGCGCTCGACCTCGGCGAGGACGACGACAACCAGACGCAATCGCGCTCTGTCGGCGTCAGCGGGCAGGCTGTCGACACCGCCAAGATTTGGGGCCGCGACAATACCCTGACCGTCGGCACGTCGCTCGACTACGGCTGGACGCATCACATCGGCAGCAGCCAGCTCGGCACGATCACTTTCGCGGACAACGCGTTCCCGGTGACTCCCTCCCCGTTCATCATCGATGAGCCCGACAGCTTTCTGAACCCGATCGACGTCAGGGCGAACAACTCCTATGTCGGCGTCTACGCGCTCGACACGTTCAACGCGACCGACCGCCTGACGCTGACCGGCGGCGCGCGCTTCAATTACGCCGCGATCAATCTCGAGGGCACGAACGACGCTCTCCTCAGCGGTTACTCGGACTACTTCCATCTCAATCCGACGGTCGGCCTCACCTACAAGATCACGCCTGACATCAACTTCTATGGGGGATATGCGATGACCAATCGCACGCCGACCCCGTTCGAGCTGGGTTGCGCGAGCCCCACGACCCCCTGCATCGTCAACACCTTCCTGTCCGCCGACCCGCCGCTCAAGCAGGTCGTCGGCAACTCTTTTGAGCTGGGCTTCCGCGGGCAGAACCTTCTTGCCGCATTGGGGTTGGGGCCCCAATGGGGCAAGCTGAATTGGTCAGCCGGCCTCTTCCGCACTACGTCCACCAACGACATTCTGCCGCTGACGAGCACGTTTAACGGCTTCGGCTTTTTCGCCAACGTTGGGACGACCTTGCGCCAGGGCGCCGAGCTCAGCGCCCAGTGGACCGGCGACCGCTGGTCAGCCTATGCCAACTACACCTATATCGACGCCATCTATCTCACGACCTTTGAGGAGCCGTCGCCGAACAATCCGTTGCAAGACGCCAATGGGAACATTCTGATCACGAACGGAACGCTGATCGCGGGTATTCCAAAAAATACGGTCAAGGTGGGCATCGACTACGCCGTGACCCCCAATTGGAAGGTCGGCGCGGACATGGTCGCGGCGTCAGGCCAGGTTCTTACGGGCAACGAGAATAACGCGGTTCCCCAAGCCCCTGGCTATGCCGTCTTTGGCGTGCACACCTCCTACCAAGTGGCCAAGCAAGTGCAGGTTTTTGGCTACGTTCAGAACATTTTCGATCAGCGTTATTATACCGCCGGCGCCCTGGGTCCGACCGGGGAGTTCATGACGGGCCCGTCCATTACCAACCCGCAAGCGTTCGGGCCGGGCAGGCCCGTCGCCATCTTCGGAGGAGTGAGAATTACGTTGTAATTGCTTAGAAAACAGGCGGATGGAGTTAGCGTGGGCCGGCCGCTGTGCAACCAGCCAAGGCGGCCAAACGTTTATCTTCTCGCGTCCGGTGATCATCTCCAGGAGCATCAGATGAAGCTCACACCTGTAAAGATACTCACGCTTGCGTCCCTGCTGGCGATTGCTCTTCCGCCGGCGATGGCTGTAACGAGCGCTTCGCCCGCGTTCGCGGCGTCGGCGCTCCAAACCCTCGACCCCGACAAGGATGGAACGGTTGATCTGAACGAGGCGAAGACCGCCGCAAGCGCTCTGTTCGACAAGCTCGATGTCGATCATGATGGCACGCTTGACCGCAAGGAATTGACAGACCGCATCTCCGCCGAGGACTGGAAGATAGCCGACCCGGACAACGACAAGACCATCAGCAAGGATGAGTATCTCGCCTTCGTCGAAGTCGCTTTCAAGCGCGCCAACCCGGACAACGATGGGACGATTGACGCGAAGGAGTTGAAAACCCCGGCCGGCCGCGCGCTGCTGCGCCTCTTGATGAAGTGAGTGCACGGCGCGCCAAGCTCTCCCTGACGCCTTCGCGCCTATGCGCGGGGTTGAAATGCATGGCCTGACGCGCGCATAGAGCGCTCGGGGAGCGATACGAGGCGTTGATATGCAGCAAGGTCTGGATCTCTCCCCGCTTGGGCTTTTTCTTGAGGCGAGCCTCGTGGGAAAGGCCGTCATGGCCGTCCTCTTCCTCGCTTCGCTATGGAGTTGGGTCCTGATCATCGAAGGCAGGGTTTCGGTGACGCGCCTCCGCAGCGCGGTTCGAAAAGCGCGGGCCGGCGGAGAAATTCCCCAGGCGCTGTTAGGCGTGGTGGCCGCCGGCGATGAGGAAGTGCGCCGCCGCATTCCGGGCGAGACGGTCGGCGAATTGCGGTCGCGCATTTCGGACGCCATGGCGCGCGCGGCGCGCGACCTCCTCATGCGCTCCGAGGGTGGGCTGCCCAATCTGGCCGTGGTTTCTTCGGTCGCCCCGTTTGTCGGCCTGTTCGGCACAGTGTGGGGCATCATGTCGAGCTTCGCCGCGATCGGCCAGGCGCAGGACACCTCGCTGGCGACCGTTGCGCCCGGCATCGCCGAAGCGCTCGCAGCGACAGCCTACGGGCTTGCGGCGGCGATTCCGGCCTCGATCGGTTATAACCGCATCGGCGCGGCATTCGGCCGCCTTGGGCAGGACATGGCCTCGTTCGTCGAAGAACGCGCGCTGGCGCTGCTTTCGCGCCCCGCCGAGGTCGCGCGCGAAGACGCGCCACGCCGCCGTGCGGAGACGCCCTGATGGCGCTCAGTCCGCGCAAGATCGGCGAAGGCCTCTATCAGCCGCTGGCCGACATCAACGTCACGCCGCTAGTCGACGTGATGCTGGTTCTGCTCATCATCTTCATGGTGACCGCACCGATGCTGGCGACCGGCATCAAAGTGAATCTGCCCAGCGCCAAGACCGCCCAACCGCTCGAAAACAAGGAGCCGGTGGTCGTCGCCGTCGCCAAGGACGGTTCGCTCTCGGTGGGAAGAGAAGCCGTGTCGCGGGGCGAACTGGCGGACAAGGTCAAGGCGAAGCTGACCGACTCCAACGGAATCGTTCAGCTCCGCGGCGATCGCGACGCGCCTTACGGCGACGTCGTGTCGGTGATGGACGAGCTTGCGGCGAACGGCGTGACGCGTATCGCCATCGTCTCCGGGCCCGCACGCATCGCACCGCCGACCCCGGCCGCGCCAGCCCCACCGACGCCAGCGGCGCCAGGCGCGCCTATCCCGGCCGCGCCTAACGCCCAGGCGCCGTGAGCCTCACCACGCTGGACGGTCGGGTCTTCGAGCCGCCACCGCTCCGCCCGCCCTGGCTCCGTCCTCTAGTCATCGCCCTGGTGATCGCGCTTCACGCCGCCGCGCTTTTGCTCGTCTATCTGGCGCCCCGGCCGGTCGAACTGCCGAGGGAAGTGGTCGTCGACATCGAGCCTGAGGCTCCTCCCGCGGAAACTCCTGCGCCCCCAGCCGAACAGGCCAAGCC
>JGI12659J15293_10000303_pt1 | contig 15968 bp, 15 predicted proteins | sample JacPinW_OM2H0_O1_FD_15293 | JGI IMG/M metagenome (IMG submission 15293) | reverse complement strand
CAAATCTCGGGCTTTGTGGAACGTCTCGGCCGTGCCGATCGCGGCGACGAGAGCCGTGGCATTCAGGGCTCCGAAGCCGGGAATCGTCGTAAGCCGTCGTGCGGCCTGGTCCTCGCGGGCTCGCGCCAAGAACTCAGCCGTCAGTGCGGTGATGCGGCGGTCCAGTTCGCGCCACTCCTGCCGCATGTCAGCAATCAGCGCGAGCGTCGGCGGGGTCAACGTGCGCGGCGGTTCAGCTCCTTCGTCCAGCATGAGGACGAGATGCTTTTCGAGCCGTTGCCGGCCCTGCGCGACAACAATGCCGCGTTCCAGCAGCAAGGCACGCAATTGGTTGATCAGCGCCGTTCGATCGGTGACGAGGCGGGTTCTGGCCCTATGCAGGATCTGCATGTCAAGCTCTAGACGGGGCCAAGTGAGACGTGTGCCACGATCAAAGATCAAATAGGCCGTGGTCAGAAGCGTGCTCAATGGGGCGTTTCCCTATACTCCGTTTCGCCCAACTTAGCGTACGCCGTGGCGCCAATCTTGTCGTGACCCCATTTCGCGCACGGACTACCGACCTGAGGTTTCGCTTCCAAACACCCTCGCTGCCTACTCGGATCGACGTCGATTGGACTATCCAGCGTTCAACTCAATAAATTTCATTGACGCGTCGACTAGGCAACCTAGACCGAGCACAAGAACGCCGCCGGCGATTAGTAAAAATATGTCTTTCTGCCGCTGTCGACTTAGATCATCCAGAAATAAATGAAATATCGCTATCCCACTATTCATCTTGATATTAATCACCTGTTTTTGCTTATGCACGAACGAATTAGACGGGGAATCAAAATCTTTAAGCGCAAGTTTATTGTCTAGATTGATCATAAGATTAGGTAATGATAACATAGACCTGAAAATTACATCGAGCCTTACCGTCGTATACGTCGGGTGCGGTGGAGCCATTACTAGATCTAATTCAAGAGGTTTATTCTGCGGAAATTCATGCATGCCTGGTGCATCTGGCCTCGGGACTGGCACAAAAGAGACCCTCGCAGCCCAAATGTTTTCATCAAATTTTTGAACCTCCGGCATTTTAGATAGATCGACACTCCCGGGACCATTGCCTTTGCTCGGAAGAATGCGGAATGGCCGGTCCGAACCGACAACTACGCACGTGAACGGGTTCGAAGTTTCGGTAAACGACGGATGAATAAACGCGTGAATCGCGACCGGGGAGACAGACAGGACCACAAAGACATTGTCGGGGATTTGACACTCCGGGTAGCCCTGTATTGTCAGGAGGATGGGCGTCTTCTCGTCGGATTCCGAAAATATCTCTATGAGCTTGAGGCCGGACCACAGGATCAATACAAAGCCGAGCATCGTTAGTGCAGCCGGCGGAAACCACTTCTTCCGCAACAGCAGCCCTGCTTTTGCGAGTAGGGGGTGCTGCGGCCTAATCGCCTGACGCTCCTCAGCAACTGGCTCCTCAGCCGAAGTCGCGAGCATCGAACACTTATCCGTCGGCTCATCGGGGGGACGAGGCTTCAGCTGCGACTCTCCTGTCGGACTCCATCTAACCAAGGTACAGCGGCTGGTTGAGTTTCAATAGGTTAGCTGGTGCATCAACTTGGGACGAGTCATCTAATCTGAGACAATTTAATCGCTGCGGTGCGAAATTTCTGGCTTATCCTGCACCTCGGGTGAATGCTGGGTACAGCTGTCAAGGCGAACTCGGCGAAAGTTTACCTTGCTATTATAGCTTAGATATCGGTCGACAAATCTGTCTCAGATTAACAGTTAATTTGAGACGGATTACTGAGTTTTGTCCCGAATTAGATGTCAATGCACCGCACAATTTGGTCGAGTCCCACGGTTAACTGCTCTCTGACACCGACATTTCGACCTCATTCGGCCGGAGCGGGAGTCGAATGTTCATCGCTGGCCAACTCCTTTGCCGGGGCGCCCCGGCGCTGTGAATCTGTAAGTTCCCACTCGCCGCATATCCACATTGAGTATAGTTTGAACGGGGCGTCGGGCTCCTGCACCGGATCGTCGTAGACGGCAGTCTCAATGTATGGGATGCCGACCTTAAGCCGCTTGCCGGGCACATCGCCGTAGCGGTGGTCGTAGCAGGCGAGCAGAACCGCTATAGACAGAAGTTTTGAAGAAAGCGGGGACACGAACGCCTTGCATCCGCCAAGTTCGCCGAGAGCGCGGCGATACCTGTCCATCGCCTCGAAGATTTGTTTGTAGGCTTCGAAGGGATTGTATTCGCACGCAAGCAGAATGTTCCTCGGCTCAACCTGGAAGACGTCGAAAAGGATGTCCCGGTGCTCATAGATTATCTGGTCACCACGCCGCGGCTCGCGCGACGGGAAGGGTACAACCGGACAGATTTCGTCAGGCGTTAGGTGTTGGTGAATTTTATCGAGCCTGTCCCTCTGGTTCTCGCCAAGCACCGGAAACCAGACATGCGGCAAATCCTTGGTCGTCTGCGCCGTCAACTCTCCAGAGAATCCACGCACGAAGGAAACCTGGTCCCGCAGCGAGCCCTGACCCGCATTCAAATCGGCAGATACGCTCTCGGCCGTCGTCACATGGAGGTTGACGCACTCGCCGTCGACGGTGGCGTTATCTAGCCTTTTCAGCAGCACGGCCACGCTTGTCATTGCGACCATGCGAGGCATCGCACTAATGTCGACGACGACGTCGTCGAATTCAGTCGGATCTCCAGCCGCTCTGAGCTGATTGTAAGTGTTGACCGACGCAACGGGCGCGGCGAAGGCGCCCCCGAGATCGATATCGACCTCTTTAATGCGGTCGGCGCCGAAGAGCGCGGCGAGACCTCGTACGTTCCGCTCGGTCCGCTGTCGACGAAGATCGCTGTCCTCCTGGCCATTATGGAACGCGAGCAGCCAGATGCTCACGTTGGCGTCGAGGTCGTGCAGCCGACGGCATGTCTCCAGGGCTCGAACATCAAACCCCTTGCCGAGGATTAACAATAGTCGTCGCCGGCGCTGTTCGAGATGCCGTTTCCAAAAATCATCGAACTCCGCATCACACGAGAGTGAATATGGGTCCCATCGCATCACCCCCTCGTTCTCAGACAAGGGTCGGTTCCTCTTCCTTGGCGCCGTGCTCTTGCCAAGCGGCAAGGTCCTTAAGTTTCTTCTCGCGCCAGCCTCCGTACCCCAGCGGCAGCCCGAAGTGTACGCAAAGCAGGCGGTTGAGGTAAAATACGACGTATGACTTGTCTTTGTTGCGGTGGTCTAGTCTGGGCACAAGCAAGTTGTGGGCGACGAGCGATGTGAGGGTGTCTCGCAACCCTAGCCAGTGCCGGATTTTTTCGTCGGGCGAATCAATTAGGAGTTCACGATCTCGCATCGTGATCGCGAACCCCGTGACTCCCGGAGCATAGGGGGCGCTCTCGCGAAATGTCTGCGCGCGACAGAACGCCCCAATGCCCTCTAGAAACGTTCGCGTCTCGCGGCCCCGGGGCAGCCGTCGAATGAGACCATCCCATCGCGCCTCAGCGACTCTACGGATAATGCTGTCCTGTCTATCAGCGGTAAGTGGCATCGGGTTGTCGCGCTGAAACTGTATTTTGGCAGAGATTTCCTCGAACAGTTCACCAGTGACCTCAAGGTACTGGTCAACGTTATACGCGGAGACGTCACTCAGAACTTCGCGGCCAAAATAAATCGGCGCGGAAATCTCGGTGCGCAAGAAATGTTCCGCCGCGCGTGCAAGACTGCCGCTCTGCCGCTTCTCGAATTCCTCGTTCGAGAGCGCCACGAAGTCGAACGACTGCTGGTCGTTCCCTCGGTCGCGCGCGATAAGAATCTCGGTCACTCGCCAGCGAATGGCGCGCTCCACGGCATTGCCGCGCAGCTCCCGCGCCGACCGCAGCCAACCGTCGTAGCGCAAACTCCTTCCTTTGTCGGCGAGGATGCGAGTCTCGGTGGCGTCGCACGCTTGCTCGAACGCGGACGCCCAAGTTGCGAGGTCGTCCCCGTCAGACATGAGCGCGAAAAGATCACGATCGCCAAAATTGTCGGCCTTAGCGGCGCGGAGGTTCGCAATCGACTCGACGAATTTTCCGTACGTGGATGCTTTGCGGTCACTCCACTGACGCTCGAGTTGGATGACGCCGCTATAGTCCCGATCCTCAAGCGCACCCTGAGAGAGAAGGTCTTTATGCGTCAGCGCTTCAAAGCGCTCGGCAATCCAAACGCCACAGCGCTCGCGTGCGCCCACAATAAAGTCTATCAGCGATTGTCGCTGGCTCGTGGAGAGTGTCTGGAGTTCATCGAACAGGAGCACGCGTCTGGCGACCACCTCGCCCTGCGAGCTCATAATGCGCGCGTTCGCGAACCACTTGAGACCGTCGAGCCGCGCGTGACCGCCCTGAACTGGTTCAGGATCGCCAAGCACGTCCATTCGACCATAGAAGTCGGTCTCGATTTGCGAAGCCCAGTCGAACAGTTCCTTGCCCGTGGCGCTTGCCGGTATCGTGCTCCCGGATTCCGGCTCCCAGTCGAATCGGATCTGATCGAGATCGCGCGGAAAGGGGCGCTCGACCCGCTCGAGGACCGCCCGAAGCGTGGCAATGACGATCCGAGAATTGACCAGCTCCCGGAAAAGTGAGTTTCCACGATCAAAAGCCGCCAGCTCGCGATATTCGCTCGTAAATTCGACCATCGTACCGAGGAGTTCCGGCCCGTGAGTGCCGATCGCCTGGACCTGACGTAACGCCTCCTGCGTTGCCTTCACGTTTGCGCTTCCACTGGCGAGCGCGTCCGCCAAACGAAGGGGGCGCGGCGTGAGGAGGCGCAGGAACGTCGTCTTGCCGCCACCTGGCGCGCTCCGCAGGAACACAAGGCTGCTCCAAGGATCACCGATGTTCTGCATCAGATCGAGCGCTCCTGCACCGAACAGGCGGACAAACTCCTCATCGGCGACGGAGCGCTGCGAGACCCTTATGCGAAATGGGTTTCTCACGGCTGCTGCAGCTTTCGGTGACGACTGACTCGGGGAAACAGACCGCGGACGGTGTGTACGTCCTCTGCCCACAACACGTAGACAGAGTTGTTCGGTGTGTTGTGATTCAGCACCACCGGCAGGCGCCCATCGGCATAGCCGTAGCGCTTCGTTTGCCCGCCTCCTGCGAGATCATGCTCGTCGTCCGCGCTCTTGTCGAAGTAGCGATCGTCGGCCATAAGCGCGAAGAATGAGGGGTCTCGGGCTTTGTCGATGGGCAGATTGGGTCCGAGCTCGCATATGACGCGGAACTCGACATTGCCTTTCGCGAAGGGCAACTTCGGGAGCAGATGGTTTATATGGCCGATTGCCTGATCGCTCGCGATATAGGCGACGATAGTGACCTCCACACCATCCACCACGCATCCGCCGAGACCGTCTGACTTGCCAAGATCGTCGATGATCCTTGGGATCTTGCCTTCCCACACGCCAGTCTCTTCGTTGAAGCGGATCGCACTGGTGCCGCTCGCGGTAAAGTCATCGAGAAGCACCACGCGCTCGAACATTGCCGCGGCGCACTCGGGCGGAGATCCGGCCATCTTATTTAAGTCGTTTCGCAGCTTCCCGAGCATGTTCGCCGTCTTTACTTGCGAGACGTCATAGGCATGGAAGACCTGTTCGTTCGAGATCATTGGGTTCGCGCGGCGGAACCAGTCCGTGCGAGCGCCGTCGCTCATACCCAAATAAAGCGTACGACGATGAAGCGTACGGTATTCCATTGTAGCGACTGCCGCCTTGATCCGCTCGGGAGAGACGCCGCTCCGCTCGCACGCCGTGGCTATCAGCTTTGGTCGCACAATCGTTGGAAAGGTCAGCTCAACTAAATGATTGATCTCACCGGCACTGAAGAAGATTAGTCGATCGCAAACGAAATCATATGCGGTGCGGCGCTGCATACCCGGCTCGAACTGGCCCAACCAAAGGGCGAGGCTCTCGATGAATCGACGACCCGGGGCGAACTGCTGGTACTCATCGTACTTATAGCTCGCGAAGGTCTCGAGTCGGGCGCGCTCCCGAGCCTTCTCCTGATCGGACCAATCCATGATTTTGGCCAAGAGCGTCTCAGCCAATTCCTTTTTCACTAAGTCGCCCTCAGTCTCGGCCTTGTCGTAGATGAACCGGCTGATGCCTTCCTTGACCGTAACAAGCGCGACCGCCCGATGGTAATGCGGAATCGCTTTCGCCGCCCGAAGGAACTCTGGAAGAACTTGTTCCAGCTGTAAAGTGTTATCCGTCTCGCACCTTAGCGACCGCGTCGATCACGCGCGCCAGCAACTCCGCACCCTGTGGCGTGTTATCCCAAGCTCTCCGGACAGACCCCTCGAGCCTGGCCCAAGCCGCGCGGGTCTTTGCCTGGTCGGGCGTCAGCCTTTTAGTCACTACTTCGTGTGGATCGATCGCCAGGATCTTGCAAATTTGCACGACATTTCCGCTTAAGGTTTTGAATTTGCCCTCAAGGATTCTTGAGGCCTGACCGGCATCGACTTCGGACGATTTAGCTAACATGCCGACTGATAATTCGCTCCTTTGCCACGCCTGCCTGATTTGGTGAGTCAAGTTTTCCCTTTCCTCGCGACCTAGCTTCATGCATATTAGCATGCATAGGAAATTTGAATTTTGCAAGAAGGGCGGCGCGTGACTGTTACCCAGATCCGCTTCTACCGGGCGAACAGGGGACCTTACGGCGCCTTCAGCAATCTCTACCGCCGTCCGCTTGTGTATGAAGGCGAGACGTTCGCGACGAGCGAGCACGCCTATCAGGCGGGCAAAGCTCGCAAACCCGAGGTCAGGGAGTGGGTGTTGTCCGCTCCATCGCCCGCGCTAGTCGCGATGGCGGCGCATGGACTCTACTATTGGGACATCGTGCCAGGTTGGTCCCGAACAAAGTTCGACCGAATGCGCAGCGTGTTGCGCGCTAAGTTCACGCAACACGAGGACCTGCAGGCGCTCCTCCTCTCGACCGGCGACGCAAAGCTTGTTGAGAATGCGACGGTCGATAACGATGTCAACCGGCTTTGGGGAGAGGTCAACGGGGAGGGGCGCAATATGCTGGGAAAGCTCCTAATGGAACTCCGGGAGGAACTCCGTCAGGAGAAGAAGCGTCGGGAGACTTCCTGTCCACCCATCGTCCGCGTCTCGGCCAGGATTGACCGCACGTGGGCTACGCCGCGCTCGCGAAACAGCCCACGAGCACCAACGTAGGCGCAATTTGCTGCAGCTACCCGCTGGCCAGCCCGGACGCCAGTAAGCACTGTTTCAAACGCGAGCGAGGAGGCGCCCGAAGCGCCAGACTGCAGTATTGCGTCGATCAGGCCAAGAGTGACCATGTCGCCTGATCCGCACGTGTCTTTAACGACGTCTGCCGCGGAAGCCGGGCAGCGGTGGATTTCGCCGCCATGCCGTATCTCCAGACCCAAATTTCCGGCTGTCACGATGCTGAAGCCATCCGAACGAAGGCAAGTCGCGATATCCGACGACAGTCGATCGACCGAGTACTTGAAGATCTGAGTGGTGGCCAGCCCACGTTCGAAGAGCGCGGGGTCGGAGTTGCTCGACGGCTCAAAGTAAACGATTGCGCCCCCCGCAGCAGCGGTCTCCATTGCGTCGCAGATCGTATCGGAAAGCCGATCCGTGTAAAAGATCGTGCATGAAGCGACCGCGGGCCTTGCAGGTTCGAGTTCGCACGGCGTTATTGGCTGGAACGAGCCGAACTTCTCGGAGGAGCTAGGGCAAGTAAATGAGAAGCGATGGCCGCTCGAGGTGGGGTCGAGCAGCTCGACAATGACGGGCGAACGCACATCCTTCCGTCGGATGACCAGGTGTGTGTCCGCGCCGGCGAGGCGCAGATCCTGCTCCAGCCTCGCACCGACCGAGTCCGCACCAAGCCGCAGCAAAGGCGTCACCGAGCGGCCGAGCATTGCGAGCGAAATTAGCACATTGCCGCAAGAACCGCCCAGCTCCTCGAGGAGCGGTTGTGCCGTTCCGATATGGATGCGGTCAAGCGCAACGAGGCCGGTGCCCACCACTTTCCCATGACACTTGGGCGCTTGCATGAGCTTTGTCATACGAGACCCGTACCAAGCAAGTCGAGGTCGAGGCGAGCGTGCCCGTTTTCGACGCGTAGCGCGCGCAGAATTCGCAGCAGTGCAGCAGGTCCTGACAGCGATCCGCCGAAGAGTGACCATGAGCCACCTAGATGGCCACACACGCCGTCGACGCTCACGCTGGGGAAGGTCGCCAGCAACTCGGTGTCGTTCCCCTCGGGCTCCCCGCTGTCGCCGATGGCGAGTACCTCGGTCCCTTCGGTGATGACGTGACGTAGGACCGCGGAAACAGAGGCCTTGCTGGACTCCACGGGTAAAAGGTCGAAGCTGTGATGGGAGCTCAGTCGCTTGATCCGCCCATCAGCAATCGCGGGAAACCGGGCCAGCGATTGGAGGAACGTAGTAGGGGTCAGCACATCAGAGTGCCAGACGGTGATCTGGATCCCACCCCGCTTGATCGACACGCCGGGCTTAAGGAGCGCTTGGTCCTCGATCCAGTCTGCGAGCGCCGTGAGATCCGGATTGGCAGCGGGAGGATCAGCCTCGATGTCAACGCTGAGTGGTCGGATATGGCCACCGTTATAGTAACCCACCGTCACGACGGAGTGCAGCCATTCCGGTAGAGCCTCACGCAGCGCTTTCCCCGCGGAGCCGCCGCGGCCTGTCGCGAATGCGATCCTTAGGCCCGCATCTGCAAGTCGCGTCAGCTCCGTAACCAGACCGGGGGAGGGTGGTTCAAGGCGGGCTTCAGTAGCGACGACAGTCCCATCATAATCAAGCACAATAGCTCCGATTCGCGCGCCGGAGATTGCACGAAGCCAATCATCCCGCGCCACCTCAGCGGAAACCGCGGGGCAAGAGGGGTCGTCGTGGACCTGCACCGCCTCCAGCTTATGGCGCAGGGCGGGAGTGAGCTTCGCGGCGAGTTCGGCGAGACTTGTATCGCCATAGATTGCGTCAGCGAACTCCCCGCGGCCGGGCCTACCCGGATCAATGCCGGCCGCTTCGCCAAGCAAAAGGATAGCCATCAGTCCGTCAACAACCGACACGGCGGTGTTGAAGCGGCCCGCTTGGCCGATGTCGATATGCGCGGTGCGCACCGTTCTCGGCAGCTCGACGCGGATTCTTTCCCAAATATTCCGCGAGACGGCGGCCGTAACTGCGAGTACGAACATACTGTTTGGGTACCGCGCCGCCCAAACATGTCGGCCATGGGCGAAGTTGCGGAAATCGGTACGTTGAATCGGGGCAATACCTGTTTCCCAAAGCGACGTCTCTATTAGAGTCGCGAGCGTCCGACACTGCGGGTCGTGAAGGAGAAAAACTGTATCACCTTTCCGAAAGCGCGCGACCGACGTTCCGGCGCGTGCGACTATTCGATCAACTTCGTGCGCGAAACGGATCATCGCTGTCGAGCCAGTAGACCGCTTCGCGACATGGTCCGAGGCAACGAGCATGCATGCCACCATAGCGACGAGCGAATGGGTGGCAAGGAAGCCGTCCTTCCGCTCTGCAACCGGCGCGACAATCACGCATACGCGGTCGTGCTGTGCGGCAGCCACCGCAATAGATCCTTCCGCGTTGACGGTGAGTAGCCATATTTTAGCCGCGGATGAGCCGACCGCCGCTGTCAGAGCGCCGGACACGTCCGGATTTTGCGCTCCGGCGCTAAATAGCCATACATCGAAATCCGACCAACTGTTGGCCGCGAGGACAAACTCCATTGGGCTTTGCACTAGAGTCACCCCTAGTCCGAGCGTCGAGCGGCACCGAGCGAAATATTCCGCCATGATCGCTGAACCGCCTGAGCCAATTGCGACGGCTGGTCTATCCGCTCCCTCCCTCAGGGCGGACGCAACCGCCTCAACGGGACCACTTAGGCCCATGCGCACTGTTGAGGCGAGCGTCGCAAGCTTATCAGCGAAAATTGTCATCCCCTCTTCCTAACAGCTAATCCCGAACTATCGACCCTCCCGCTTGTCGCCCGCCTGCTTTTGACGCGAGCCGCTCGCCGCGAGCCGAACATGAAATCAATTTAAAACACCAGTGTTCCCTATATGTTCCCATCGAACTTGTCGACCTGCGAGGATGTGAGCGGTGGGATGTGATCCAGAAAGGATCAATAGACGCGCTTGGACGCGACCCAGCGTAGCCGATATCCCTCCGTTAGCCGGGCTCGGAGGTATGGATCGTTGTCTGGCGTGAATCCCGCAAGGAAACGTTGCCATGGCGTAGAGGGCGAAACCGCGGACTGGACTCGTTTCTCGAAAACGAACGTTAGCGCAACATAAAGGCCGTTATGTTCCGGCGACACGCAACTGTCAGCTCAGATGGTGCTCCCAAAACTCACGGTCATCTGGCTCCATCGGGATGCCTTCATCCATCTGCTCGACGAGCTTGTGTCCGTCGGAACTCCCCAGAAATTTGACCACGTCATTGAGGGTCTTCCTGAGCTTCTTGAGTTTCGGCCCGTTCCAAGCAACCGAATAATCATCTCCGTGCAGTAGGTTGTACTGAATAGCTGATTCAAACTGGGCCTTGGTGTCGTGGTCATACCAATTGATCTGTCCGGCCTTTCCGAAATGGTCCATGATAATGTGGAGAGACACCTCTGTGGACGCGTGCGTGGGGCGCGCCATGAGGACAGCCTCGATCAACTCATTGAATTCAGCTTCAATTGTTTCGATATTCGAGAACTGCTTCGCAACAGCCTTCACTTCCTTCGCGTCCTTCAGCTTCTCAAGCGCGGCAATCCGCTTGTTCGCAGTTTCGAGCAAGCCTTCGAGATCCATGATTTCTTCCGTCTGTTCCTCTAGTTTCTCATTCGCAGCCAGATACTCCTCGGCGGACACCTTTGTCGCCTTAGGAAGGCCTTTTTGAACCTTCTTAAGTTGGGTTCTCCACTCGGAACGCTTCGCGTCCCAGTCGTGTTCGGTTCGCGGCTCAAGCGGAATGGCAGCCTTTTGGATTCGCGCTTTTAGATCGATTAGACCGCCATACTTTTCGATGTTCCACGCCTGAGTCAGGCCAAGAGTTTTCGTCACGGTCGCGAATGGAACTGGTGGCACAACGATCGGCAGTGTTTCGCTCGACTGTACCCAAGCCGCGCCCAGCTCCATTAGGCAGAAGGCGCTTTCCATGTATGCCTCGGTCATCAGCAGGATAACAAGCTTCGGCTTCTTGATGCGCTGTTTGAGGTAATCGTTGAAATTAACGCCAAGAGGGATGCCGTGTCCCTCGACGCTGGAACAGAAGATCGACTTCGCTGGAAGTCCGATCGCCTCCTTGAGAAACTTCACGAACAGATCCGCGAGCACCTTGTCAGCCACGGCATGGCTAATGAAGACATCCGCCATTTATGCTAAAGTCTCCACTTGCAATCGCTTTGTGATCACGGGCCGATCGGGTTGATCGTCACCGTGTACTTCGACTCGAACTTCTTCGAATCTCCGTAGACGGTCAGAACTCCTGAACTTTTGTCGAACTCGAACTTCTGCCACCTAACGGTATGCTCGATGTGAAGATCGTCGGAGCTGATCGCCCCCTTCTCCGCGAACGTGATCTTGGCGTCCTCGTAACCGCCACGGAACACGTAGATATTAGTCGTCTCGGTCACGTCTACCTCACGGGATTTATAGTGGATCACGGCCGCGCAAATCATGCCCGGCGAACCGTCGTCCGGGATCTCGGCTCGACCCTGCCAATAATGCACGAACTCACCGAGCGCATGTTCACCTTCCAAATTCACCAGGCGTCCTCCAGGCCAGGATCATCGCCCATATGGCGGCAGGCTTGTCATAGCCTTATCCTTTCCACTTCATCCTGTGTAAGGCGATCCTTCGTTCGATCATAGAGCTTGGTCGTGCGCGGGCTCTCGTGCGCGGCCATCGATTGCGCGTGCTCGAGCGCGCCGCCATTTCCGAGGTAGGCGGTGATCCCGGTGGCGCGGAAGGTGTGATTTCCGATCGGGGCGTGAATGCCGGCCGCTGCGGCCCGCCGGCGGATCATGCGCCAGGCGTCAGCCTGGGACATTGGAGCGTCGGCAAGCGCCATGGCGTTGTGCCCTGGACTGGTTCGAAAAAGCCAGCCCTTGCGGTCGTCGACGATGCCTGCGGCATCGATATAAGCTCGCAGCATCTCTGCGAGCGTGTGGTGGCACGGCATCGCGTGCTGCTTGCCGCCTTTCTCGTGAAGCTGAACCTGCCAGCCTGCGCCCTTTGGCCGAAGATCCTCGACCTTCATACGCAGCGCTGCGGTGATCCGGGCGAAGGAATAGGTGAGGGTAGCGATGAGCGCCCGGTCGCGCAGGTCGCGCAAGGTCTCGGTCGGAATGCTCTCGATGAGCGTACGCCACTCCTGACCATCGAGCACCGGCGTCTTGCCGGTCTTCACGACGTGCTTCGGTCCGCGCACGGCCGCGGCCGGATTCAATGGGACGATCTGGCCGGTGATCAGCCAATCGAACAGCATACGCACGGCGGCGAGTTGCTGCTTCACGTCCGGCGCTGAATGCGTTTGCTGACGGGTTTCGATATACCGCACCACGTCGAAGGGACGGATCGTCATCAAGGTCAGGCCGCGCTCGTCGCACCAGGCGAAGAACTGATGGCATGCGCGCGCATAGGCTCGCCGCGTGTTCGCGTTGCGGATGTTGGCGGTGAAAAATTCGACGTAGCGCCAAGCCGCCTGGTCGCCGGCGTCGGCGACCAGCGCCGGCACCAGGTGGGTGTCGTCGGAGGCGGCAAGCGCGCCGGGTCGGATGATTGCCGGGAGCTGGTCCGAGGTCATTTCGGTCCCCTGATAGCATAAATCCCGTGAATGATAAACGACGTTATCATTCACGAGAAACGGGGGGCAGGCCAATCTTAGTCGGAAGCTGGTCGGTCAACCGGAGCCGGGTTTATCCATATTCCCCACGTAGCCGCTCCCGATAAGCGGCGAGACCCAACTCCCAATCGGCTCCGGGGACACGGCTGCCGTCGTCGTTCAGTATTCCGGCCTCAAGCTTGCCGCCGCGCATTGCCAATGGGCGTCAACCCACGCAGCAATTTCTTGCGCCGCCCTGTCAACCATTATGCTCTGTCTCAATATTTCAAATGGTTAAGCTACAAACAGAAACAGCTGCCGGCTCGGGACCTTGCTGATGCAACCTCGCTCGCATACTTGCCGTCCGTAACTTCGTCGACGGAGCGATCGGCGACATACTCGATGTGCTCGACCTCAAAGAGATCAGTCGTCTCAGGTGGCATTGCCTTTCCCTGAGAGTTTCGGCTGGAGGCGTTTTGGAGACGCGAGTGGACCTGCTTATCGGTGCAGGTGATCCTTCGCGCGATTGAGGATTTCATCGGACAAAACGGTGTCCGATACGATCCGCGCGATCGTCATGGCCCCGATCATGGTGGCGAGGGCGACGATCGCACCACCTCGTGCCTCGAGTCCGGACTGACTGTCAGCGAGAGTGACGAGCAGCTTTTCCAGAACCTCCGTCGCCGCGGCTTTGGTCCGCCAGACCGAGCCACCTCGCTACCCAGGGCCGCGAGGGGACAGATCGTCCTTACTCATGCAGTCTATGACGCCATCGCCTCGACGCTGCCCAAGGGCGCAGCGCGGTGGCCCATGCAGCGCGAGCAGGGCCAATGCTTCATCCAAGTCGAGGCGGCGGTGGTCGACCGCATGAGGGCCATGCGCAGGCCCGGGGAGAGCTACAGCGAGGTCATTGACAGTCCTGCGCTCAGAATAGAGGCGTAAATTACATCGCTGCGTTTCTACGTGCCTCGACTTACGCGGCTTGCCGCTCGATCAGCAACGAGTCACCAAACTCATGGGCGCGATAGCCTCGCTCCTCAACGGCAGCACGCACACGGTCGAGCACGCTGTCGTCAGCGAACGCTCTGAGTAGCTCGTAGTGGCTTTCACCGGGTTGATGGACGCCGGTGAGGATCGCGTCCACAACACGGAGCCGTGCGCCGCGAGCGATGCGTCCGCTCGCTCGGCCCTCTCCCGCACGCACGGTCCCGTCGGTGCCGGCGGATTCGAGCGCACGGACGACGCTCGTCCCAATCGCGATGACACGCCCTGACCTCGACTTCGCGCCCTCGAGCGCCGACGCGCACGCCTCCGAAATGCGATAAAATTCGTCGAAGGGAAGCCGCCGGTCCAAGGCGGCGTCGCCTGTCGACGACAAACCGGCCGCGTGTGAGAGGGTCGCGAAACCAACGCCCCGCTCCCGCCAGCCCTTGAGGGTTCGCCAGTCGAGCGCAAATCCCGCCGACGGCGCCTCGAAGGCAATCGGGTCGGCTGCGATTTTCGTCCAAACGTCCCAGAGCCTGAGCGGCTCGGGAATATGCGGGTACTGAATTGGCCGACCGTGCCGAACTAGGTCTCGCATCACGCTCGCTGGATGACCGGCGAAACTGACGTGTACGAGGCGTGGATGGTTGAGCAAGCCTTCGACCGAAGCAATGAGCGGGCCGAACTCGAGCCCGTCGCCTGCCGCAACGGGCGCTGGCGGAGCGCGGTCCTCGGTCGTCATTCGATAATCGCCCGCACCGAAGACAACCGCGACAAATCGCGTGGGATCTCGAAAAGACAGCCAGCCGGCGAGCCTTGCCTCGATGGGCTCACCGGTTGGGCGGTGCACGCCTTGCAAGCTCGCGGGCAGCGTCGCCGCGTCGTTGGCGACGACGAGGTCGCCCGGCTGGAATAGGGAGGACAGGGCGGCGCGCGGCAGATGCGAGATCACGCCGTCATGATTGGCGGCGAGCAGCTTGGCGAACCGCCGATCGATCCGATCGGCGGCTGTCATGGGCGCCGCGCCAGCTCGAGGGGCACGGATTCGCGAAGCGCTAGCATCGAGGCGACAATCTCTTGCGCGGCGTCTTCAGGTCGCTTTAGGGTCGCGGGATCGGCATCGGGAAGGGCGAGGGTGTGAAGGGGCGTGTCCATGTCGCCAGGATCAAGCGACAGGAACCTCACGCCCTCGTCCCTCGCCTCTTCTGCCCAGAGGCGGTCATGTGGCTGAGAGCCGCCTTCGCGGCTCCGTAGGCGCCCCAGCCAGGATAGGCGCTGACCGCGGCGTCGCTCGAGATGTTGATCACTATTCCCCCGCGCCCGTCACGAGCGGAGGCGGCGAGCGCGCCGAACAGGGCTTTGGTCAGGCGAAACGGACCCAGCACGTTAACCACGAGGGCCTCGTGCAACTCCTCGCACTCGGTGTCCGCAAGGAGCTTGAGCGACGTTGGCCCCAGGCTCGAGGCGTTATTGATGAGCACGTCGAGACCGCCGAGGTTCCAGGCGATCTCGAGCGCCATGGCGTGGATGTCTTCCTTTAGCCCGACGTCGCCGACGATGCCGCAGGCGTTTGTTTCCGTTGAGAGCCGCTCCACCAGCTGGGCCCGGCGCGCAACGAACGCGACCCGAGCGCGACTAGCTGCAAGATTCCGGACCAGCGCCAATCCAAGGCCTGACGTGCCCCCGGTGACTGCGATGCGCATTCCCTTAAGGTCGATGTTGTTGAGCACCAAGCGCCTCCTCTGTCATGAATTCATCCCGACGACTGTCGACGGCGTCGACACCCGACTCTCACCGTCGACAGCACTATGTGGCCTACAAGTTCAAGTTAACTTGAAGTCAAGCGCCGAACATGCTTCAACTCACTGCCTATGGAGTCCGAGCTTTCGATCCAGGCGGTTTCGCGGCGCAGCGGCGTCGCCTCGTCGGCGCTCAGGTACTACGAGGAGCGCGGGCTGATCGCTTCGCGGCGCGCTCGCAGCGGACATCGGCGCTACTCTCGCGCGGCGCTACGCCGGATCGCCTTCATCGTCTACGCGCAGAGGATCGGATTGTCGCTCGAGGAGATCGGCGCGGAACTCGCGAAACTTCCCGACGACCGGACACCGA
>JGI12659J15293_10000302_pt1 | contig 16010 bp, 16 predicted proteins | sample JacPinW_OM2H0_O1_FD_15293 | JGI IMG/M metagenome (IMG submission 15293) | reverse complement strand
CGTCGGTCAGCACGTGACGCCGCCCGACTATGTCTCTCAAGGCGTCGAGAAGCTGAGCGCTCCCCTGTCTTTCTTGCTGGCCGGGAGCGCGTTCGACTGTCGTGGTCGCCATGCTCGTTGCTCCACGTTTGACGTGTGACATCGTTCGCAGTGCGCGAAGCGAACGCTCTCGCGCCAGGACGGGGTCGTGTCAATTCAAAGCATTGCGAACGCGTGCAGCTCCTGGCGCGCCGCTTCGCTGAAGTCCTTCAAGGGATCGATGCCCTGTCCGCTCGTTATAAGGCCCCTGAGATCGGCGACCGTCCGATTGGGCGTGGAATAGGTCTCGATGATGGAGCGCATCACGATGTCCGCGCAGGCAGTCGTTTTGCTCATGCCGAGCGCCCGCATCCGGCTGACCATGGCGTAGAGATCGACCAGCTCCGGCATCTTCGGCTCGCTGTTGATGATCGCATCGCCATAGGCCTTGGACGCGGCGACGATGAAATCCCTGATCAGGTCCTCCCGGCGCGCCAGATCGTGCGCGACCATGCCTGCCCGCGCCTGGGATCGCTGGCTGAGCCAAGTGGTGAAGCCGCTGGTCAGTCCCCCGATCACTGAACCGGCAAGCGCCGAAATCGCCGATACATAGGCCGTATCCATGATCCGCGCGCGCCCCGTGCCTCACGATCGGGACGCCGCGAAGGGCGCCCCGGGGATTGATAGCGGCTTTTCTGGCGCAACCAAGCCATCGCTTGGAACATTACGCCGTCGCGCGCTGCTCGGGAGCCGCCTCGATTTGACGGAGCCGCCGTCCCACCGCAGGCCAAACCCGTCCCCGAACGGCGCTCGGCGGCTAAATAAATTTAAGTAAAACCAAGGAAAATTGCTTGCATTTCCTTGGATTTCTTTGGCCGAATCGGGACTTTTCAATGGGTTACAACGAATCCAAATAAAAAACTGTTCCCGTGTCACACTGTGTCTCAAGTGTCACAGCCGCATGCTCTTGTCTCCTCGCCACCGAGCAGCCCCGGACCCGGCGATTGAGAAATGTATAGCACTGATTTCACCATTCCACAATAAAATGCGTGACTTTCAATTTCACGAAGCCGATCAGCATACCACCCAGACCCAGGCTCAAGCGCGCCAGCGTCCGTCGCGGCTCGGCATGCACGCACCAAACATCCAATACAGGTGAATTAAGAGGGCTTTTCAGTCGAAAAACTCAACCCAGAGCCCGATTTCGCCCATAGCCGCCGGCACAAAATCAGGCAGGTCAGCGATCGGGTTATGCCAACCGGGCCGCGGGCTAATAGCTGTCCAAAGCCGCGTGCTACCGCGACGGCGAACGGATCATCCGATTGGCGCCAACATGCCTACATTCTAACCATGAAGACACGGCTCCCGAAGACCACGAAGTAAACCAAGTCGACCTCTGCTCGATGTTTACGAGAAGCCGGCTTCAGTCAGCGCTTCAGCGCGGCCAGCACCTTGACGGAAGCGCGGCCGTTGACCTCGAGCCCTGCCCTCTGCTGGAAATCGGCGATCGCCGCCTTGCTCTTGGTTCCGACGTGCCCGTCCGGGTCGCCGCCGATGTCATAGCCGCGTCTCTGCAGCAGCGCCTGCAATTCCTTCCGGCCTTCGCGCGACAGCAGCGGATCGTCGGTCGGCCATGGCGTGACTATGCCGCGTCCGCCGCTGAGGCGATCGGCCAGAATGCAGGCGGCGAGGGTGTAGGATTCGGCGGCGTTATAGGTAAAGACGACGTCGAAATTGCGCGTCACCAGAAAGGCCGGCCCCTCACGTCCGGCGGGTATGAGAAGCCCGGCGTCGCCCTCGCCAAGCGGGCGCCCGTCGATGCGAGTGAGCCCCCGCAACGCCCAGAAGGACATGGATTGTTTGGCCTTGCGCCCCGATCGGCCTGAATAGCCATCGGGCAGCTTGACCTCGAAGCCCCAGGCGACACCTCGGCGCCAGCCGGATTTGGCAAGATAATTCGCCGTCGAGGCGAGCGCGTCCGGAGCGGAATCGACGATGTCGCGCCGCCCGTCGCCCTCGAAGTCGACCGCCAACCGCAGGAAGGTCGAGGGCATGAATTGCGTCTGCCCGAACGCGCCCGCCCATGACCCGTTCAGCTTCTCGGCCGGCACGTCGCCGCGGTCGATGATCTTCAGCGTCGCCATCAATTCGGAGCGGAAATAATTGGCGCGGTCGCCCAGGCAGGCCAGCGTCGTCAGCGACTGGACGAGCGGGCGCTTGCCCATCTCCTGGCCGAAATTGGACTCGACCCCCCAGATCGCCGCCAGCATGTAGCGGCTCACGCCATAAGTTTCCTCAGCGCGGGCAAGCGAGCGCGCTTGCCTCGCCATCGCCGCCTTCCCGTCGGCGACCCGATCGTCGTCCACGAGGCCATCGACATAGTCCCAGACGGGCGTCTTGAACTCGGGCTGCTGCTTCTGGAAATCGAGCACCTTCGCATCCGGCTCGAGCCCCTTGAAGGCGACGTCGAGGGTCCTCGCGGAAATCCCGCTGCGTGCAGCGTCCGCTCGCAGCGAGCCGACGCAAGAGCCGAAGTCGGCGCGCGCCGAGGGCGCGAATGCGCTCAGCGCAGCGGCGAAGCCGAGGCCTGACAAAAGAAACCGCTTCATTAAGTCAATCATCCGCGATTCGTGCGATTCCGTCGAGCCGCGATCAAGGGCCGAGTTCATCGGCCGCTCGCCGCGCAGCCGCAATAGATCATCCGAGCGAACGTCGACGCGCCGACAGCCAGTTCGGCTGCAAGCATAAAGACAGAAAAAAGGGCCGGCTTGCGGCCGGCCCTTTCACGACAGTGGCTGTAAGTTTTAGCGGTTTAGCAGGCCGCCGCGGGCTTAGTCGCAGCGCCGAGCTTGCGGCGATACGCGCCGGCGCCGGCCAGGCCAGTAAAGCCGAGACCCATCATGACCCAAGTCGACGGCTCAGGGATGGCCGAGGGGATCACACCGGCCTTGAACAGATCGGCGAGCGAGTTGGCGCCCCCCGCGCCGCCGAGATAGCCGTCAACGCCTCCGGGGCCGGCTACTTTAAAGATGTTCTGCAGCGTGACCAAATCGGAGGCGTGCGTGTAAAGGACGTTGTTTGTGTAAGCGTTGCCCTTGGCGAGCGGCGAGATGACGATCTCGGTGCCGTCGAAGCCGGCGGTCGATCCCACATCCTCGTCGCCCTCGGTCTCGTCGTTCCAGATGACGATGACGCCGTTGTCCTTGAACGCCTGCGACGCTTCGATTTCCGGCACCACGATCGACAGGAAGTTGTCGCCGAGCGCCACCGCCTCCTGGTCGGTGCCGGCGGCATAGGTGACGCCCTTGTAGGTGAAGGAGGTGTTCAACGACGAATGCATATCGTTGTACTGATCCGGCGTGATCCAGTTGAACTGCGCGACGGAGTTGTCGTTGAGGTCCGTCTGCAGTTGCTGCAGCGGCGCGTAATTTTGCGACTGCGGATTGCTCGGCGACGTGTTCGGGGCTGTAGCCGTTCCGCCGTTGGTCGCGGTGAAAAACGGGAAGGGGTTGTGCTTGACTGCGTAGTTGTATTGATCGCTGCCGTTGTAGGGATTGGTGTAGGCGGTGGACGTACCGGAGAACGAGGTTGTCGGCACGGTCCACTGATTCTTCGGCGCCACAGTGCTGGTAAGGCTGTTGGCGGCGGGTTGGTTGACCGACCCGCTGGTGGGGACTTGGTCGACGTCCTCCTGGTACGAACGCCAGGTTTCGCCCTTCGCCGCCATGATCTGACCAAGGTTCGGGGCGTTGACGATGTTATTCGGATAGGGATCGTTGTCGTTGAGCGGGCCGGTGAGCCCGGCGACCTGGTACACATAGTTCGGCTCGGACGGATGCTGGTTGGGCGACACATTCTGATAGTTGCCCGCGAAAGATACGTTCGCCGCATTCGGGTTGCCCGGCGTCACCAGGCTATTGAGGTATGGCGCCGCCGGGTTGCCGGACAGTTGTTGGGGAGTGCCTGCGGGTACGGTTGAAGGCTGGGTGAAGTTGTGATTCTCGAGCGCGATGTAGAATACGTCGCCGATCTGTTGAGCCTGCGCCGAAGTGGCGACGAGAAGAGCGAAAAGCGAAACGCCGATTGCTCGTGACATTGTGTTCCTCCTTTGCGCGTGCGGCGTCCCGGGTCCGCACGCTCCCGCGAGAGATATGGACGACGAGAATTTAGCGGCGCCGAATGACGCTTCGTCGCCATAACAATGACAAGCCGTTGACGCTCACGTGACAGACAAATGAACGCACGAACGTTCGATCAACCGCCGCGTTCTACGGAACGGCGGCTGTTGACAGCGTCGCTCGCACGCCGAATATGTCGCGCCAACGCCCCTTTCACCCGATGGACATGGACAGAAACGCAGGACGACTGCTGGCGCTTTCCGCGCTGGGTGCGGCGCTCTGCGCGGCCGCCCCCGCTCGCGCGGACTTGCGCATGTGCAACAACACCAGTAACCGCGTCAGCGTCGCCATCGGCTACACCGACGGACAAAACTGGGTGAGCGAAGGCTGGTGGAATCTCAAATCGCTCGACTGCGTGACGCTTTTGCGCGGCGCCCTGGCGGCCGAATATTATTATCTCTACGCCATGGACGAGCGCGGCGGCGAGTGGAAGGGCAAGGTGTTCATGTGCACGTCAGATCGCGAGTTCAAGATCGACGGCCGGCAGGATTGCTTCGTGCGCGGCTACAACCGAACCGGGTTCTTCGAAGTCGACACCGGCAAAGACTCAAAGAGCTGGACGGTGCAATTGACCGACCAGGCGAACCCTTGAGCCGCAGCGTCGGCTCGCTGTTCGGGCGGGGCGAAAAACGAGCGTAGCGGCGAGCGCCGCCGATTCAGGGAGAACGCAAGTGCAGTCCCGTCGCCGCCGCGTCAAAATCGTCGCAACGCTTGGACCAGCCTCGGCCGACCGAAAGACCATCGCGGCGCTGTTCGCCGCCGGCGCCGACGTCTTTCGCATCAACATGAGCCATGCTTCGCATGACGTGATGCGGGAGCGGGTCGCGACAATCCGCGATGTGGAGGAGGAGACCGGCCGCCCGATCGGCATCCTCGTCGACCTGCAGGGGCCGAAGCTCAGGCTCGGCACATTCGCCAGCGGCGCCGCCGACCTGCAACGGGGCGAGGCCTTCATCCTTGACGGCGACCCCACGCCCGGGGGCCAAGCGCGCGTCTATCTGCCGCATCCGGAAATCTTGAACTCGCTCGCGAAGGGGCACCGGATACTCATCGACGACGGCAAAGTGATGCTGCGGGTCGCCGCGGCCGAGGGAGGCCGGGCGCTCACCGTCGTCGAAGTCCCGGGGCGCGTCTCCAACAAGAAGGGCGTGAGCCTGCCGGACACGACCATTCCGACCTCCGCCATGACCGACAAGGATCACACGGATCTCGCCGCAGCGCTGGAGGAGGATATCGACTGGATTGCGCTCTCGTTCGTTCAGCGTCCGGAAGACATCGTCGAGGTCAAGGAAATCGTCAACGGCCGGGCGCTCGTGATGGCCAAGATCGAAAAGCCGCAGGCGGTCCAGCGGATCGAGGAGATCATGGCCGTTGCCGACGCGCTCATGGTGGCGCGCGGCGACCTTGGCGTGGAAATGCCGCTCGAACAGGTTCCGGGCATCCAGAAAACCTTGACTCGGCTCGCGCGGCGGCTCGGCAAGCCCGTGGTGGTGGCGACGCAGATGCTGGAATCGATGATCTCCTCGCCAGTGCCGACGCGCGCCGAGGTATCGGACGTCGCGACCGCGGTCTTCGAGGGGGCGGACGCTGTGATGCTGTCGGCCGAGAGCGCTTCGGGTCAATATCCGCACGAGGCGGTCGCGACCATGAACAGGATCGCGGAAGCGGTGGAATCGGAGAAGATCTACCCCTCGGTCATCGAGGCGCAGCGGGCGGCGCCGGAGGCGACAGGCGCCGACGCGATCGCCGAAGCGACGCGCCACGTCGCCGAAACGCTCGACCTGAAAGTGATCTGCGCCTGGACCAGCTCAGGCTCGACCGGCCTTCGCATCGCCCGACAGCGGCCGCGCTCCTCGATTTTGGCGCTGACGCCGATCGAATCGGTGGCCCGGCGCTTGGCTGTCGTCTGGGGCGTGCATCCGATTGTCACCGACGACGCGCGCGACGAACGCGACATGGCCGACCGGGCCTGCCGCCATGCCTATATCGAGGGCTTTGCCGGCGAGGGCGAGCGCATCATCGTTGTCGCCGGCGTGCCCTTCGGGACGTCCGGCGCCACGAACAACCTGCGCATCGCGACGGTGGAGGCTTGATCGCCTGGTTTAGCGGGCGCGGGGGGCGCCGTTCCTGAACCAGGCGCCGGACAGGATCGCGGCCCCGACGATCAAGCCGTAGACCGTCAAGGCGACGCTCAGCATGACAAACACGAGACTCAAGGATCCGGTCAGGGTCAGCATGAGCCAGCCGCCGCCAACCGCGATGACCAGCCGCGCGAAGCCAGCCAACAACGGCCACAACAGCTTGCCGGCGCCTTGGGAAGCGAAATAGAGCGCGAGACCGAAGCCGAAAAAGCCATAGGTGGGGCCGACGAAGCGCAGATACTCGCTGCCCGTCGCCACCATCAGCGGATCGGCGCCGAACAAGCTGAGCCACGCCGACGGCCAGATCGCGGCCGCGAGTCCGATCGACTCGGTCATGGCGAATGCGAGCGCGCCGCCGACAAGGGCGACGCGCAAAGCCCGCTGGTTCTGGCCTGCGCCGATGTTCGTGCCGACGAGCGCAACCAGCGGCGCGCCAAGACCGAACACCAAGGGAATGAGCAAATATTCGAGTCGCGAGCCCGTGCCATAGCCGGCGACCGCTTGCGGGCCGGCCGCCGCGCCGACGAGTCCGGTGGTCATCGCGACGGTCAGAGTCGTCTGTAATGTGCTGAGCGCGCCCACCCCGCCGATGCGCAGAATATCGACGAAGAACGCCCACCTGAGGCGCGCGAAACGGAAACGCGCCAGGCAGGCGCCGCTCAGGATGTACCAGGCGAGGATCGCGGCCATCATCGCCGTGGTCGCCACGACTGCGACCCCGCCGCCCGCAACGCCGAGCCCGGGCATCGGGCCGAAGCCGAAGATGAAGAGCGGCGACAGCGGGATCAGCAAGGCGACGCCGAGGCAAACGACCATCGATGGAAACAACATATTGCCTGTGCCGCGGATGACGCTGGCCAGCGCGTTCATAAGCCATACGAGAACGTTGCCGGTGAAGACGACGTTCGAATATTGCGTCGCCGCCTCAAGCGAGCCCCCGCTGCCGCCCATCGCGGGATAGAGGCGCCGCCCAAACCCGAGGAACAGCGCGGAGGTCGCGAGCCCAAGAGCGAGGTTGATCAAAAGCGCATGCGCGACAAGCGCGTCGGCGTCCGCCCGCCGCCCGGCGCCGAGCGCGCGGGCGACTGCCGAGGAGATTCCCCCGCCAATCGCGCCCGCCGACAGCATGCCCATCATCATAAAGCCGGGAAAGACGAGCGCCATTCCTGTGAGCGCGTCAGTTCCAAGATGCGAGACCCACCAGGTCTCGATCAGGCCGGTCGACGCCTGCGCCAGCATGACCAGGATGTTCGGCCAGGCAAGCCTGAGCAACGTCGGCGCGATCGGGCCGTTCAGCAAAACGAGCGTACGGGCACTCATGGCCGGCGCTGCCGGCGAACCGGCCTCGAGCCGAGACGCTACGCTCAAGACTGGAGCGTTCATCGATCGGCCTCGACGCTGGACCGGTTTTTCGTCTTTGACAGCCGATGAGCGCGCGCCGCCATCCTGGCTTTGGTCGCTTCATTCGCTGCGGGCCCCGGAAACAAGCCGAATTCGGGAGAATCGAGCAGCCGGCCCGTCAGGCGATCGACCAAAATTGGTTCGGCGACGGCGCCGGTTTGCGTATCGGCGATCATCACGCTCGCGCCCTCCGGAGCGAAGTGCCGATTGCCAAAGGCGAGCAGGGCCAACAGCACCGGACGGAAATCCCATCCTCGCTCAGTGAGGACATAGTCATCGCGCGGGGGTTTCTGGCTGTAGCGCCGCCGCTCGAGCAATCCCGCATCGATCAGAGCCGAGAGCCGGCGCGTCAAAATATTGGGCGCAATCTTGAGGCTCTTCTGGAATTCGTCGAAGCGCGTCATGCCGGCAAGAGCGTCGCGCAGAATGAGAATGCTCCACCATTCACCGACGCGCGCAAGGCTGCGCGCGATCGGGCAGTCCGTTTCGACGAAGCTTGTCTTCTGCATAAGCGCGCATATGCGCATAGTGACTATCATAATGCAAGTGACTGGGGGACAGGAGCAAGCGCGCCTTGGAAGCGCGCGGGAGACGCGCCGACGCGCGGTCAGGGCGCAATCTGCCTTCCTCGCGGAAACAGGGCTTTTGATGCGGGTGTCGGGTGGACAAGTCCCCTGGGCCTTGCCGCAGATCTTTCCGGTCCCTGCTTTTGCGCTGGCGGGACGCAACAAGCCGGAGCCGGTGTTTGCGTTCGCTTCGCCCGCTCTGTTGATCTCGCTGGAAGCGGAAGCTCGGCCTGAATATTCGCCTGTCGAGACGGAATGGTCACTTGCCCTGGAACGACTCGTCGCTGAACGGCGACGTCTCGATCGGCGACAATCTCGGCACTCTGATCTTTATGAAACCGAAGCCGGTGGATTCATGACAGGCGTTGCAGGCGACCGTGAGCTTGCTATAGGCGCTCGTGAATTTGGTGGCGTCCTTCACGTTGATCGCTTTGTCGAGATCCTCCGCGGCCGGCTTCATTGTATCCATATTCGACTTGTCGCTGTCTGGGAAAAGCGTCTTTGCGAGGCGGATGCTGGCGCGGATTTGCTCCAATTCGTAGTTCGCGAGCGGCCAGTTCTGCACTGCGCCCGCGTACCATAACTTGAAATGCCCGAGCTGCGTCAAGATCATGATGTTGTTCAAGCGCGGCGTGTAGACCTGCTGCGCAGGCGGGGATTTTTGATCGTCGGCGAGGGCCGTCAGGGAAGCAGCGGCGCATGCCACGGCCGCGATTGCAATATGCCTGAGCAGGACCATCGCGCATCCCCGGATTGCCGCCAGTTCGGCCGCCATGTCGGTCTCTTGACCGAAATTGGTCGATGACAGCGGATCCCAAGGAAAACTTGCCCCAAGTTCAGGTTTCAAACAAGTCCAGGCGCAGCGAGCGGGGAATCATGGGGCGCAAGACAAGTTCGGGACGAGGCGTTCCGGGTTTGCTCAGAGACCTGCGTTTGCGGCGGCGAGACGCGCCAAAGCGGACCAGTCGGAATCGCCATTACCTTGAGCCACGCCAGCCAGAAAATGATCGTGAACGAGGCTCGCGACCGGCATCGGCGTCGCAAGCGCGTCAGCCGCCGCGAGCGCGAGGCGAATGTCCTTCAGGCCCAGCGACATCGCGAACCCGGCCGGCTCGTATTTCTGGTCGGCGATGATCGTCCCGTAGGTCTTGTAGGCGGGAGCCGAGAACAGCGTGTTGGTCAGGATTTCAAGATAAGCATGCGGGTCAACGCCGCCTTTGCGGACGAGCGCGAAGGCCTCGCCTAAACATTCGATCATTGCTGCGAGCAGGAAATTGCCGCTGAGCTTGACGAGATTTGCCGCGGACGGCTTGTCGCCGACGACGAAGGTCCGTTGGCCGATCGCATCGAACAAGGGCTGGCACCGGGCAAGCGTTTGTTCCGGACCGGCCGCCACCACGAACAGCTTCGCAGCCGCCGCGGCCTCAGGCCTGCCGAACACGGGCGCAGCGACATAGGCTTGGCCGGCCTTTCGATGAGCTTGCGCCAATCGGTCGGAGAATGCGACGCTGATCGTGCTCATGGAGATATGGATGGCGCCTTGGCCAAGCGCCGAAAGGCCATTTCCGTCGCCGAAAAAGACGCCTTCGACCGCCGCGTCGTCGGCAAGCATGGTGATCAACACCGGGCGACGGCATGCGTCGGCCGGGGTTTCGGCGATCTCGACGCCCTGGGACGTAAGCGCCTCGGCCTTGGCGCGCGTGCGATTGTAGACGGTGACGCGATGTCCCGCCTTGACCAGGTTCACCGCGATCGCCGAACCCATTTGGCCAAGACCGATAAAACCGACGTCCATTGCGCTCTCCTTGGCTGGAAGCCGCCGCCGACCACGAGCGATCAAACGCCAAAACGATCAGCACTGCGGTATTTGACGCTCACCAACATATTTGCCGTTGCTGTCGTAATTGAGCTTGTGGATGACGCAGCCTCCGCTCATGGCGCCGGCAGCGTCGCCTTGAGCGGGATCAACGCCAATATTGATGATCACGGGCGCGCTGTCGCCGACAATGATGGGCTCGGACGCCGCCGTATCGGGGAAGCCGCCCCAATCGCCCCAACCCCAGCCGCCGAGGAACAGCTGATTCCCGCCAAAGCGGTTGAAGCCGAAGCGGTTGAAGCGATTGGAGCCGAAGCGGTTGAAGCCAAATCGGCCGGCCTCAAACCGCCGGTTGAACCCGCCCGGGGCAAAACGGGAAAAATGGCGGCCCCCAAAAGCCGGGCGACCCACCGACCCGCCCATGCGGGCATACGAAGGCGAGAGGCCAAGAGAGAAAACGAGCGTGGCTAGGGCGTAGGCCCGCGCTCCCCTCATCACTGGGGAAATACGCATGGGAAGGTCTCCGGCGCCGCAGCGTCAACTCTAACAGTACGGCGACGCCGGTGTCCATTCGTCCCCGCTCTTCATCTGACCACCGTCAGCTTCCGGGCCGCACGCGTAAGGCCGGTGTAAAGCCAACGCGCCCGATGCTCGCGGAAGGCGAAGCTTTCGTCGAACAGCATGACATCGTCCCATTGCGACCCCTGAGCCTTATGGACGGTGAGCGCATAGCCATAGTCGAATTCGTCCGACTCCCGCCTCAACGCAAAGCCGAGTTCGCCCTCCTTCCCCTCGAAGAACGCTTTCAGCACGGCGACCTTGACTGTGGAGCGCGAGCCCTCGTCTTCCGAGCGCAGGGTCATCTTGACGAAATCCTTTTTGACCCCGCCCAGCGTCTCGACCCGCCACAGTCCGCCGTTGATGAGCCCCTTGGTGCGATCATTGCGCAAGCAGACCAACCGGTCGCCGGCGACCGGCAGCGGCTCGCGGAAGCCCTTGAGGTCACGCATCCGCTGATTGTAGGCGCGCCGCGTGCGGTTGACCCCGACCAGCACCTGATCGGCGCCGAGGACCTGAGCCGGGTCAAGGGCGGAGCGGGGCATGACGCGCGTCTCGCCGTAGTCGCCGATGCTGAGTTCGCCACCTGAACGGACCACTTCGGACAAGCGGATGATCGGATTGTCCTGCGCCTGGCGGTGGATCTGGGTCAGCATCACGTCCGGAGCGCCGTCGGTGAAAAAGCCTGCGCCTTTGACGGGCGGAAGCTGGAACGGGTCGCCCAAAACCAGGATCGGCTTGCCAAACGAGAGGAGGTCGCGCGCCAGCTCCGCGTCGACCATCGAACATTCGTCGATCACGATCAGCCCGGCCTTCGAGGCCGGCCCGTCGGCGTTGAGGGTGAAGGTGGGCGCGCCTTCCGCGCCCTCGCTCGCCCGGTAAATGAGCGCATGGATGGTCGTTGCGCCCGCGCAGCCCTTCGATCGCATGACCAAGGCGGCTTTGCCGGTGAAGGCGGCGAACGCCGTTTCGCCTCGCGCCCCCTCCGCGATGTGTCGCGCAAGCGTCGTCTTGCCCACGCCCGCGTAGCCGAAAAGCCGGAATACCTGCGGCTCGCCCTGTTTGAGCCACCGGCCGACCTGGTCGATGGCGTCCGCCTGCTCGCGCGACCATTCGCGGCCGATCGGTCGCGAAGATGGGGCCGCAGCTGCCCGGGATGGCGGCGTCCTGGTTGTCGAATCCTCGGCGGCGGGCGGCTCTTCCGCTTGTCCGCCCATCCGCTTTGGCTCCGCGCTCGCGCCGCAGCGGGAACAAACCGGCGGCTTGCGGCCGAGATCATAATATTTGGTGCCGCAGGCCAGGCACTGGCGCTTGGTTCCGAGCCTGCTCGACGCCGGCGTCTTCTTAATCAATAACCCTCACCCGGCCCAGAACATAAACGAATCGTTTAGATTTCGAGCGCAGCATTTTAACAGAATTGTCAGAACTATCGCCGAATCGAAGGCTTTCGCTAGGGCAACCCGCGCCTTGAAGATCGGGTCGTTAGACTTATATCGGCTTGGTCCGGAACTTCGAATGATCCGGATGGTTGACAGGAAGAACCGGACCAGGCGCTTATAGGAAGGCCTGAAGTTCTGGGGAAGCGCCTGAAAGGGGGCTTCGAACATGGTGCGTGTGACGGCGCTGACCTCGCCTTTATTGCTCGGCTTCGACGACCTGGAGCGAGCGCTGGACAAGGTCTCGAAGACGGGGACAGACGGCTATCCGCCCTACAATATCGAGCGGGTTGCGGCCAATGGCGCCGAGCCCGAAAAATTACGGATCACGCTCGCCGTAGCCGGCTTCTCTGAAGGTCAGATCGAGGTCACGGTCGAGGAGAACCAGCTCACGATTCGTGGCCGCCAGCAGGAGGACAAGACGCGGGAATATTTGCATCGCGGCATCGCCGCCCGGCAATTTCAGCGCGGCTTTCTGCTTGCCGACGGTATGCAGGTGTTGAGCGCCGAACTCGCGCAAGGGTTGTTATCGGTAGACCTCGTTCGCCCACAGCCCGAGCGCTTGGTGCGAACGATCAAAATAGTAGCGCGCGACTGAGGAATGCGTCCAANCGGCGGGCTAAGCGGCCGCCGGGTAAAGGAGTAAAGCGATGAGACCCGAAACCAGCAAAGCAGGGGCGCCCGTGGCGCCGAACATGACGCCGCAGGAATTCGCTCATTTCGGCGATGGGTCTCTCGCCTATGTGAAGACGATAGCCTCTGAAGATGTCGCCCGGCTGTTCCCGCAGGCGCCCGAAATGCGTCCAGGATTGACCTTGTTCGCGCTGCTCGGCGCCGACGGGTCGCCGATCATGCTCACCGATTCCAAGGACGCGGCGATCTCCAACGCCTGGGAAAATGAGCTCGAGACGGTGAGCTTGCACTGAGTCCAATTTGGGTGGCGGCGCCGCGCGCGGGGAGGCGAATCGGTATAGAGCTTGGGGTCGGTTAGCGTAAGGACCGCGAGCCCATGCAAGCCTATCTCGATCTCATGCGCGAGGCGCTCGACAGCGGCGCCGTCCGACAAGACCGCACCGGCACAGGCGTGCGCTCGCTGTTCGGCCGCCAGCTTCGGTTCGATCTGTCGCAAGGTTTTCCGCTCGTCACCACGAAGCGGCTCCATCTGAAATCAATCGTGCGCGAACTGATCTGGTTCCTGAGGGGCGACACCAACATCGCCTACCTCAAGGCGCACGGCGTTTCCATCTGGGACGAATGGGCCGACGCCGATGGAGATCTGGGTCCCGTCTACGGCAAGCAATGGCGCGCCTGGGAAGGACCGGACGGGCGGACCTACGATCAGATCGCCTGGGTGATCAACGAGATCCGCCGCAACCCCAATTCGCGCCGGCTCGTAGTCTCGGCCTGGAACGTCGCCGAGATCGAGCGCATGAAGCTTGCGCCGTGCCATTGCCTGTTCCAGTTCTATGTGAACGGCGACAGGCTCTCGTGCCAACTCTACCAGCGCTCGGCCGACATCTTTCTCGGCGTCCCCTTCAACATCGCAAGCTATGCGCTCCTGACCCATCTTATCGCCCACGAATGCGGGCTCAAGGCCGGGGAGTTCGTGCATACGTTCGGCGACGCGCATCTCTACCGCAATCACGAGGACCAGGCGCGCGCGCAGCTCGCCCGCGCGCCGCGCCCATTGCCGCGCCTCAAGCTCAGCGAGGTCGGCTCGATCTTCGATATCAACGCCGACGCGATCGCATTCGAGGGCTACGACCCATGGTCGGCGATCAAGGCGCCGGTCGCGGTGTGAGGGACGTCCTCGTCGCCGCTGTCGCGCGCAACGGGATTATCGGCGCGAACGGCGGACTGCCGTGGCGGCTCTCGAGCGACTTGAAACGCTTCAAGGCGCTGACCTGGGGCAAGCCGCTGGTGATGGGGCGCAAGACGTTCGAATCGATCGGCCGGGCGCTTCCGGGGCGTGAAACGATCGTTGTGACTCGCGATCCCGCGTTCGCTCCTTCGGGCGTCCTCGTCGTCCACAATCTCGACACCGCGCTCGACCTCGCCGCCGAACGCGCTCACGCTGTGGGTGTGGATGAAATTATCATCGGCGGAGGGGCTGAGATCTATGCACAGACAATCGCGCGCGCGAGCCGCCTTTTCATTACCGAGATCGCGCTCGACGCTGAAGGCGAGGCGCGTTTTCCGCCGATCGACCCGCAGGAGTGGCGGGAGATCAGCCGCGAAACCGGCGAGCGAGGCCCGCGTGACGACGCGGACTTCGCCTTCGTGAGTTACGAACGGCGAACGTGAGCTGTCCGGCCCACCCTTATCCCGCGACATCCCGCGAAGCCAAGGCCAGCGAATCCGAGGAGCATCATCGCCCAGGTCGATGGCTCGGGGACCGGACTGTACAGCACCCAGCCGGGTTTCCCGTCGAGCACGTTTTGCAATCGCAGCAACGCCTCAGTGAAATAGTAATCGCCGTAGATCAGCGCGGTGTTCGTCCCACCGTTGCCCGGGAAGCCGTCGACCAGCACGGACTCGCCATTCGGGTTAACGTCAAGGTAGCTGCTGCTGAGCGCCCCCAGTATGTTCTCGGCATCCAGCAGATACATTGCCTTCAGGGCGCTCGTTCCCGCGACCGTGCTCAGCATGACGAGCCCGTCCGCCGCGATGGCCGCAGCGGAAGTGTCCACAGGTTGCGCCCCCGGCGCGTTGAAATCCCAGGGGGGGATCCAGGTATCGTCGGCGGCCAACTGGCCGACGAAATAGTTCGCGACGTCTTCCGCCGTGGTCAAGAATGCCGGGTTGTCTGACGTCTGATAGGCTTGCACGAATCCATACAAGGCCCAGGCCTGCCCGCGGGCCCAGGTCGAGCTATTGGAATAGCCGGCGAAAGTCCCCCGGCTCATGAGCGCCCCGGTGGTCGGGTTAAAATCGGCGACCTCGAACGTGCTGCCGTCCCCGCGAACGAGGTTAGCGGCCACCGTCTGGGCGTGCGTCACCGCGTATCCGGCCCAAGCGGACATGCCGCCATTGCCAGCCCCCCACTGCAACGGCCCAAGGGTCATCATGCTGTCGATGATCACGGCAAAGTGGTTTGGAGGTTCGTACGGAGAGAAGGTCCAGGATTGAACCGCCCCGACGGTCGGATTGTACACCGACGCTAATGATCCGCCTGCGGTTACAAGCACGTTTTTGTAGCTTGGGTTTCCCGTCAGTCGGTACCCGTTGCCAAAACTCGTCCCGATGATAAAGCCGATGTCCGTGGGGTCCACTCGCGGCTGGGTGCTCAACGAGGCCTGCGAGGCCAGCGGAGCGGTCCAAGCCTGCGCCGCCGCGAGCCATTGCGGCGACCCCGTCGCTTGATACAGCAGCCAAAGTTGGCCCGGGAAAAACCCGCTTGTCCATCCTGTGGCTCCGTCAGAAGGACTGGTGGTCGTCCACGTTCCGCTGTCGCCTCCCGAGACCGGATATAGGGGATTTCCGGGCGCCGGAGAGGAGCCCAGCGAAGCCAGCGTCTTCGACACCTGAGTCTCGATGAAGGACAAATCCGTCGCTATGCCTTGCGAATCCAGAGGCGCAGCACTGGCCTGACTCATCGAGCATGTGATCGATACGCAGGCGAACAAAGCTAGACGTTGCATCGCATTCCCCCAACGTCGAAGTATATTGCAGAGCGCGACTATGCTTATCCCATTACAACAGCACACATTGCTATGGATAGACAATCTCATTCGCCCCGCCGCGGCTTTCGCCTCAGACGAGGCCGGGCTCCAGGGCGAACGCTTATCAGGGTCAGGCTGCCGTCGGAGCGTCGGGCCGGCCTTGAGGCCGGCGGTGGAGGTGAGTTGTCCCTTCCCGAGCCGAATTCATCAAGCAAAAATGCTCGGCTTTGCTTT
>JGI12659J15293_10000301_pt1 | contig 16016 bp, 14 predicted proteins | sample JacPinW_OM2H0_O1_FD_15293 | JGI IMG/M metagenome (IMG submission 15293) | reverse complement strand
GGGTCGGATCATGTCGCTTGTCGTTGGCGCCGGGGCCTTGTTGGAAACGGCGGGGCGAGCGAGCGGCGAGCGCCTCGGCGCTGATATTCACGGCGCTCTTCACGCCGCGCCCGCGCCAAAACGCATCGAACAGCTCGTCGAACCGTGCAAGCTCCGTTCGGCGTGAAGCGAACAGAGTTCGCATCGCGGCGCGCAGGCGTTCGGGCCGCGCGGCCATCGGGCTCGACATTAGCCGCGCCGCGTCCTGCGCTTCCGCCTGCCCGACCACGAACCCTGCGTCGCGCAAGGTGACGATAAACCCGGCAAGGCGCTTGCGCATCGCCGGACCCGGTCCGGGTCCTTCGACTTGAAAGCCCTGCGCGCCCATCACGCGGCGCCTCTCATGCGACTTGGCCGACGAGCCGGCTCGTCGTCTCCGGGCTGATCGAGGCGCGGTCTTCGCGGGTTTTCAAAAGCGCAATCAGCGTCGCATGCACGATCTCCGGGTCGTCCCGGAGATCCTTGACCTCGAGGCCGGCGAGGGTCGCCGCCCAGTCGAGCGTTTCGGCGACGCCGGGAACCTTCTTCAGGTCTTCCTTGCGCAACATTCCGACCATGCGCGCGATCTGCAGCGCGAAATTCGCGTCGAGGCTGGGCTGGCGGTTGAGCAGGATGGCCGCTTCGCGATCGACGTCGGGAAAATCGAGATAGTGATAAAGGCAGCGGCGGCGCAAAGCGTCCGACAGTTCGCGCGTGGCGTTGGAAGTCAGCACCACGCGTGGGATCGAAAGCGCCGCGATCGTACCGAATTCGGGAATCGTGACCTGGAAGTCCGACAGGAGCTCGAGCAGGAACGCCTCAAATTCCTCGTCGGCGCGGTCGACTTCATCGACCAGCAGAACCGGCGAGATCTTTCGCCGGATGGCGCTGAGCAGCGGTCGCTCGAGCAGGTAGTCTTCGGAAAAGATCTGCGCCTCGATCTCGGAGGCGCTGACGCCGCCGCCCTCGCGCGCTTTGATCGCCAGCAACTGACGCTGGTAGTTCCACTCATAGAGCGCTGAGCTCGCGTCGAGTCCCTCGTAGCACTGCATGCGGATGAGCTCGCATCCGTGCAGCGCGGCAAGCGCTTTGGCGACTTCGGTCTTGCCAACGCCCGCTTCGCCCTCGATCAGCAGCGGGCGCTTGAGGTAGTCCATCATCCACAGCGCAGTCGCAAGGTCGCGGTCGGCGACGTAGCCGACCCCGGCGAGACGCGCCGCGATGGCTTCGCGGGGAATTCGCGCGCTAGGCATGCGCAGATTCCTCCCCTCTCCCNCNGGGAGAGGGGNNGGGGGTGAGGGCGTTTGTCGCGAGGCCATGAATCACGTCAAAAGCCCTCATCCGGCGCTTCGCGCCACCTTCTCCCCGAGGGAGAAGGGAGCGGCGGCCGCCTTCTCTGTCACGCGTGCAGTCCTAAATCCTCCGCCGCCTGCCAGATGCGATATGCGTCGTGAGGCATGGAAATGTGGGTCGAGCCGGCAAACTTGAACGCGTCGTTCACCGCATTGGCGAAGCAGGGCACGCTGCCCACGTTCGGGCTTTCGCCGACGCCCTTGGCGCCGATCGGATGATGCGGCGAGGGCGTGACCGTGTAGTCCGTCTCCCAATGCGGCGTCTCGACGGCGGTCGGCAGGAAATAGTCCATGAACGACGCGCCTTTGACGTTGCCGTCCTCGTCGTAGAGAATCTCCTGACCCATGGCGATGGCGTAGCCTTCGGTGCAGCCGCCATGCACCTGGCCCTCGATGATCATCGGGTTGATGCGCGTGCCGCAATCGTCGAGAGCGTAGAAGCGCCTCACCTTATGGACGCCGGTATCGACGTCGATGTCCATCACGCAGATATAGGCGCCGAACGGATAGGTCATGTTCGGCGGGTCGTAATAGCTGACGGCCTCGAGGCCCGGCTCCATGCCGGGCGGGATCTTGTTGTAGGCGGCCCAAGCGATCTGACTCATTGTCTTGAACGCGCCCGGATTGCCCTTGACGCTGAAGCGGTCGACGTCCCATTCGAGATCGCCCTCGTGCACTTCGAGCATGTAGGCCGCGATCATCTGCGCTTTGGCCTTGACCTTGCGCGCGGCCATCGCGATCGCGGCCCCAGCGACCGGGGTTGAGCGCGAGCCGTAGGTGCCGAGGCCGTAAGGCGCGGTATCGGTATTCCCTTCCTCGACCATGATGTCGTCGGCGGGAATGCCGATCTCCGTGGCGATGATCTGCGCCCAGGTGGTCTCGTGGCCCTGGCCCTGGCTCTTCGTGCCCATGCGCGCGATGCCCTTGCCGGTCGGATGGATGCGGATCTCGCAGGAATCGAACATCGCAATGCCCAAGATGTCGCAATTCTTCGATGGGCCCGCGCCGACGATCTCGGTGAAAAAGGCGACGCCGATGCCCATGAGCTCGCGCGTCTCGCCGCGCTTGAACGCTTCCTGCTTCGCCTTCTGCTCCTCCCGCAGCTTGCGATAGTCGGTGGCGTCGAGGGCCTTCTGCATGGCGGTGTGATAGTCGCCCGAATCGTATTCCCACCCGAGCGCCGAATTGTAGGGAAACTGTTCGCGCTTGATGAAATTCTTGATCCGGAAGTCGACCGGGTCGAGCCCCAGCTTCTGCGCCATGATGTCCATCGCGCGTTCGATCGCATAGGCGACTTCGGTGACGCGGAACGAGCAGCGATAGGCGACGCCGCCGGGCGCCTTGTTGGTGTAAACGCCATCGACCGAAAGGTGCGCGACCGGGAAGTCGTAGGAGCCGGTGACGATGTTGGCGAAGCCTGCGGGCCATTTCGACGGATCGGCGCAGGCGTCGAACGCGCCGTGGTCGGCGAGGATGTGCACGCGTAAGCCCGTCACCCGGCCATCATGCGTGGCCGCGATCTCGGTCGTCATGTGGTAATCGCGCGCAAACGACGTGGTGGACAGGTTCTCGATCCGGTCCTCGACCCATTTGACCGGAACGCCCGTCACGATCGAGGCGACCGCGGCGCAGATGTAGCCCGGATAGGCGCCGACCTTGTTGCCGAAGCCGCCGCCGATGTCAGGCGAGATGACGTGGATCTTCTGCTCGGGCAGACTCGCGATCAGCGCGACGACCGTGCGGATGACATGAGGCGCCTGGAACGTGCCGTAGATCGTGAGGTCGCCGGTGATCTTATTGAAGCTGACGACGCACTGACAGGTCTCGAGCGGGCAGGGGTGGACGCGCTGGTAGCTGAGCAAGTCCTTGGTCGCGACCTCGGCTTTCGCGAAGGCGACGTCGGTCAGCTCCTTATCGCCGACCTGCCAGTTGAAAATGTGATTGGGATGGTTGCGCGGCCCGTGGGCGCCGTCTTTTTTGTCCTTGATGTCCTCGCGCAGGATGGGCGCGTCCGGGTTCATCGCCTTGAACGGGTCGACGACGACGGGAAGCGCTTCATACTCGACCTCGATCAGGTCCGCGGCGTCCGCGGCGATGTAGCGGTCGGTCGCGACGACGAAGGCGATCTCCTGGTTCTGGAACAGAACCTTGCCGTCGGCGAGCACCATCTGGACGTCGCCCGCGAGCGTCGGCATCCAGGCGAGATTGACACCCTTCAGGTCCTCGGCGGTGAGAACGGCGACGACGCCGGGAACAGCTTTGGCCTTCGACGTGTCGATCTTGACGATACGGGCGTGCGCATGGCTCGAGCGATGAAAGTCGCCGTGCAACATGCCCGGAAGCTTGATGTCGTCGACGTAATTGCCGCGCCCTTGGGTGAAGCGCACGTCCTCGACGCGCTTGCGCTTGCAGCCCATGCCCTGCAGTTTTTCGGCGCGCTCAAGCGAAGTGGGGGAGGGGGCGTCGTTCATTCCGCGGCTTCCTTGAATTCGAGTCCGGCCATCTTGGCGGCGGCGTATTGGATGGCGCGCACGATGTTCTGGTATCCGGTGCAGCGGCAGAGGTTGCCCGAAATGCCGATGCGGATTTCGCTCTCGGACGGGTTCGGGTTCTCCTGCAACAGCCGATGGGCGCGGATGATCATGCCCGGCGTGCAATAGCCGCACTGGAGCCCGTGCATCTCGCGGAACCCTTCCTGGAGCGCGCTGAGCGCGCCGTCGGCGCCGGCCATGCCCTCGATGGTGAGAACATTTGCGCCCGCGGCCTGGACTGCGAACATGGTGCAGGATTTCACCGAGCGGCCGTCGACATCGACCGTGCAGGCGCCGCAATGGGAGGTGTCGCAACCGATATGCGCTCCCGTTAGCCCGAGGTTCTCGCGCAGGTAGTGGATCAAGAGCGTGCGCGGCTCGACGGCGGCCGACATCGACTTGCCGTTGATCGTCATGCTAACGTTGGTGAGAGACATGGCGGGGCCCTTCAGGATTTGGCGCGCGCGAAGGCGCGGGTCAGCGCCCGCGCGGTCATGACGCCGGCCATCTTGGCGCGATATTCAGCCGAGCCGCGTCCGTCTGCGGCGGGCTCCGCGATCGTCGTCGCGGCGGCTGCGGCCCGTGCGAGAGTCGGCTTGTCGAGCGCTGTGCCGATAACCGAGGCCGCCGCATCGGCGGCGAAGAGCGCCGTCCCCCCGACATTGGTGAGGCCGATCGCGCAGCTCGCGATCTTGCCGCTAGAGACGGTCAGGATCACCGCCGCGGCGGCAGTCGCGTAGTCGCCGACCTTGCGCTTGAGCTTCTCGTACGCCCAGCCGTGACCCTGAGGGGGCACGGGAAAACGGACGGCGGCGAGCACCTCGCCGGGCTCAGCGGCCGTTTCGTAAGGAGAGAGGTAATAGTCGCGCGCCGCAACACGCCGCTCGCCGTTCGCGCCTCGCAGCACACAAGTCGCGTCAAGCGTCATCATCAGCGCCGGCATGTCGTTTCCGGGATCGCCATTGGCGACATTGCCACCAATGGTGCCGACGTAACGCACCTGCGGATCGGCGATCACTTCGGCCGTCTCACGCAGAATGGGCGCGTGTTGCGCCAGCAATTCGCTGCCGATGATCTCGTGCTGGGTGGTCATTGCGCCAATGACGATCTCGCCTCCCTCGAGACGCACCCCCTTCAGTTCCGCGACGCCCGCGAGGTCGACGAGATGGGTCGGCGTCGCGAGGCGCAGTTTCATCATCGGAATGAGGCTGTGGCCGCCGGCGATTACACGCGCGTCAGAATCGAGCTGGCCCAGGAGCGCGACCGCTTCCGAGAGATTGGCCGGCCGATGATACTCGAACGATCCGGGGATCAAGACATCCTCCCAATGCGAATGGCGCAAACGTGCTTCTCGCCCGCGCCCCGTGCGCGATTCGCGCGCGTACACCACGCGTACACCAGAAGAGATTCGGCCAGATATGCCGCCCAATCAACGACGGATGAACGGGCGCGGCGGAAAAGGCGCCGGTAGCCGGTCCCGCGCACGAAATGCGTCAGGACCTATGACGTATTTCACGCTTTCCGCGGCAGCCTCACCCGGCCAGCGCGCCGATCCTGAGCTTGACCTGGCGATAGTGGGCGCGCGCGATCGGGATGGTGCAGCGGACAGGCAACCCGAGCTCGGCTATGCCGGCTTCGCCTGATCGTTTGACCCGCGCGATGCGATCGACCGAGACAATGTAGCTGCGGTGGACCCTCAAGAACGCTTTCGGATCGAGTCGCGCTTCGAGCGCGCTGATCGAAAGGGTGCAGAAATATTCCTTCTCGCCGTCGTGGACATAAGTGTAATGGGCGTTGGCGCGGATTGCGTAGATGTCGCCGACGGCGATGTCTCGCGGGCGCCCATCCTTCTCGACCCGGATCGAGGGGGCCCTTCCCACAGGCGGCGCGACGGGCGGCGGGTCGGCGGGCGCCTCTTGGAACGGCGCCGGCGCCAGATCATGCGGGCTTATTGGGGCAAGCGATGGCGCGACCGGCCGCGCTTGCGCCGGAGCGCTCTCGACGCCTCGGGGGGCGCTCGCATCCGGCACGAGCGAGAGAAGAAAGGCGCCGGACACGCCGAACGCAACCACCGTGGCGAGCAGCGCCAGCGTATTGCGCGACAGCGCCGATTCCGCGCCGATGAAACGCGAAACGTCGTAGCACAGCGGGTCCAGGCGCATCCCGGCCATCGCCGTATAGTGCATTCCGGAAATCGCCAGACCGAGTGCGATCGCGCCGAGGAACAACCGCGGGCGGGTCGGCCGGCGGTCGATCGTCCATAAAGCAAAGGCGCTGGCCGCGATCGACACCCCGATGGAGGCGACGACATAGGAAGGAACGTACGACGTCGGTCCGGCCAGATGCACCGCCGACATGCCAACATAATGCATGAGGCTGACGCCCAGGCCCATCGCCAAGGCGCCTGTGCCGATCCGAAACGCCGGCGTCCCTGGCATGTGCGCGGCATAAACGCCGATCCCAACCACAATGACGCAAATCAGGAAGGAGATCAGCGTCGGCAGCACGAGATAGTCGACTGCGCTCGGGAAATTTGCGGCGAGCATGGCGACGAAGTGCATCGACCAGACGCCGGTCGCGAGCGTAATCGCAGATCCAGCGATGGCGAGCCTTCGGCGGAAACCCTCGGCAGAGTCGATTCCGCGCGCGAGCGACAGGCCGACGAAGCTGCCCTGAATGGCGATTGCGACGGAAAGAGCCACGAGCCAAGGCTCGTGAGGAATCATCATCCCGCGCCTCCCTAACGCGACGGCTTAGGCAGGGGAAACTACTAAGGCCTGACCTGGGCTGCAATGATTTAGCGTTGTATATACTGGGAGATATCGCTCGCTCCAGGGATCTAACTGCGCCCGGTCAAGTCATGCAGCAGAAAATCGAGGAGACCTTGAACCCGTTTCACGTCCGCCTCAGTCATCCGCGACCAACAACGCCTGGGCTCGGAGAACGGGGAGCGAATGGACAGCCGCGCGAGCGAGGCGCTCTCGCGACGCCCGCGCTTTCAGCATTTATTTTAGCACTCGCACAACGTTAATATCGAAAGACCGCATTCCCTCCGATTCCGAGCGCCGATTGGCTCGCATCTTCATCAAAACTGCACATCGGGGATAAGACTGAAGTAGGGCCTTCGCGCGCAGGATTCCCCGGCAAGAAGGGGGCGTGGCGAGGATGGGTTCAGTGAGCAAATTCTTCGCTGGCGTGAGCCGCTTGGCGCGAAAGCTCGCCGTTGACGAGGTCGGCTCGCCGGCGGTCGAATTCGCTCTGGTCTCTCCCATTTTCATCGGCGTCGTGCTCGCCACTCTGCAGGCGGCGTCGATCTTCCTGGTCAAAGCGTTCTTTGAAAGTGGAGCGGAGCAGGCGGCGCGGGTCGTTCTCACCAATCAGACCTCGTCGCTGACAGCGTCGCAATTCCAGACCGAAATCTGCAATCAGCTGACAGCGCTCTTCAATTGCGGGCAGATTACAGTCGAACTCGAGCCTATGCCCGCGGGCACGACAAATGTAAGCGCTCTGCTGCCGACATTCGACTCAAAGGGAAACCTCGTCGGGACGCCCACAGTCGATGTCGGCGCCAACGCCGGCGCCGCGGGGACCGACATGCTGCTCGTGGTCATGTATCCGTGGCCGGTCTACGGCGGACCGCTCGGCCTCAACTTTTCTAACATGGGCAACGGGACAATGCTGATGACTTCGACCCAGGTGTTCCGCATCGAGCCGATGTGATGAAGCGGATCCTCCTCATCTCGCGGCCCCTCCGCCGTTCGCGCGCTTTCCTCGCTAAGGCCGAAGGCCTGGCGGCTGTTGAGCTGGCGCTGATCCTGCCGCTCGCGCTCATGCTGATGAGCCTCGTCGTCTTTGGCGGCCAAGCCTATAGCGTGCAGCGCAAAGTAACGCTGGCCGCAACCACGGTCGCCAATATTTTTGCCCAAGCCAACAACGTCAACACCTCAACGATTACCGCCGCGGAGCTCAGCCAGATTCTCTCCTATCCGAACCTGATCCTCTATCCTTACAACGGCAGCACCGCCGCGGTCGTGCTGTCGCAATTGCTGGTCACCACGTCGAACGGGAGCACGACGGGGACCGTCTGCGGCAGCTGGCCGAACGCGAATGGAACAGCGCGCACGATCGGCTCTCAAGTGCCGGTCGATCCATCGATCGCCGCGGCCTTTTCCGCCTCAGCCACCAATAACAATGCCGCTTGCGGCAGTATCCCTAAAAATACCGTCCCTACCAACTATGTCGTTCTCGGCGAGGTGAGTTATCCGTTCCAGCCGACTGGACTCTATTTCTCGGTCGCTACGATGAACCTNCACGATTCGATCATGATGATCCCGNGAGTCGCGAGCCCGATCACTGTGCAGTGAGGGAGGCGGCCTGGCTCGGCCTTCACCGCCCTTCGAGAAACGCCAGAACCTCGCGTTCGAACGCCCCGGGGTTGTCGACATTGGAAGAGTGCGACGCGTTGGGAATAACGACCCGCCGCGAATCCCTCAGCGCGCTCCCGAGGCCGTCGAGGATGTGGTGGAAAGACGCCGGAGACCGTTCGCCGGCAATCAGGAGCGTCGGCGCTCTGATCGCCTCGGCGTCGGCGCGCGCGAATGGCGCGCGTTGCTCCTTGATCTGGCCAAGTAAGGTGGCGGCGTTGTCGCGAAACATCTGACGCGCGGGTTCCGGGGTCCGGTCCCAGCCGCCAGGCCCGGCGATCATGTCAATTGCGGGCTGGAGACCCTCGTCGATCTCGCCGCGCCGAATCCGTTCGGCCGCCTTTGCGTAGAGCGGGCCCAGCGCAATCGTCGGCGGAGCCGCCGCGGTCTCGAGATCCGCCGCCAGCACACCTCCGGGCTCAACGAGGACGAGCGAGCGGATGAGATCAGGATAATTCTGCGCCCCCCGGAAGGCGATATGCCCGCCCCGGGAGTGACCGAGCAGATGAACCGGTCCCGCCTGCAGCGCGGCAATGAAGCTTGCGACATCCCTCGTGTGTTGCTGGACGGTGAAATCGTCGCCTTCGCCATCCCATTTTTCCGGCCAGCAATGCCGGAGGCTGACGGCGAATGTGCGGTAATGCGCGCCAAACGGCTCCATCTGGCCCCACCAATGGCGATAGTCGCAAAGCGTGCCGTGAACCAGCAGCAAGGGCGCGCCCGTCCCGCGCTCGACGAACGTCATGTCATAGCCGTTCACCCGCAAAGTCGGCATAAGCTCTCCCAACGATCCAGAGCGGAATCACTGGAGCCGAAGCAGCCTGTTAAAGCAAGACGATGCGAACCGTATTCGCGCCGTCTCTCGCCCGCCTGTGTACGGGAACTACGAGAAATAGAATGACTAGCATGCGACCAAAAGACAATCGGCTGGTCGTCTTCCCGGTCCGCGGCCTCGCGCGACCGTCCCGACCACCAACAGCCATGCTCGAAGCGCATGCCATTTCTTGGCAAAAGCAGAAACATGCGCAAGTGTTTCCTCTTCGCCGGATTCAAACGCGCGCGTCGCCGGCCGCCGGGAGAGAGATGGGTAGCAAGAAGAAGACGCGCGGGAGACGCTTTGCCGGGAGGCGGGTCACGTTGTTTAAAATCTAGTTCAATACATTCTTATTTAACCATACATTTTAGGCCGAATACCGCCAGAATTGTATCCCCTCATCCGTCCCGAAGTGAGCGATCACTTCGAAAAACGACGGGAGATCGAAATGACAAGGATGCAAGTTGCTTTGACCGGAGCTTTGGCCGCTGGTTTGCTTGCGCTGACAACGCCAGCTTTCGCGCAGACCGTCCAAGGCGCTGACGGTCACTATTACAAGCTTGTTCCGCTTCGGCATGCGCGGCGGCTCGCCGAGGCGCGCGCCGAGGCTCCCGCCCCGGTCCAAGCCCAAGCCTCCAACGCTTGGGGCTGCCACCTAGCCCACTTCGTGGACCTCGAATACATGCCTGAATACACAACCGTCTGCGGCCTTAACGAAGCTGACGCCGCGATGTTGGCGAAGTAATTCGGACACTCCCCGGCCGCTCAGAGAGTGGCCCACCTCGAGGCTGCCCCGCAGGCGGCCTTGTTTTTTTGTTGGGACCCGCCATGCCCGTCCCATCCGATCACCCTGCGCCCGCCCATTCTCCGCAAAGCTGGCTGGGATTATGTGGCAGGAGATGCCCGGCCATGCCGCCCGCCTTTTCTGCGCGAAGCTGTGTGAACGTAGGCAGCTAGGGCGATATAGCGCGAAGCGGTCGCAGACAGTGTAATTTCGTTTCCGGCGTTGCGCCCGGCCTTATGCCCCCTAAACGCTAGCTATTTTACTAACGTTTACGCGCGTTTTATTGGCGTTTAGTGGCTGCTATTCGAAGACCGCGGCGCTCTCGCTATTGGGTCAGGTGGCCAGACTGCGTCACTGCGGCGAAGAGGGCCGAGAGCGCCGCGCCGAGGTCGGAGCCGATCGCCGCGTCATAGAAGAGGCCGGGCGAGGCGCAGGCTTGCAGGGCGGGGCCAATGTCCGATTGGACAGGGGCGATATATTCCTCATACCAACTGTTGGCCGGCACAGCGAGATAGTCGGTGTAGAGGATGGCGATCTTGACGCCACGGTTCTTGATCGTCGTGCACCAGTTCGTGCTGGAGGAATTGCCGCCGGGGGCGCTGCCGAGATCGTTGATCGCCTGCTGTATGCGGCCGCCGCTCTGTTCGTCCTCGACGCCGTCGGTGACGATGAACAGTACCTCCTGCGGCGTATCTCCGCTCTGGTTGGTGCCGTTGCCGGGATTGGGGACATAGCTCGCCTGGCTGAGCTTGCCCAACGAATCGTCATAGTTGGTGGCGACGTCGCCGCCTGGCGTGCTCGTGCTGGAAGAGCATGCCGCGTTGGCGCAGTTGTTGTTGTTCGAATACATCTCCATCACGCCAAAATTGGAGGATGCGCTCGTCCAGCCGGAGGTATAGTTGGCAGTCAAGGACATGAGCTGGTTGAGGCCGATCTGCCATAGGCTGTCCATAGAATAGATCGAAAAGCGATACTTCGGGGGCGTCGCGAAAACTGTCGACGAGGCGGTCGCCGAGGCGGCCTGGAGCAGCGTGGTGATGCCGCTGTTCAGTTCGTCTAGACGGAGGGTGATGCTATTGTTGCGCGCGAGCTGGTAATTGTCGATCTGCGTGCCGTGCTTGGTTGCGCAATAGAGGCTGCCTGCCGTCGTCGATGGCGGGGGTGAGTTCAAGGTCGGATTCGTCCCGTCGGTGCAGGGATTGCCTGCCGTATCCGAGTTCGCGTTGGTGCCTGCTTGATGGCAAGCGAAGGCGCAGCCTCCGCTAATCTCTTTTGTCGTCAGATTCTGCATCTGGGTGATGCCCGCCTGCGTCGCCGGCAGCGCCATCGATGGCGAATTGTCGAGCAGGACGTAGAAGTCGATATTCGGCGGCGCCTGCGCGCTCGCCTCCGAGAGGCCCGAAACCGGCAACGTGGGTGTTTTTAGCACTTGAGCGAAGATGGTGTTGACCGAGGACGAGTAGCTGACTGAGACGTTGCGTATGAGTGCGGTGGCGCCCACCGTGACGGTGACCGTCACCTGGGTCGCGTTGGCGGTGACGCCCGGGATGCCATCGGTCAGACCATTGAACATGGAGACGGCCGCGGCCTGGGCGACACTTGAGCTTTGCTGCAGCATCGCCGGCGTNAGCGCGGCGAGCGCGGCGGCGTCGGCCGCGGCGTTCAGTTTCGTATGAATTTGCGCCGCCCGNCCATAGTCGATCGCGGCTCCGCCGCCGAACACAAGGATCGGNGCGACGAGCGCATACATCATTGCGACATTGCCGCGGCGGTTACGCAACAGGCGATCAAAACCGAATGTCGACACGGGGGAGACCCCACTTTGTCGAGGCCCGCGAGTCTGCGTGAGACCGGGCGCCTCGGGTGAAAACTAGGGACATCAAACAACCGGCGGGTTTATGTACTACTAACGGGTCTTGGACGATTTGCCGGAATGCTAAAGTTTCTGTCAGCGGCGCTGCGCTTTTTTGGACCATTCGGCGCACTAAGCTCAGGCGACGCGCTCGCTGCATCAGCCCCCTCGCCTATGGCGGACCGGTCTCTCGGTCGCTGCTTAGGATCACGAAAAGCCACGGATTCCGCGGGTTTCCGGACCCGGCGGTCTTGAAGCGGCCGCGAAGCCGACGACCTCGGGCGAAGTTTGTTGCGGCGCGACGTTAAGCCCTTTGCTTATCGGGAAGTAACGTTTACGGGCGGCCGGTCCAGGGGACCGCGAGCGCCCGAATCTCGCGACATCGGTCCGACGGAAACGACCTTTTGCGCCTCATCCGCTCGCTCTTGGAGCAGTCCGCGCGAGGGGCGACTATCACTTGGCGGAAGTCCTTCGGCGACATTTGTTTTACGAATTTCCGAACCTATGCTATTCTATGGCGTTTTTCCCTTTGGGGTGGCGTAAAGCTTGCGGAAGGAAAGTTGAGGATGGATCAGGAGACAGCGCTGACTTCCCGGCGCCGGTTGGGCGCCCACGGCAAAATGGGAGCGGCGGAGGCGGATTTTCGCCGGCTTAAGGGAAGGCTTGAGCTATGACGAAATCGCCGCCGAGGAGGGCGTGACGGCCACGCGAATCCGGCAGATCGTCTCCGAGGTGTTGCAGAAAAGAGCAGTCGACAGCGGCGCCGATCACGCCAAGCTGCAATTGGATCGGCTCACGCCCTTGATGCAGTTCGCGGCCGAAGCGGTCGCCGCGGGCGACATCAGGGCCATCACGCCCTATCTGAAGGTGCTCGATCGGCTCGACCGCTATCAGACGGTCGCAGGCGCCCACCAGGTGTATGACGACGAGGCGCGCAAGAAGCTCATGGACAAGATCAACCGCATGGCCGCCAATTACGGCATCGACGAGGCCTTCGAAGCGGCTGTCAAGGAGCACTTGAAGAAACAGGGAGTCGTTCTCGACGACGAGCCGGGCGAGACCGATACGGTCGATGGTCCGGCGAGCCCGGCCGGGGAGCAACGGGAGGGGCAAAGCGAGGCGGCCGACTGGATGTCCGTCTGAGGGTCGGCGCGCAACCTGAGAGGCGAGTTGAGAGGGAACCAGATTTTTTTATTTGAATCGCACGTAACCCTTTGAAAAGCCCCGATTCGGAAAAGGAAATGAAAGGAAATGAAAGCAATTTTGCTTTCATTGTCTTGCTTTTTCTTTCACCGAACTCGCTCCCTGGTTGTACCCGGCGCGACGCCGCGGCAGAGCCCGCCAGGACTCCGGGGCGGCGAAGGATAGGCGACGGGCGAATTGCGGCGAAAGCGAAATCGCCCTATGCCGTTACCTCAACCCAGTCAGGACAAGACCGACCTCATGAAAGCCCCCCGTCGGTATTTTGATCCGCTGGCGATCGGGGCCCCGCGCCCGCTGCTTGAGCTTCCCTCGCGGCTCGAGCGCATGATTCACTTCATACCGCCGCACAATGAAAAGATGCGCGCGAAGGCGGCCGAACTTGTCGGCCAGGTCGACGTCATCCTCGGCAATCTCGAGGATGCGATTCCGATCGACGCGAAAGAGGCGGCCCGGGAAGGCTTGATAGCCATGGCGAAGGCGATCGACTTCGGCTCGACCGGACTTTGGGCGCGCGTCAATGCGCTGAATTCGCCTTGGTTCATCGACGATATGACCCGTCTCCTAGGTGAGATCGGCGATAAGCTCGACGTGGTGATGGTCCCCAAGATCGAAGGCGACTGGGACATTCATTTCGTCGACCAGTATCTGGCGCTGCTCGAGGCGCGCAACGGTCTCAAGCGGCCCATTCTGGTGCATGCGATTTTGGAGACCGCCCAGGGCGTCAACAATGTCGAGGCGATCGCCGCCGCTTCGCCCCGCATGCAGGGCATGAGCCTCGGCCCGGCCGACCTCGCGGCGTCGCGCGCGATGAAGACGACCCGCGTCGGCGGCGGCCACCCCGACTACCGGGTGCTTGCCGATGCCGCCGAAGCCAACGCCGAGCGCGGCGGCTTTCCACAGGATCCGTGGCATTACACGATCGCCCGCATGGTGGATGCTTGCGCGGCGAATGGCGTCAAGCCGTTCTACGGACCGTTCGGCGATTTCTCGGACCCGGCGGGCTGTGAGGCGCAATTCCGCAACGCCTTCCTTCTCGGCTGCGCGGGGGCATGGACGCTTCATCCGAGCCAGATCGCAATCGCCAAAACGGTGTTCTCGCCGGACCCGGCGGAAGTCGCCTTCGCGCGCAGGATTTTGGCGGCCATGCCCGATGGATCGGGCGCGGCTATGATCGACGGCAAGATGCAGGACGATGCGACCTGGAAACAGGCGCGCGTGATGGTCGATCTCGCCCAGCAGGTGGCGGCGGGAGATCCGCATTATGCGGCGCTCTACAAGTTTTGATCGACTTTTGCGCCGCCGCGCCCACCGACGGCCCAGTTTTTGCTTTCGCAGAGCGGCAGTTGCACCGAGAGATCAGTGGGTAAGCCCTAATCTCGGATCGACAAACGGTTCCTGTTATGTCGCAATGCGCTATAACGGTCTAACCGTGGGGCAAGGAGATTGGAGGCTATGCAAACTCGGAACGCGAAATTCGGCATTGGACAGGTCGTCAAACACCGGTTCTACCCTTTCCGTGGGGTGATCTTCGATGTCGACCCGGTCTTCGCCAACACCGAGGAATGGTGGCGTTCGATACCAACTGAGGTGCGTCCCGCTAAAGAGCAGCCGTTCTATCACCTCTATGCCGAGAATGAGGACAGCCAGTATGTCGCTTATGTCTCTGAGCAGAACCTGCTGTCGGACGAGTCCGGAGAGCCAGTTCGGCACCCGCAAGTGAGCGAAGCCTTCGATCGGACCGAGGACGGCAGATATTGCGCCCGCGGGCGCTCGCGCCTGAGCTGAAACGTAGCGGTTACCCCTGACGCAAGCCTTCAAAAAACGCGAGCCGCGCAGTCTTTATCCCTCGCCAGGCCTCCCGCCGCGGCGAGGGGCGAGAGGCCTGAACGGCCGGCTTACTTCGCCGGCGCGGCGGGAGCTGGAGCGGCAGGCGCGACAGGAGCTGGCGTTCCCGGGGCCGCCCCTTGTTGCTGCTCGAGCGCTTTGCGCTGTTCTTCCGCCTTCTTCTGCAACTGCTGCTGCAACGCCGTGCGCTGCTGTTCCAGCACCTTGGGATCGGTCGGCTTACCTTCAAACGCCGTGCCCAGGTCTTTCAACGGAACGTTGAATGTCAGCTCTCGCCCGGACGAGTCCCCACCGGGCACGCGCATGACGACGGCCATGTTCTGACCTTTTTTCAACATTTCGACAGTTTTGGCGCCAATGTCGATCTCCGCCGAGCAAGCGTTCTGGAAGCACATGTCGTACTTGCCCTCGATCGGATCGTTCTTATCGATGACGACACGGAAGCCGGGCTTCAACAGCATGCCGATCGGCAGGATCAGGAACCGCAGCTTGCGCCTCTCTTCGCCGGCGACGTCAAACAAGTTGATGCTGATCATCGGCGGCTGATCGGCCGACGTCGAGAAGTCGCGCATGGTGGCGCAGGCGTCACGGCCGCTGGCCGGCTCTTTGGCGCAGAACTTGGCCCATTGCGGCTCGGGCGATACGAGATCGACCTTTGAGGGCGGCGCGGGCTGGGCGGGCGCTCCGGGGGCTGCCTGGCCGGGCGCTGCCGGGACTCCTGGAGCAGCGGGCTTGGCCGGCGCCTGCTGCGCAAATGCTCCGCCGGCGAGCGCGAGGCTCACCGCAAGGGCCGCTACGCTCGCGCGCATGACTTGGGATCTCATCAATCGTCCTTTCGAACTGTTAAACGGAATCGTCTTGCGCTTCGCCCTTCGCCAGAACACCGCCAATCGGCGCCCGCAATTGGCGTCGGCGAGCCTCCGAGCGACCTCATGACGCAAGGCGCGGTGAACGCGCTGCGGATCGGCGCCCCTCTTTCCACATTCGCCGTGACATTCCAATAGCAATTTCGTTCTTTCAACCACGCGCCGCCGGCAAAAGCGGCCAACGGAGGCGAGTCGGGCCAAAGATGCGCCTTCCGTTGGGAATCCGGCGACCCACGATGATAGAAGAGCGGCGATGATCGGCCGAACGATTCGCTCCCTCCTCGGCGCCGCGCTCGCGATCGCGCTCGCGGGCGCGCCGACGATCGC
>JGI12659J15293_10000297_pt1 | contig 16103 bp, 18 predicted proteins | sample JacPinW_OM2H0_O1_FD_15293 | JGI IMG/M metagenome (IMG submission 15293) | reverse complement strand
TATAAGCAGATCCCGGTCAATCGGCCCAAGGTCCCCGTGCACAGCTACAGCAAGGACGGAACGATGCGGATGGATAATGTGTCCGACCCGGTCTACGCGCCGAACTCCAAAGGCGGACCGAAGGCCGATTCCGCACAATATCCGCAGGTCGAGGTGTGGGGAGCGAGCGGAGAGTTCATCCATGCCGCTTACACGAAGCGGAAGGACGACGACGACTTCGGTCAGGCCGGCACGCTCGTGCGCAAGGTCATGGACAATGCCGCACGCGACCGGCTGGTCTCGAACGTCGTCGGCCACCTCAAGGACGGCGTGAAAGAGCCCGTACTGTCACGCGCGTTCGAGTATTGGCGCAACATCGACAAAACCGTCGGCGACCGCATCGCCCAGGGCGTCAAAGGAGAACGCATCGCTGCGGAATAGCTGAGGGTCGGTCAAGTCCGCGCTGGCTCTCGCCCTGCGCGGATTTAGCCCCCTGAAGGCCGGGTTTCGCAAGCGGGCGACGACGCCTGTTAGAACGCCTCGGGCGCGCCATCACTCCCGCAAAAGCTCGTTGATCCCCGTTTTGGCGCGGGTTTGGGCGTCGACGGTTTTCACGATCACGGCGCAATAGAGGGACGGCCCGGGCGAGCCGTCGGGCAGGGGTTTTCCGGGAAGGGAGCCCGGCACCACCACCGAATAGGGCGGCACGTGACCGATGTGAATCTTGCCCGTCGTGCGATCGACGATTTTGGTCGAGGCGGAGATGAACACGCCCATCGACAGGACCGAGCCCTGGCCGACGATGACGCCTTCCACCACCTCCGAGCGCGCGCCGACGAAGCAATCGTCCTCGATGATGGTCGGGTTGGCCTGCAGCGGCTCCAGCACCCCGCCAATTCCCACGCCGCCGGAGAGATGCACGTTCTTGCCGATCTGCGCGCAGGAGCCGACCGTGACCCAGGTGTCGACCATGGTCTTTTCATCGACATATGCGCCGAGATTGACAAAGCTCGGCATCAGCACGACATCGCGGGCGATGAAGGCCGAGCGCCGCACGATCGCACCTGGAACCGCGCGGAAGCCTGCGTCCTTGAATCGGTTCTCGCCCCAGCCTTCCAACTTCGAGGGGATTTTATCCCACCAGGTCGCTTGCCCCGGTCCACCGTCGATGAGCGTATTGTCGTTGAGGCGGAAGCTCAGGAGGACCGCCTTCTTGAGCCACTGGTTGACCTTCCACGAATTCGGCCCGGTCGCGCCGGGCAGCTTCTCCGCCACCCGCGCCTTGCCGCGGTCGAGCAGATCGAGCGCCTCCTCGACCGCGTCGCGCGCATGGCCTCTCGTCGACGCATTGATCGTGGCGCGATCCTCGAAGGCCTTTTCGATCTGCGTCTGAAGGCGGACGTCGGTCATGGGCTATCCTGAAATTGAAGCGCGGGACGTTTCGTCGCCCGGTCGGGGGTTGTCAACGGCGGGATCTCGAGGTGGCTTTAAGCGAACTCGCCGCATTCGCTGGAAGCGGCGAGCGTGTCTCACCGACATTTGACCTTGTCGGGCGCTTGAAACCAAGGCAAATGAGCGCAATCTCAGCTCTATCCTCATTGGCGAGGGTCGGATCATGGCAAAATCCATAGTCATCGCCGCCTTCCTGCTTGCGGCGACCGCGGGCGTTTCCGCCTATGGGCAGGATAACGGTCTTGTGGCCCCGGAGATCAGCAAGCCAGCGGCGGGGCATCTTCTGGATCAGGACTACCAGACGTCAACCGGCGCGACTGTGCCGCGGCCAGGCGTTCCTCAGGCGTCGGGACCGTCGGCGCTCGATCGCAAGATTCAGGAAGAGGATAACAAGATCGACAACAGCATTTGCAAGGGATGCTGACCGAGACTGAGGGCCGGGTACTCCACACTGGCCTGAGGGCGCGCAGCCTTCCGGCTCGACCGCGACGATTCGGCGGACGATCTGAGCCGTCGGCCGGGCGTATACAGAGAACGCTAAGATAATAGCTTCGAGTTGTGAATGGGGCGTGAAAGCGTGCAAGTGGACGCCCGCGTTCGCTCCGCGTCATTGACAATTCCGTATCCAGAATGTCTAATCTTTTACGCGATCGCTATTTCGCGATTTTGCGAGGAGGGGGTAAGATGAACTGGCGGATTTTTGCGCTCGGTTTGGCGCTGTCAGCGGCGGGGGCGACGCAAGCTCTGGCGAGCTCGACCGTCTTCGTATCGGCTTTCGCGGGTCCCTGGGACAATAGCGCCAACCCGACGATGGTCTACGGTGTAGGCGACAACGCGTCGCCCGTCGTCCTTGCACTCGGCGGCGCGACTTCGATCACGATCAGCTATGTTGACGGCCTCGTAAGCGCTTTCGGCGGCGTTGCACCGACGGTCGATGCGCTCGGTTATGTTGGTAGTGCTTTCGGCAGCGGGGTCGGCCTCAGCGGCATCGGCTCATCGGGGACGCCGTTTCCGAGCTTTTTTATTGATCCGAACAATACGGGCCCAAATATCTTTCTTGCGGCCTTGATCGGGACATTTACCAATAGCAGCGGTGTGATCGTAGGCACGCCTTTCGCGCCCGGTGACGGGCCGTTCGTGGTGGCCGTCCCTTCCGGCGCGAGTTTCTTGTCGCTGGGCGTGAATGACGACATCTTCTCGGATAACAGCGGGGGATGGGATATCAACGTAGCCGGAATCGGCGCGGCGACGCCCGAGCCCTCGACTTGGGCAATGATGCTCCTCGGCTTGGGCGGTCTAGGTTTGGCTCGGTATCGGGCGTCACGCAAAGCCGCGGTTGCCTGAAGCGTGAGCGCGGCAAGACGGCCGCCCACCTAACCCGAAAGCATAACGCGACGGCCGGGGAGCCCGGCTTAGACCTTGCCATGGCGGGGCGAGTTCGTGCGCCGTGAACCCGGAGCCCGAGCCAGCCTACTCCACGGTAACCTGCGTCTTCACCGAATTGGCGATGAAGCATATTTCGTGGGCCTGGTGATGCAGGCGATCGAGCGTCTCCTTGGAAGGCGCGGCGCCCGCCCACTCGATTTTCGGGCGAAGCTTCACCTTGGTCATCGCCAGTCGCCCCGGCGCGATTTCGGCGGTCGTCCCTTCGGCCGGATCGTCGTAGGTTCGGACCACGAAGCCGGCAAGGCGGGCCAGATGCAGGAACGACAGCATATGGCAACTCGAGAGCGACGCGACCAGCATTTCCTCCGGATCGACGGCGGCTTCGACCGCCCATTTGCCGACCACATGCGGCGAGGCTGACGCGGGAACCTCCGTCCCGCCGTCGAAGCTCACAATATGCGCGCGGCTGAAGCGGCCCTTGAGGAACTCCTCGGGGCTCTCCTTCGCCGCCCATTTAATCTCTGCAACGTGGGTCGCCATGTCTCCTCATCGCCTCTGAGCTGGGTCGCGACATTATCAGACGGCCGTCCGCCTGGGAGACCCGGACCGGTGGATTGAAATGGATCAAAAGGGCCGGCGCCGAGTTTTCATCTGTTAACCGGCTAGGAGATGGACCCATGGGGCGACTGACGGACGCCGATGCGGAAGCCCTGCAAAAGGACATTCCGCCGCAACTCGCCGAGCTGGCGGAAACAATCGGCAAGAAGGCGAACGCTACGGCGGTATTCGGTTCGCCCATCGTCGATGGAGACAGAACCGTCATTCCGGTGGCGCAAGCGCGCTTCGCTCTGGGGGGAGGCGACGGTCTGATCGCCAAGGGTGTCGGCGGCGGCATGACCGCCAAGCCCCTGGGCTTCATCGTGATCGACAGGAACGGCGTGCGCTTCCAAAAGACGCCGCAGCCCTCGCTCACCGCGCTCGCGGTTGGCGTTGTCCTGGGGCTGGCGCTGGCGATGCGGCTCTCCCGGCCGCCGAGGCCGAGGCTCGCGCGCTAGACGCACTCGCCAAAGCAGCCGAGTTCCAGCCGGGACCGAGCGTCCTGGCACGTAATTCAATCGCATTATGGCGCTAATTCAATCGCATTATCTCGCTTTTAGAGCGGGATTTGCGCTTGGCAGCGCTTAAAATGCGGGCCGCTTACGCCCTGGACTCACGGGTAATTTCCCGTGCGCGTTCGGGTATTGAATCGCAATAACGTTCTATGCCATGGTCCCCCGCGACGCGATGACTGGCCAGGAACGCCGGGTCGCAGGGAGGAAGTTATGACTGATAAGAAATTGGTTTCGGAAGATCGCCGTAAGCTGATGAGGGCTGCGGCTGCAGGCGCTGGGGCCGCGGCTCTGTTCGGCGGATTTGGCTTTAATCCGCTGGTCGCCCAGGCTCTGGCGAAAGAGGCCGGCAGGTCGGAAAAGCCGCTCAAGGCCGCATTCTCCAACGCCGGATTGCAAGCAACCTGGTGCGCGCAGGGCAAGCAGGCGGCCGAATATTGGGGCAAGCTGTTCAACGTCGACGTGACCTGGTTCGACGGCCAGCTCGACGCGGTCAAACAGCGCGCGGCGATCGACAACATGGCCTCGCAGAAGTGGGATTTCGTGGCGATGCAGGCGTTCGGCATCGGCACGCTGACCGCCCCGGTCAACAAGATGATCGACGCCGGGATTCCCGTCATCGACCTGGATACGCTGATCGCGCCGCTCGACACGATCAATGTGCTCACCTTCCTCGCGCCGAACAATGAATTCATGGGCGCGTCGGTCACCCAGGCTCTGGTCGACGCCATCAATGGCGAAGGCACCATCGTGATGACCCAGGGCGCGCTCGGCCACACCGGCGCCCAGGGTCGCGCCAAGGGGTTCCATTCGGTCGTCTCGAAATTCCCGAAGATCCAGGTGCTCGACGAGCAGCCGGCCGACTGGGACGTGACCAAGGTCGCGCGCATCTGGGAGACGCTGCTCACCAAATATCCGAAGATCGACGCCGCCTACTTCCACAATGACGACATGGCGCTTGCCGCGTCTAAGGTGATGCAGGCCAAGGGCCGCACCGAGATAAAGATTGGCGGCTGCGACGCGATGCCGCCGGCGATCACGGCGGTGCAGGCCGGCCAGATGTACGCGACGGTTCGCAATCCGTCGTGCCGCATCCATGGCGGCGCAATCATCGCGGGCGTGCAGGCGGTGGTAGGCGGCGCCAAGACCGGAACGGACATCCCGAAGAACATCGTCACCGACGGTCCGGTTGTCACCAAGGCCAACGCCGACGGGATGCTCTGGATGGAGGGGCAGTTCCTTATCTGATCTCGTCGAAGCCCGATGGCGCTGCTCGAACTGACCGACATTTCGAAGTCGTTTGGCGGCGTCCAGGCGCTTCGGAATGTCGACTTCACGCTGAACGCCGGTCAGATCCACGGTCTGGCCGGCGAAAACGGCGCTGGCAAAAGCACGATGATGAAGATCATCGCCGGCGTCCATGGGACCGATTCCGGGACGATGCGCGTCGACGGGAAGGAGGTCCATTTCCGTTCCTCCCGCGACGCGCTCTCCGCCGGCATCGGCATGGTGCATCAGGAGCTGAGCGTCGCGCCGGAATTGACGGTGGCCGAGAATGTCTTTCTCGGCGCCCAGCCCGTGAATGGAATAGGCATTGTCGCNTGGCGACGGATGGCCGAGCGCGCCAAGGANGAACTGAAGAACTTCGGGCTCGACATCAACCCTCGCGCGCGGCTCGGCGATTTCCCGATCGGCGTGCAGCAGCTCGTCGAGCTGTCGCGCGTGCTGTTTTCCGGCGCGCGCATCATCATTCTCGACGAGCCGACCTCGGCTTTGTCGCCGCCTGAGATCGAACGTCTGTTCGGCGTCCTCGCGAAGCTGCGCGAAGGCGGCCGAAGCATGATCTTCATCTCGCATTTCCTCGACGACATTCTCAAGATCTCGAACGCGATCACCATCTTCCGCAACGGTCGCAAAGTGGCGACAGCCGAGGTCACGCCGGAGATCGACAAGGGCTGGATCATCGAGCGGATGATCGGCACAGGCCGCGAGGAATTGGAGGAGAGCTATCTCGGCGAGATCAAGCTCAACAGCCGCCCCGAGGCGCCGGTCGTGCTGCGGGCAAAGGACCTGACGTTCTCGCCCTCCTATCGCAATCTCACATTCGAGGCGCGCGCGGGCGAAGTTCTCGGGGTTTACGGTTTCATGGGCTGCGGTCAGCTCGAATTGGCGCGGACTTTGTTCGGGAAGTATCGTCCCGGGAGTGGATCGCTTGAGATTGACGGCAAGGTCAAGGCGCTGAAGAGCACGACGGCAGCCAAAAAGGCGGGTGTCGCCTATGTCGCCGAGAGCCGCCGCGCGATGCTGTTCGGCGATGAGCCCGTGTACAAGAATGTGTCGATCGCGGTCCTCGAGCGCCTGTCGAAGTGGCTTGTGAAGCCGGACCGCGAGCGGGAGATCGCCGAGATTCAAGTCAAGAATCTCGACGTCCGTCCGCCCGATGTCGAATGGCGCCTGGGCGGCCTCTCCGGCGGCAATCAGCAGAAGGTCGCGCTGGCGAAATGGCTGACCCATCCGCCCCGGATTCTCCTCTTGGCTGAACCGACGCGCGGCATGGACGTCGGCGCCAAGGAAGATGTAGTCAGGATCGTGCGGCATTTGCGCGATCAAGGCATCGCCATCGTCGTTTTTTCCACGGAGCCGGAAACCGTGCTCTCGCTCGCCGACCGGGTGCTGGTGATGCGCAAGGGCGAGATCGCGCACGAATTCGCCGGCGAAGCGATCAGCAAGGATCGGCTGCTCGCCGCCGCCTGACGATAGGATTAACTCGCATATGGATATGCAGAGCGCTGAGGCCGGATCCACACGCGCCTTTCGTCTGGGCGATTTCCTGCGCGATCAATTGCGCAACATCGCGCCCTTCATAACCCTCATCGTGCTGGTGGCCTTCTTCAGCATCGCGAGCCCGAGTTTCGCCTCGCTCGGCAATCTGGAGAATATTCTCCAGCAGGTATCGATCACGGCGATCATGGCCGTCGGCCTCACCTTCGTCATCCTCACGGCGGAGATCGACCTCTCCGTCGGCGCGATCGCCAACGCCACGGCGATCGTGCTCACGTTCTTCACGTTGCAGCCGGACTACGTGAACATCGCCAATCTGCCGATGCCCGGGGCGATCGCCATCGTGCTCGCGCTGATGGCGTGCGGCGCGCTTGGCCTCCTGACCGCGTTCGGGGTCACGCGCATCGGCATCCCCTCCTTCATCATGACGCTTGCGATGATGCAGATCGGCGCCGGCGTGTCGGCGGTTCTGGTGCGCGGCCAGATCGCTTACACGGTTCCACCTCTCATTCTGACGCTGGGGTCCAAGACGATTTTCGGCCTGCCATGGATCATCGTCGTCGCGGCGACCTTCCTGCTCGTCGCGCATCTCGTGCTGACCTACACGCGCTTTGGCCGCTACGTTTACATGGTCGGCGGCAATCGTGAGGCGGCGGAATATTCCGGCGTCAATGTCCGCTTCATCGTCGGCGCGGTGATGGTGATCTCCGCCATGTGCTCGGGCTTCGCCGGCATGATCGGCGTCGCCTATTTCGGCAGCGCCCAGCAGAACGAGTTCGACACCTTCCTGCTCGACGCCATCGCCGCCGTGGTGGTCGGCGGCACCAGCCTGTTCGGCGGGCGCGGCGGCATCGGCAATACGATCGTCGGCCTCTTCGTGCTCGGCGTCCTCAACAACGGCCTCGACTACGTCAAGATCGACAGCTTCCTCAAGATCCTCATCCGCGGCCTGATCCTGCTCATCGCGCTGATCATCAACGTCTACGCCGAGCGGTTGCGGACGGCGCGGAGCGGCGCGCGGTCGAGCTGAAAGGTCCGCCGGCGCCCGGCGTGGCGACGGCGGCCTCAAGCTCAAGTTACGAGTTATTGTTTCGGAGCTGGGACGGTCGACGCCTTGAAGGGTGGAGGCGTCTTCTTGTCCTTTGCCTCCTGACCCAACAGGTACCTCAAAGGCGCGTCGAGCACATAGATCTGATCGCCGACCTGCACGAGCGACACCGGCCCGTCGAAGCCGTCCTTTATGGTTTCGATTTTGGCGTTGTCGCCATCAATGGTGATGAGGTCCAGGTTGCCCTTGGTCTCGCCTTCGACCATTATGAGCTTGTTGGGCCCGAACGCTCGCAGACCGTCCGAATGGTAGAGGGGGCGAGACGTTTGCAGCTTTGTGATCGTTCCTGCGCTGCCGTCCGTATTCATCGCGACGCGATAGAGCCCGTCGCCTTCGAAGATATTGGTGTAGATCGCCCCGTCGCCGAGCATCGCGATGCCGTCCAGTTGGGCCTTGCCTTCAACCTTCCACCGTGGGTCTTGCGTCCAGACCTCGAATTCCTTCGCTCCGGGCTTGAGACGCAGGATTTGGCCAGAGAAGGAATCACTGACGTAAGCGGTCCCGTCGTTGGCGACGACAATGTCATTGCAGAGTGTCGGCGAGCCCGGCGTGGCGATGCTGCCTTTGGGCTGGCCGGTTTTGAGGTCGAACAGTTTGAGCGACGTCGCGGTCTCGCCGGGAATTTTTATCCCGGCTGCGGAAAAATCATCCGAGCACACATAAAGCGTGTCCGACTTGTCGTCCGCCAGGACGCCGAGCGCCGAAGCCAAGCCGTTCGAGCCAGTCTTGATAAATTCGCTCGCCTCAGCTTCGCCTGGCTTTGCCCGCCAGACTCGGCCGTTGCCGAAGCTGCTGAAGTAGAGCGTGCCGTCTGGGGACGCGCTCATGCTTTCGGGAAAATCGGTCGCGCCCGGCACAACAACGTCGGCCGCGCGCGCTGCTCCGCCCGCAGCCAGAGCGATCGCGCAAGAACTGGCGAATGCCAGCGGCGCGAGAGCCCGCTTGAATCTTGGGAGACCCATGATCGTTTCCTCCGTAGGTTTAGTTTTTTGGTTTGAACCCCTCCATTATAGCTGGAAGGATATAGCGAGGTCTATTGTCGGCGGCCCAAGTTGTGCCTTCTGAAGGTGGCAGGGCAGACGCGCGCGGCGCAGAGGGCGCTCAGTCGACCCATCCTCAGCGCGAGCTCGAAGGGAGGCAACGATGGGGATGAGCCGTCTGGCGATCGTAACAAGCGCTTTGCTTTTCGCGGCGACGGGGGCGTTGGCGGCGGGAAGCGGCGGACGGGTTCTCACGACTTCGGATGCCGTCGCCATCCGCATCGTCGATCATCCGGAGCTGGACACGACCACGCGCATAGAGCCCGACGGCACGATCAACTTTCCGTACGTCGGCCGCATCAAGGCCGCTGGGCGGACGGAAGATGATCTGGGGCGGACGGTTGGCCGGCGGCTGGTCGAACTGAAAATCCTTGCCGGGCCTTGAGTTAGCCACTGGGTCAAGGGTTGCGAGCATAGCCCCGGTCTCGGGGTGACGCCTAAGTCACATAATCCATCTGCATTGAAATTGGGCCCGTACCCCCCATCTGTACATTTGTTCAGCGCTCGAGCTGGATGAATACAAATAAGAAAAGACCAGAACCAAAATGCTTTGCCCATACAATACCGATCGCCACGGAGAGCGGTCGGTTTCGCCGCTCCTAGTGTGCGATCTCCGCGCACAGCTTGCGCCCTTGAACCGTTACGGCCCTTCCGGCCTCGGAGTCGCCGTCGCGGACGGCCTTCACGCGCTCATTGGCGTGTCGCGCAAGGCGGTTGGCGCCGCCCTCACGCGCTCCGAGTCGTCGCACGAACTCGCGGCGTAAGGCTGACGCGCTGGCGTCTATCGCACCAGCACGTTCTTGAACTGCCAAGGATCGCCCTGGTCGATATCCTCAGGGAAGAGGCCAGGGCGGTTCGCGAGCGGCGTCCAATCCGTATAGACGCCGACGACCGGGCCGAGATAGGGCATTTGAACCTCGAGGCACCGGCGGAAATCCAGTTCGTCCGCTTCCACGATTCCGGCGTTCGGGTGTTCAAGCGCCCAGACCATGCCGGCCAAAACCGCTGACGTGACCTGCATGCCGGTCGCGTTCTGATACGGCGCAAGCGCGCGCGTCTCCTCGACGGAGAGTTGCGAGCCGTACCAATAAGCGTTGCGGGCGTGCCCATAGAGAAGCACGCCCAATTCGTCGATGCCGTCGAGGATCTCGGCTTCGCCGAGAATGTGGTGCGCGCTCTGGCTCTCGCCGGCGCGGCCGAACAGTTCGTGCAGGCTCAGCACCGCATCGTCGCACGGATGATAGGCGTAGTGGCACGTCGGCCGGTAGGCCGGCTCGCCCTTGTCGTCGCGCACGGTGTAATAGTCGGCAATCGAGATCGCCTCGTTGTGGGTGACGAGAAAGCCGAACTGGTTGCGGGCAGTCGGGGTCCATGAGCGCACGCGCGTATTGGCGCCGGGCTGGTTGATGTAGATCGCGGCGCCACAGCCGGCCTTGTGATAGCCCGCGTTGGCCGGCGCCCATTTCTCATGCGTGCCCCAGCCGAGTTCGGCGGGCTGCATGCCCTCCGACAAGAAGCCTTCGATCGACCAGGTGTTGACGAACACGTTGCGCGGCTTCGGGCTCTTGGCGCGCTGGGTGTCGCGCTCCGCAATATGCACGCCCTTGACGCCGAGGCGCTGGGCGAGGCGCGCCCACTCCTCCTTGCTCTTCGGCTCCGAACCTTTGTCGCCAAGATCCTTGGCGAGATTGACGAGCCCCTGCTTGACGAACCAGGACACCATGCCCGGATTGGCGCCGCAGCACGAGACGGCGGTCGAGCCGCCAGGATTCTTGCGCCGTTCCGCGAGCACCGTCTCGCGCAGCGCATAGTTGGTTCGCGCGTCGTTGCCGAGCGACTTGTCGTAATAGAAGCCAGGCCAAGGCTCGACCACGGTGTCGACGTAGAGCGCGCCGAGCTCGCGGCAATGGCGCATGAGGTCGAGCGATGACGTGTCGACCGACAGGTTGACGCAGAAGCCCTGGCCCGAGCCTGCGGTCAGGTATTTGCTCAGCACGTCGCGATAATTGTCGCGCGTGAGGCCTTCGTGCACGAAGCGCACGCCGCGTTCATCGAGGAGCTTCCGGTCGGAATCGTTCGGGTCGATGACGACGAAGCGGTCAGGGTCGAACTCGAAATGACGCTCGATCAAGGGCAGCGTGCCCTTGCCGATCGACCCGAAGCCGATCATCACGATCGGGCCTGTGATGCGCCCGTGCCGCGGCCAATGGGTCATCAGATCTCCTTCAAGGACAAGCGACGCCGCGCGTCTTCGAAGGGGTTAAAGCCATGGCCTTCCGGGCGCGTCAATAGCGCGAGAGCCTTGGTTTTTGTCGCAAAACTGTCGCATCAATGGGCCAGGCGAGGGCCTGCTTCCAAATGACGGCGACACCATGGTGCAATAGATTCTCTTCGTTCCCTGTGCCACTGTAAGCACCTGAGGTGGTCGCTTGCTTCTTCCTCGTGCGCCAGGCTTTAGCCGCCGCGAACGAACATCGGCGAACATCGCTTCAGGTGGGGAGGCGAAACATCATGATGAGAACTCAATCCTTGCTGATGATGATGCTTGCGGCGAGTCCTGCCGCGCTCGGCGGCTTGGCGCTGGCCGCGCAAGACCGATATACCCTGCAGGTGCCCGGGGGTCTCGCCTTCGCCGACTTCAGGGGATACGAAGACTGGCAGGTTATCGCCGCCAGCCATAACGGCGACAAGATCGCAATCATCCTCGGAAATCCACCAATGATCGAGGCCCACAAGGCGGGCATTCCCGGCAACGGCAAGCCTTTCCCTGATGGCGCCCGGATGGCGAAAATCCATTGGATGGCGAAGAAGGATGAGAGCCAACCCGGCGAGCCGATCGTGCCGGGCGCGTTGCATGACGTGGACCTCATGGTGAAGGACAACAAGAGGTTCGCCGACAGCGGCGGATGGGGCTACGCCGAGTTCGAATATGATCCCGCGTCCCAGACGTTCAGGCCCGGCGATACGAACGACGAGCCGCCGCAGGAGCATGACGCCAAATGCGGATTCGCCTGCCATACGATCGTGGCGGACAAGGATTACGTTTTCACCGCCTATCCGCAGCGGTGAGCCGCGCGACCGCGAGGTGCTAATCGTTGCGCCTTGCGCTCCATCCATCGAGGCCAAGCAGCCGGTCGAGCGAAACCGCGCCGGGACCAAAGGTGAGGATCGCGAGCGCCATCGCCGCCCAGTACAAATGGAAGTTCGCCCAGCCGTCCGGATAGGTGAGCTGAATGATGGCGGTCATGCCCAAAAGGCCGAGCGCCGCCCAGCGCGTGAGGAGGCCGAACGCGAGCAAAATCGGCAGCACGATTTCGCCGGTGCTCGCCATCGTCGCGACGAGTTCCGGCATCGGAAACGGGATCTCGGCGCCGAAGATGTGGAGCTTGTATTCCTGCGAGAACAGGATCTTCGTGCCGAAGGACAGCGTGAACCAGCCGTCCCAGCGCGTGAGCCCTGAGGCGAAGAACGGCCGCGCCAGCGCGAGCCGCAGAATGAGCAGCGGGAGCCACGTGGGAACGAGCCCAAAGACGGCGCTGGTCAAGCGAGCGATCGGGCTCAATGGCGCGAACGCCTGTGGGTGTGCAGCGTCGGCGATCATGACGCTTGTCCAGGGATGATGGAGACGACGGCGCCGGACTCGACCAGTCCGACCAGATGGGTCCCGAAGTCGAACGCCGGGTCATCGACAGCCGTGAAGGCCTCGATCAATGTCGCGCCTTCCTGCATTTTCAGGGCGAAATCATAAGCAAGCGGCGGCAGGACGCGCACGCGGACGTCGCAGTCGGGGCGCGTGATGAGCGCGTCTTCGCCACGCCCCTCGGCCAGCGCGACCGGATGGTCTGGGTCCTGAGCCGAGGCCCAGTTGGAAGCGGCGGGCGTCGCGAAGCGCAGGAGCCGCGCCGCCGGGTGAAAGGCGATCCGCGTTCCAGGCAAATGATCGGGACTGAGACCGGCGAGCTCGCCGACTGTAGCCACGCTTGCGTCTTCGGCATGATAGGCCTCGACCCAGGCGTTCTCGAGCTCCGCGACGTCGGCAAGACAGACGGTAGCGTGATGCGGTTGGATCGAACCACGATCGTCATTGAGAGCCATAGGGCGTCGAGAGACGCCCGTCCTTCCGGACGGGCTACGGCGAAGCAATCCAGGAGTCGACGGGCGCCCTGCGGCCCTCTGGATCGCCGCGTCGCTCCGCTCCTCGCGATGACGATTCCGTCCGGACCCATCATCTTCTAAGCTCGACCCAGCCTCGGCCGCGGCGAGATAATCAGCCGCAAACTCCGGAAACTCCCCGCCGTACGCGATCATGACCGCCGAGCACGGCTTGTTGGCGCGCACGAACGCCCGCGCCATGCCGCGGAACAGCTCGTCCCCCACGATCCGGCGCGACACAGGGTAGCGCGTTTCAAGCGCGCCAATCAGACCGACGGCGACATTGTTGCGGTAGACCGCAAATCGGCGGGCGTCGGGCGCGCCCATCCGCCCGTGGGTCATCGCGGGCGGCGGCGCGGAAGGCTCGCCAAGCGCTGCCGCGAAAGCGTGGACCGTCGTCTCAAAGGACATCGGCGCACTCTAGGCTTTTCGCAGTCTCGGCAATCGCGCGCTCGGCGCGCCGTGCTTCGCTCAGAAGCGTTGGCCAAGCGGGCACATCGTTGTCCCATTCGATCAGCGTGGGCGTCGCCCCGAGCCGGCGAATTGTCGTGGAATAAAGGGACCACACGGCGTCGCGAACCGGCGAATTGTGGGCGTCGATGAGCAGCGGCAAGCCGGCATCGTCGCTGTCGTCGGCGCAGCCCGCGAGATGGATCTCGCCCACCGCTGAAAGCGGAAAATCGGCGAGATAAAGCTCGGGATCGAAGCCGTGATTGACGGCGCTGACGAACACGTTGCTGACGTCGAGAAGGAGACCGCAGCCGGTGCGGCGCGCGATCTCACGCAGGAAATCCGTCTCCGCCCACGTGCTTTCGGCGAATAGGACGTAGGTCGAGGGATTTTCGAGCAGCATCGTCCGACCGAGCGCGTTCTGCACTTCGTCGATATGCTCGGAGACACGGGCGACCGTCTCGTTCGTGTAGGGCAGCGGCAGGAGATCGTTGAGGAAGGCGCCCTCGTGGGTCGACCACGCGAGGTGCTCGGAAACGAGGGTCGGTTCAAAGCGCTTGGCGACCGCGGCCAGCCTCTGAAGATGGGCGCGGTCGAGCGGTCCGGGCGAGCCGATCGATAGGCCTACGCCATGCAGGGACAACGGATAGCGCTCTCTGATCGCGTCGAGGCGCCGATGCGGCGCGCCGCCGGCGCCCATGTAGTTTTCCGCGTGAACTTCGAAAAACCCAAGCCCGGGATGGGTCTCGACGATCGCCTCGAAATGCTCGGGCTTGAACCCGACTCCGACGCTCGGCGCAGCAAGCCCCCGGGAAGAACGATGATCCGCGACGGTCATGGGTTTCTCCAAGGCCTCGTTCGCAATTGAACGGCATTGGCGACTTCGCTCACGCGCTGGGGCATGTTACATCGGCGTCAATTCGTGCTTCGAGCAAAATATTTCCCCGGATCTGTAACGGCAGACGAGACGAAACGAAGCCTGTATGAGAGCCCAGCCCGTCAAGGGTCCGCTGGACGATCCTTGGTCTCGAATGATGACCGCCTCGATCGCGGGCGATGAGGGCGCGTACCGGCGCCTCCTTGAGGACATCGGTCGGTCGGTGCGGGCGATGGCGCGCGGCGCTTTTGCGCGCGCGGGGGTTGGGGACGCGGACGTCGAGGATGCAGTGCAAGAGACCCTGTTGGCGATCCACCTCAAGCGCCACACCTGGGACCCCGAGCAGCCGCTCGCGCCATGGGTGTATGCGATCGCGCGCCACAAAGTTGTAGACGCGCTGCGCCGTCGCGGCCGGCGGAAGGTCGAGCCGCTTGAGAATTTCGAGGAGTTCCTGGCCGCGCCGGAAGCCGAAGACCCGCATGCGCTGAGTGATGCGCGGAAGCTTTTGGAGACGCTCGCGCCTCGCCAGCGCGACATCGTGACCTCGATCTCGCTTGATGGCCAATCGATTTCGGCGACGGCGAAGCGCCTGTCGATGAGCGAGGTCGCGGTCAGGGTGGCGCTCCATCGCGCGCTCAAGTCGCTCGGCGCGGCCTGGCGGAGGTCGGTCGAGTGAGAACCTCCGAATTCATCGCCGCCCTTGCCGCCGACCCGATTCCGGAGCCGATCCGGCTTGGGCGCCGGGTCGCGGCGGCGCTCATTATCGGCTTTATCGGCAGCCTGGCGATTTACGGGCTGTTGATGGGCCCAAGGCCGGACATCGCCGCGGCCTGCAGGACGATGGGCTTTTGGCTGAAGTTCGTCGACTCGTTCGCGTTCGCCTTGCCGTCGCTTCTGCTGACGCTGCGGTTGGCGCGCCCAGACGCCAAGCCGAGGGCGCTCGCGCTTTGGCTGATCGCGCCGTTCGTTTTGCTTGCTGCCGGGGTAGTCGCGGAATTGTTGGTGGTCCCGCAAGGCGAATGGCTCACCCGGCTCATCGGCCACAACTCGATGTTCTGCATGCGGATGATTCCGCTGCTGGCCGCTCCCATTCTCGCGGCGTTGATCATCGCCCTTCGCGCCGGCGCCCCGCTTCACCCGGGTCTTACCGGAGCGCTCGCCGGCGCGGCCTCAGCGGGGATCGCGGCCCTCCTCTACTCCTCGCACTGCCCGGACGATTCGCCGCTGTTCGTGGCGACCTGGTATCCGCTCGCCACGCTCATCTGCATGGGCGTCGGCGCGCTGGCCGGGCGGCGCTTTCTCGCCTGGTGAAGGGCCGCGAACGCTACTGTGACGCGAGGATGCTCCTTGAGACGCTTGCGCCCCGCCGGCGTGACCTCGTGACCTCGATTTCCTTTGATGGCCAATCGATCGCCGCGACGGCGAAGCGCCTGTCGATGTCCGAGGTCGCGGTCAGGGTGACGCTCCATCGCGCGCTCAAGTCGCTGGGCGCCGCCCGGCGGAGGTCGGTCGAGTGAAAACCTCCGAATTCATCGCCGCCCTTTCTGCCGATCCTATACCCGAGCCGATCCGGCTTGGGCGGCGGGTCGCAGCGGCGCTCGTTATCGGCCTTGTCGGCAGCGCGGCGCTCTATGTTCTGTTGCTTGGCCCAAGGCCAGACATCGCCGCGGCCTGCATGACGATGCGCTTTTGGCTGAAGTTTGTCGACTCGTTCGCCTTCGCCTTGCCGTCGTTTCTGCTGACGCTGCGGCTGGCGCGCCCAGACGCCA
>JGI12659J15293_10000296_pt1 | contig 16240 bp, 17 predicted proteins | sample JacPinW_OM2H0_O1_FD_15293 | JGI IMG/M metagenome (IMG submission 15293) | reverse complement strand
CTTCCGTCCGGCGCATCCAACCCCTCCAAAAGGGGCCGGACTTACCGGACAGATCGTGCGCTACCTAAACCGGACATATCGTCCGCTACCGACATTTTTTTATGCAATTCCTTTCCATAAACCGAAAATGGTGCTATCTTGTCTAGATCGTCGGAAATGGCCGCTCGTCCAGCGATGGGTCGCGGCAAGGCGGCGAATGAGGGAAACTTACAGTTGGGATGCGTTCAAGGCGCTCCGGAACACAACCTGAGAACGCGAGTTGAGACACGGCCGGATTTTTTTATTTGAATCGCTCGTAACCCATTGAAAAGACCCGATTCCAAAAAATAAACGCTAGTAAACGCCAGCTATTTTACTAACGTTTACTAGCGTTTAGTGGCTTTTATTGACGTTTATTGGGGCGGAAGCTCGCCCTCAGGTTGTGCTAGCCCCGGCCGACGAACGGCATCTTGGTCGCCATGATGGTCATGGTGAGGACGTTGGTCGAGAGCGGGAGGTTCGCCATATGCGCGACCGCCTCGCCGACCTCGGTCACGTCCATGGTCGGCTCGGGCGCGATGCGGCCGTCGGCCTGGCGCACGCCAAGGGTCTGCTTGCGGGCCATCTCGGTCAGCGCGTTGCCGATGTCGATCTGGCCGCAGGCGATGTCGTGGGGGCGCCCGTCCAGGGCGATCGACTTGGTCATGCCGCTGACCGCGTGCTTGGTCGCGTTATAGGCGATCGAAAGCGGCCGCGGCGTATGGGCCGAGATCGAGCCGTTGTTGATGATCCGCCCGCCCTGCGGCTCCTGGCGCTTCATCAGGCCAAAGGCGCCCTGGGCGCAGAGGAACATGCCGTTCAGATTGACGCCGACCACCGCGCTCCATTGGGCGAAGGTCAGTTCGTCGATTGGAACCGGAGGCGCGTTCTGGCCGGCGTTGTTGAACAGAAGATCGAGGCGGCCGAACTCGCGTTCGATCTGAGCGAACAAGGCCTTGACCGCCTCGGGATCGCCGACATCGGTGGCGACGGGAAGAGCGCGTCGGCCAAACGCCTTGATCTCGCCAGCGACCTCCTCGAGGAGCTCGCGCCGCCGCCCGGCCAGCGCAACATGCCACCCAGTCCGAGCCAGCGCCAAGGCCGACGCCTTTCCGACCCCCGAACCCGCGCCCGTCACCAGCGCAAAACGCTCGCCGTCCATGCTTCCTCCCTCAACGCTCAAGGAACCCGTTGTTGCCTCAACTCCGGCGCTATCCGCCAGATTGCGGCTGCGAGCACGATCGCGCCGCCGATGATGGTCGCCAAGCCCGGGTTCTCGCCGAAGGCGATAAACACCCACACGGGCCCGAGCACAACATCCAAGAGGCTGATGAGGCCCGCTTCCGCGGAGGGAATGAACTTGGCCCCCTCCATGAAGAGGACGAAAGCGAGGCCGATCGTAGTCAGGCCGAAGGCGAACAGGACCGCGAAGTCGTGCAGGCTGATGGTTTGAAGGGGCGAATTGGCGAGCCCGAAGATTCCAGATCCGATGGCGCCAAGGCAGTTGACGACGATGATCGAGGCACCCGGCTGGCGGCGCTGCAAGACGATCATGCCGGCAAAGGCGAGCGTCATCAGCATCGATAGCGCCTGCCCCAGGAGACGTCCGGAACCGAGCCCGCTCGCCACCATGATGATGATGCCGGTGAGCGCCACGCCCGAGGCCGCGAGGGTGCGGGCCGAGACCTGCTCGCGATTGATGAGGAAGCCGATTGCCGCCGCAACGAAAGGCAGCGTGGCGTAGATCACCATGACGTCGGCGATGGTCGTCGTCATCACCGAGGCGGTGTAGGCGGAGATTGCAATCATCGCCAGGAGCGCCACCACGGGCGATAACGCGCCGAAGCCGAGCGGGTTGTCGAGGCGCCCGCTTCGCCATTCGATCAGGCCGACGGTCAAGATCGAGGCCGCGCCAAGGAGCGCCCGCCAGCCCATCACCGTCCAGACGTCGAGGTGGGCGAGAAGGCGGGCGAACAAGCCCGCCAGGCTCCATAGGACCGTGGCGATGAGCACCAGCAGCACGCCGCGCCGGCGGGCGGACTTTTCGTCCGGCACGGAAACGTCTCCTTATCGAGGGGTCGATGAGGAGAATAGGGAAATTCGCGGCCGAGGGGAACCGGCAGTCAGGGCGGCGCTTGAGCGCGGCTTGCGGCGTCGCGGCCGCCAACGATTCTTTGGACGAACCCCAGCGCATGGGCGGCAAAGCGCCCACATGGGAGGAAGAAGGCTGCGAGCGCCGACCGAAACGGCGCCTCGCCGGCGACGCCAAAAACGATGGGTTCACGAGTCTTCGCCGGGACCACGAGCGTGCCGAACGCCCAGTCCCAAAAAGCGAGCGCAAAGCCGAGGTTCTTATCGAAATGGGCGGGATTGGTGGAGTGATGGAGCTGGTGATGGGCGGGACTCTGCAGGATCCGGCCGGCGACGCCGGTGAAGGCGATCCACATGTTGCTGTGCCGCAGATGACCATAGGTCAGGAGAAACGCCATGGTGAGGATGTTGCCGTTCAGAAGCGTGAAGGGGCGTACGCCGGGACCGAAGGCGTAGGTCATGACGCCGAACACGATTCCGGTCGCGAGCCCGATCCAATTCATGAACACGATGATCTCGAGCGGGTGCTGGCGCAACTCGGTCAGGGTCGTCATCACCTCGGCGGAATGGTGGACCTTATGGAACTCCCAGAGCGCGGGGATCTTGTGAAAGCCGTAGTGGGCGGACCAGTAGGCGAGTTCGTAGGCCAGGAGCTGAAGTACGGTCGCGACCGTGAGGATAATCCAGGCTGGCCAAACGAGGGGCACGTGCGATCCAAATTCGTGAGTCAGGCCGGCCACGATTGCGTCGCGCCAGAAGAACAGCCCAAGGCCCAGCATGCCGTAAGCGGAGGCAAACACGATACCGTTCAGCGCCCATAGGCGCATGTCGATCAGCGACGAGGGATGGAGGAGAATACGCCTGGGGAAGGTTGAGCGGACAAACCCGGTCACGCTGACGCGTCGGCCGCGAGCTTGACGGCGGCCAGCATAGTAGAGCGCGGAGAACGCGAGCGCGCCGCAGAGCGCAGGCCCGCCATAGGCCGACGCTGGCCTGAAATTCTCCAAGAACGCGCTCTCCAGCGTTGCCCAGATGGCGACGGGATCGGACACAGGTCTCCTCGGTTCACGGTTGACGCAAAAAGGCTAGCGCAGGAGGCTTCTTAAAAGGTTAGAGGTAACCAACGAAAACAGAGCGCGCTATTCACGCAATCCTCGTCAAGTGGGGGCGAGCATGGAACAAATCCTCGGCGTGGCGGACTGGCGAAGCTTCGCCATCACGGCGAATTCCGCATTTCTCCTCGCTTTCCCCTCCCTGTTTTCCATCATCAATCCGATCGGCGGCGCGCTCATATTTTATGGCTTCACCAAGGACTTCAGCTCCTTGGATCGGGTGAAAGTCGCGGCGCGCGTCGGCTTCTACTCGCTCTTGATCATGTTTGGGGCGTTGTGGACCGGGACCTATATCCTGTCCTTCTTCGGCGTCTCGATCGACGCCTTGCGCATCGGCGGTGGGACGGTCATCGCACTGAGTGGTTTCCAGCTCCTGACCACGAGCGATTCGCATCCGGACCAAAAGCGTCACGAGCGGGAAGCGGCGCCAAGTAGCGACGACGATCCGATGCAGCTCGCGTTTTTTCCGCTAACGTTGCCATTCACCACCGGGCCCGGCACCATCGCCGTCGCAACCACGATCGGCGCAGAGCGGCCGTTGAGCGGCGTTGGCCTCGTTGCGTTCTTCCTCGGCGCGAGCGTCGCGGCGGTCGCCAACGCCGCAATCATCTGGATCGGCTATCGCTTCTCCGATCGCCTTACCGGGCTGATGGGGCCCACAGCGCGGCAGGTCATCGTGCGGCTGATGGCGTTCCTGCTCATGTGCATCGGCGTGCAAATCCTGGTGACCGCGATCGGCGACCTCGTCACCAAGTGGCGCGTCGCCTAGAGCCGCGCCGCTTTTTCGGCTTGGTAGAGCGCTCGATAGTGCTTAAGGCGCGGGGCGTAAGCTGCGACGCGGTTCGGATCGGGCTTGAATTCGCGCTGGATGGGCGGGCGCGGGCAAACCGCCTCGACGCTTCCACCGCCTGCGGCAAGCATTCCGAGCCGCGCCGCGCCGAGCGCCGCGCCCGCTTCCGCTCCAGAAGCGAGATCGATCGTCAAGCCAGCGACGTCGGCGATCATCTGCGCCCAGAATTCCGACCGCGCTCCGCCGCCGACAAGCAACGGCCGGTTCGGCCTGGCGCCCGCCGCGTCCAAAACGTCGACCCCGTCGGCGAACGAGAAGGCGACGCCTTCCATGACCGCGAAGACCAGCGCGTCGGCGCCGTGCTCGGAGCGAAGTCCCGCGAACATTCCGGTCGCCTCAGCGTCGTTGTGGGGCGTGCGCTCGCCGCTGAGATAGGGGAGGAAAATCGGCGCGGAAGCGGCAGCGCGGGGCGACCGCGCGAACGCATCCGCCGCCCCGATCAATCCGCCGATATCGCCCTCGCGCCCGAGGACGGCGGCGATCCAGGCGAGCGAGGAGGCTGCCGAGAGCATCACCGCCATGCCGTGCCAGCGATTCGGCAACGAATGGCAGAACGCATGCAGTGTGCGCTCGGGCAAGCTGATGCAGCGGTCTGTGACTGAAAAGATGACGCCCGAAGTGCCGAGCGAAACGAAGCCCGCGCCCGGCGCCGTTGCGCCAACGCCGATGGCGGAGGCGGCGTTGTCGCCGCCTCCGCCCGCCATCGGAACTTTGCGCCCCGCCAAGCCCCAACCGGCGGCGATTTCGGGCGCGAGATAGGCAGAAACCTCGGAACCCTCCACCAGGCGCGGCATGGCTTTCTCACTCAGACCAGTCGCCGCTAGCAGGGTATCGTCCCACCGTCGGCGCGCGACATCGAGCCAAAGCGTGCCCGAAGCGTCGGACATTTCCGAGACCGACTCGCCCGAGAGGCGCAGGCGCACATAGTCCTTGGGCAACAGCACTCGCTTCGTGGCCTTGGCGACCTCGGGCTCGTGCGCGGCAACCCACAGCATTTTTGGCGCAGTAAAGCCCGGCATGGCGAGATTGCCGGTGCGTTCTTCGAGATCGGGGACGCGCCGCTTGAGCTCGGCGCACTCGGCGAAAGACCGCCCGTCGTTCCACAAAATTGCGGGTCTGAGCGGTTGGTCTTGCGCGTCGAGTAGCGTTGCGCCATGCATCTGGCCCGAGAGGCCGATGCCGGACAACGCCGCGAACTGGGATGGCGCGTCGCGGCGGATCGTCGCGACCGCCGCCTCGACTCCCTCGACCCAATCGGAAGGGTTCTGCTCGCTCCACAATGGATGTGGCCGCGAAACGCTGAGCAGGATGGAGGCTTCGCCGATCGTGCGCTGTTCGACGTCGACGAGCAGCGCCTTTACTGACGAGGTGCCGATGTCGAGCCCCAGAAACGTCTCTTTTACCCACTCAGCCATCGCCGCCTCCCGTAGGCGGTCACCATAAACAAAAAGCCCCGGCCTTGTCGCCGGGGCTGAGTATCTGGCACGTCTGATTCAGAAATCAGGCGACCTTCAGGTTGCCAGCCGACGAGCGTCCGGTGCGCTTGTCAGCGACAATCTCATAGGCGACCTTCTGCCCTTCGTTGAGCTCGCGGAGCCCCGCGCGCTCAACTGCGCTGATATGGACAAACACGTCCTTGCCGCCGTCGTCAGGCTGAATGAAACCAAAGCCTTTCGTTGCGTTGAACCATTTGACGGTTCCCGTAGTCATAGGTGCAGTCCTGTTACATCAAGTTGAAGTGAGCGGCCTGATGTCGCCAGTCCGCTATCGGTGCGGAAGGCTTCCTCGTCGCGCCGCATGACGCGATGTCGAGTCGTCAGTCAGACATCGATGCGAGCCCGGATAGCCAGACAAGATGTTAAAATCAAGACAATCGCCGTCCGCGTTACGACGACTTTTTGGGCGCTTAGCGCCTGGCATTTTCGGTCGACGACTGGACGAAGAACTCTCACAGCCGTGCGCCGACGGCATGCGCGATTTGTGCTCCGGCCTCGTAGTAGGCTTCCCTAAAGCTGGGAAAAGCGGGCGCGTCCGGGTCTGTGACCGGGAGCGGCAGTTCCTTCTCGCTTAGCTTTCCGAGAACATGTTCCGCGAGGAGACGCCCGAACACCGTTCCTGTGCCAATGCCCCTGCCATTGTAGCCGCAGAAGGTGACGACGTTCGGAGCGAGGCGATGGAAGCGCGGTAGCGCGTTCGAGGTCATGCCCATCATTCCATACCACTGCGCCTCGAACTCGACCTCGCCGATTTGGGGAAATGTCTTCTTGAGCGCGCGCTTCGCCCAGGCGCGGTGGACCTCGAGACCAGCGAGGCGCAGCGCGCCGATGCTGCCGAAGAGAAGGCGTCCGGCCTGATCGAAACGGAACGAGTTCATGATGAGACGAGTGTCCCAGCAGCCCTCGCGGCCGGGCAGGATCGAGGCCGCCAGATCAGGCGCGAGCGGCCGGGTCGCGAAATTGAAATAGGGCACGCGGATTTGTTCCCGCTTTCCCTGCGGCCACGGCGCGCCTTCGGCGTAGGCGTCAGTGGCGACCACGATCCAGTCCGCGGTCACACTTCCGCTATCGGTCTTGAGCCGCCAGCCCGCGCCCGCCCGCTCAGCCGAACGCACCGGGCTCTGCGTGTGGATCGCGGCGCCCGCTGCGAGCGCCGCGCTCGCCAGCCCGCGCGCATAGGCGAGCGGCTGGATGGTGCCGGCGCGCAGGTCGAGCAGCGAGCCCGCATAGATGTCGACGCCAATCCGCCGCGCCGTTTCCTCGCGGCTGAGAACCTTCACCGGCGCGCCGCGCGCGCCCCATTGGGCGTGCCGCTCCTGGATCTTGGCGAGACCCGATTGGCCGGTCGCGCAATGCAGCGTGCCGTTGTGTACGAATTCGCACGCGATGCCGTGCTTATGGATGAGCGCCTCAACCTCGGACGGCCCATCGCCAAGCAGCTTGAGCAGCCGCTCGCCATAGTCGGCGCCGAGCCTCGTCGCGACGTCGTCGGGCGCAAGCCACATGCCGGCGTTGACCAGGCCGACGTTACGCCCTGCCCCGCCGAAGCCGATTGCAACCGCCTCGAGCGCGACGACCTTCGCTCCAGCCTCGGCCAGCCGGAGCGCCGTCGAGAGCCCGGTATAGCCGCAACCGATGACCGCTGTATCGGCCCGAACCTCGCCCTTGAGCGGCGGGGTCTGGGGCGCCGGGAGAGCGGTTATTTCCCAGAGGCCGTGTGAGAGCGGATCGTTCTTCATGCCGCCAATGATAGTGGGCTATTCTTGACGAGGCACGGGGAAGTTTGACGCATGGGCGCAACGCCGTTCGTGCGCCCGCCGAGCGAGCGAATACATGCCAATAAGCGCGCGTAAACGTCAGTAAACGCTAGTAAACGTTAGTAAAAGTGCTAACGTTTACTAGCGTTTATTTTTCCGAATCGAGCTTTTTCAATGGGTTACGGCCGATTCAAATAAAAAATTTTCTCCTCTCTGCGTCGCCTGCGAAACCCAAGCAACGTCATTCCCCGATCTCCTTTCTCCGCCCCTCGCCCGAAAGGCAGGCTCGATCCGGCGATGGAAAAGGTGTAGCACAGATTTCAGCCTGACGCAATTTTTTGTTACATATTCTGATAAAGAAAATGACCTCCCGCGCTCGGTCAGGCAAACGTCAGAGCGCGGCTCGACGTCTCTTCAAACGCCGAATACAAACGGGCGGACCGCGCCGGGTTATCTAGACCGGCCCAGAAGGCGAATTGTAATGAGCTCCTTTCACGGACCCGATCTCGGCCCATTCCAGTGGGACGATCCGCTGCTGCTCGAGGCCCAACTCACTGAGGACGAGCGGATGATCCGCGACACGGCGCGGGACTTCGCCGCTCACGAGCTCGCGCCCCGGATCCAGAAGGCCTATCTCGAGGAAAAGACCGACCCGAACTTATTCCGGCTGATGGGCGAAGCGGGGTTGCTCGGGGTGACGCTGCCGCAGGAGTTCGGCTGCGCCGGCGCAGGCTATGTCGCTTACGGACTGGCGGCGCGCGAGATCGAGCGTATCGATTCCGGCTTCCGCTCGATGATCAGCGTGCAGAGCTCGCTCGTCATGTACCCGATCCACGCCTATGGCGATTCCGACCAGCATCGTAAATACCTGCCGGGCCTCGCGCGGGGCGAGCTCATCGGCTGCTTCGGGCTCACCGAGCCGAACGCTGGCTCCGATCCGGGCGGCATGATCACGCGGGCTGAAAAGATCGACGGCGGCTATCGGCTCACTGGCTCGAAGATGTGGATCAGCAACGCCCCGATCGCCGACGTCTTCGTGGTCTGGGCGAAATCGCGCGCCCATAACGATCAGATCCGCGGTTTCATCCTTGAAAAGGGCATGAAGGGCCTCTCAGCGCCGAAAATCGAGGGGAAGCTGTCATTGCGCGCCTCGGTCACCGGCGAGATCGTGCTCGACAACGTCGAAGCGCCGGAAAGCACGCTCTTGCCGAACGTCGCCGGCTTGAAAGGGCCATTTGGCTGCCTGAACCGCGCGCGCTACGGCATATCCTGGGGCGCGATGGGGGCGGCGGAGGATTGCTGGCACGGCGCCCGCCAATACGGCCTTGACCGCAAGCAGTTCGGCCGGCCGCTCGCTCAGACCCAGCTGTTCCAGAAGAAGCTCGCCGACATGCAGACGAGAATCGCGCTTGGCCTTCAGGCGTCGCTCAGGGTCGGACGGTTGATGGACGAGGGCAGGGCCGCGCCGGAGATGATCTCCCTCGTCAAGCGCTCGAATTGCGGCGATGCGCTGGATATCGCGCGGGCCGCGCGCGACATGCACGGGGGCAACGGCATCCAGATCGAGTTCAAGGTGATGCGCCACCTCGCCAACCTTGAGACGGTCAACACCTATGAGGGCACGCATGACGTTCACGCGCTGATTCTGGGGCGGGCGCAAACCGGCTTGCAGGCGTTCTTTTGATTAGGCCCATGAGCTCGATCGAGGAGCCGAGCGCCTCCTCCCCCCTCGTGGGGGAGGACAAAGGAGGGGGGTCAGCGCAGCCGCAGAGCGCGCTCGCCGGCGTGCGCGTGCTCGAGCTTGCGCGCGTGTTGGCTGGCCCGACGACCGGGCAGACGCTTGCAGACCTCGGCGCCGACGTCATCAAGGTTGAGAGCCCGGAGGGCGACGAGACGCGGGCCTGGGGGCCGCCGTTCATCGAGACGGAAGGCGAGCTTTCAGCCGCTTATTTCCATTCTTGCAATCGCGGCAAACGATCGATCGTCGCCGATTTCACGACCGAGCGCGGACGCGAAATCGTGCGGCGGCTTGCGGCGCGCGCGGACGTATTGATCGAGAATTTCAAGGTTGGAGGCTTGCGGAAATTCGGCCTCGACTACGAGAGCCTGAAAGCGCTCAATCCCCGCCTCATCTATTGCTCAGTGACGGGTTTCGGGCAGACAGGGCCTTACGCGAGGCGCGCTGGCTACGATTTCCTTATCCAGGGCATGTCGGGAATCATGAGCATCACCGGCGAGCCCGACGGGTCGCCGCAGAAAGCGGGGGTCGCGATCAGCGATCTGTTCACCGGGCTTTATGGCGTCATCGCCATCGAGGCAGCTTTGATCACGCGCGAGCGAACCGGCAAGGGCCAACACATCGACCTTGCGCTGTTCGACTCGATGACCACGATGCTCGCCAACCAGGCGATGAACTATTTGGCGTCCGGCCGATCGCCGAAGCGGATGGGCAACGCCCATGTCAATCTCGCTCCGTATCAGACGCTGCCGGTCGCGGATGGCTGGTTGATTGTCGCGGTCGGCAATGACAGCCAGTTCGCGCGGCTCTGCGGCGTGCTCGGGGTGGAAGGACTGGCGCGCGACCCGCGCTTCGCGACCAACCCTGGGCGCGTGACGAACCGCGTTGAGATGGACTGCGCGCTCGTCGAGAAAACCCGTCTCTGGAAACGCGACGACCTTTTGGCCGCACTAGAAAAAGCGGTCGTGCCCGCCGGGCCGATCAACACGATCGCCGACTTGTTCGAAGATCCCCAATTCAAGGCGCGCGGCATGCGGATCGAGCCGCAGGGAACGCCCGGCCTTCGGAGTCCGATCTTGATGAGCGATAATCCGCTTGCGTTGAACCGCCGTTCGCCAACGCTCGGCGAGCATCAAAGCGAGATCCTGCGCGAGATCGGACTTGAGGACGGCGCGGCTTGACGGCGCTCGGCCACGGGCGGCAAATCGAAGCATGAGTGCGATTCGAAGTGTCTGCGTCTATTGCGGGTCCAGCGACGGCGCCGACGCGCGGTTCGGCGAGGCGGCGGAAGAGCTCGGGCGGACGCTCGCGGCCGACGGGGTCGGCCTCGTCTACGGGGGCGGCGGCGAAGGGCTGATGGGGCGTCTCGCCCGGTCGACGTTGGCGGGTGGCGGCTATGTGACGGGGATCATCCCGAGCTTCCTCATCCGCAAGGAACATCCGCTGACCGCCGTCCAGGAGATGCTCGTCGTCGAGGACATGCACGAACGCAAGCAGGCGATGTTCGATCGCGCTGACGCTTTCGTCGCCTTGCCGGGCGGGGTCGGCACGCTGGAAGAATTGGTCGAGCAGCTGACCTGGGCGCAGCTCAATCGCCACACAAAGCCGATCCTCATCGCCGATATGGGGGGGTTCTGGCGCCCGCTGCTCGCCCTGCTCGCACACATGCGTATCGAAGGCTTCATTCGCGAAGGCTTCGAGGCGCGCTATCTTGTCGCCGAAAAAATCGAGGACGTGCTGCCGATGCTGCGCGCCGCCGCAGAGCGCCGCTCAGTCGAGCCCGAGCCACAGGACTCGGTCTCCCCGCGCAACATGTAACGTTAGGGCGCGGGTGGCTGAAGTTTTGGCTTTTTTCTTCGCCATTCTCGCGCCATCGTCGCAAGCGCAAGTTCGCGCACCACCGGCGGAGGAAAATCATGACGAGATGGACCCTGGCCTTGGCGCTCGCCGCATCGCTATGCGGCTCTATCGCCGCGCCGGCGCTGGCGCAGAACACGCCCACGAAACTCAAGCCAAAGACATCCGAGAGCGCGTCCACAGTCACCGTGGTGGTGACGAACTCGCGCAAGGCCGATCTCGTCCAGCTTCAGGCGACCGAGAGCGGGCTGGTAGGCTGGAAGCGAGTGCTCGGCGCATTGAAGTCCGGCAATCACGCGCCGGCGCAACTCCCGCATCCCTTTAATTGCCGGGTCGACCTGCACGGAACATTTAGCGACGGCCAGTCGATGGATGCGACCGACGTCAACATCTGCGACCAAAAGACGCTCAATCTGACGGACTGAAGAGCGGACGCCTCCAGCGCGCAGGCCGGAGGCGTCGACTAAGCTGACTTACTTCTGCCCAAACAGCTCCGCGACATATTCCCAATTGATGAGGTGATCGACCCACGCCTTGAGATAGTCGGGGCGGCGATTGCGATAATCGATGTAGTAGGAGTGCTCCCATACGTCGACGCCAAGGATTGGCTTCGCGCCGTGGACAAGCGGGTTCTCACCGTTCGGGGTCTTCATCACTTGAACCTTGCCATCCTTGACTGCAAGCCACGACCAGCCGGAGCCGAACTGGGTGACCCCGCCCTGGATGAAGTCCTCCTTGGCCTTGTCGATCGAGCCGAACGAATCCTTCAGGGCCTTTTCGACTTCGCCCGGAATCTTGTTGCCCGCATTCGGCTTCATCCATTTCCAGAAATGGATGTGGTTATAGTGCTGGCCGGCGTTGTTGAACACGGCGGGATTCTTGCCGAACGAGCCCTTGACGATCTCCTCGAGCGGCTTGCCCTCCCATTCGGTCCCTTTGAGCGCATTATTGCCGTTGTTGACGTAGGCCAGATGATGCTTGTCGTGATGGAATTCGAGGGTCTCTGCCGACATGTACGGTTTCAGCGCGTCATGCGGATAGGGAAGCTCAGGCAGCGTGAAGGCCATGGGGTGGCTCCTTGGGAGGTTCAGGGGCAAATACGGAAACCCGCAGTGTGATGGCGCCCGTGGGAGCAAATTTACCCCCCAGAAGCCATCGCCGCAACTGCATGACAAGTTATCGCTCTGCGGCTTGAGCCATCCATGAACTCACGTGTATTGAGCTAGGTTCCGGAGGGGACCTTAGTGCATCTTTCGAATGAGCGCATGATTGTCATCCTGCTTGTGGGCGCGCTCGCCGGATGGCTGATCGGTAAGGTGCTTCGCGGCAATGGTTTCGGACTTGTCGGCGACGCGGCGATCGGCGTTGTTGGCGCACTGATCGGCGAGTGGCTCCTGCCGCGCTTCAACTTCCACTTATGGAGCGGTCTTACGGGCATGATCATCGAAGCGGCGATCGGCGCAATTGTTGTTCTGGTTGTTCTGCGCTCGGTCGGGGCGAGCGGATGGGGAGGCGGCCGATAGCCGAGGAGAATCCATGTTCAAGCACATTCTGATTCCGACCGACGGGTCCGACCTGTCGCGTAAGGCGATTCTTTATGGTGTGCAGCTCGCCAAGGAATCCAGCGCGAAGGTCACGGGACTGACGGTCGCCGAGCCGTACCGCGCCCCTGCCATGGACGCCGTTCTCGTTCCCGTTGACGAGGGAGATTACGAGGAGCAGTCGCGCGCCTTGTCGGAGAAGGCGATGGAGCAGGTGAAAATGGCCGCGCAGGCGGCAGGCGTGCCGTGCGAGACGATCCGCGAGATTCACGATCAGCCCTATCGCGCTATCATCGACGCTGCGCAGGCGCTTGGCTGCGACCTCATCGTCATGGCCTCGCATGGCCGGCGCGGAATCTCGGCCTTGCTGCTCGGCAGCGAAACGGCAAAGGTGCTGACGCACTCGACCATTCCGGTGCTGGTCTACCGGTGACCGCGAGTCTCTGACCCAGCGGGAAGTCAGTCCACCCGTTCGACGCGTATGAGCGACCCCTCCTCCACCGCGACCACCCTCACCTTGGCGCCGGCCGGGCAGTCCGGTCCGGCGACGCGCCAGGAACTGTCGCCGACGCGAATGCGCCCGTAACCTCGCGCGATCGCTTCGTCCAGGAAGAAGTCGGCCCCGACCATCGCATGCGCGCGGCTTTGTGGCAGCGGCCCGGGCCCTTTGTCGAACGATCCGTAGACCCGTCGCCCGATAAGAACCAACGTCGCCACCAGAACGGCGAACAGGATGAGCTGCGCGACGAAGCCCATCGGCAGGAAGTAGTCCACGGCTCCGACGATCGCCGCCGCAGCGCCAAACCAAATGAAGAATGTGCCAGGGGCAAGCGTCTCGATCGCGCTGAGAACGAGCCCCGCGACGAGCCACGTGAGCGCGACGAGATGGGCCGGTTGCAGGAGGGCGTCCATCGTAGGCTCCGAGCGATCCCCCTTCAGGAAGAAGCGCCGCCCGGCGGCGTGTTCTCAGACCCCTGCCAAGGCGAAACTGGCGGCGAGTTTGTCGCGCCTGTGTTTGGCACGGGCCCAGGGGGACGCGGCCGAGCAGGCGGCCGCGGCGCTGCGACGGCCTCAGCGCCCATGGCGCTCGCGGCGATCTGGCTCAGTCCGCCAAGCGTGCCGGCAAGCGAGCTCAATTCCATGGGCACGATCACGAGCTTCTGATTGGGCGATTGCGCGAGCGCGTGGAGCGCGGCGATATATTTCTCTGCGATGAGGAAGTTCACAGCGACGACGTCGCCGTTGGCGGTCGCCTCGCTGATGACCCGCGTCGCCGTAGCCTCCGCCTCAGCGGTTCGCTCGACCGCCTCGGCGGCGCGGAACGCCGCGTCGCGCCGGCCTTCGGCTTCGAGCACGAGCGCCGCCTTGCGTCCTTCGGCGCGGGTGATGTCGGACTGCCGCATGCCTTCGGCCTCGAGGATCACTGCGCGCTTCTCACGCTCGGCCTTCATTTGCCGACCCATCGCATCCACGAGGTCCTTCGGGGGCACGATGTCCTTGATCTCGACGCGCGTGACTTTGATGCCCCACGGTTCCGAGGCGGCGTCGATCACCGCCAGAAGGCGCGCGTTGATCTCGTCGCGATGCGAGAGCAACTGGTCCAGGTCCATCGAGCCCATGACCGTGCGCACATTGGTCATGACGATGTTGCGCAGCGCCGACTGAAGATCGGAGATCTCATACGCAGCGCGGCGCGCGTCGAGCACCTGATAGAAGGCCACACCGTCCACCGTCACGGTCGCATTGTCCTTGGTGATGATTTCCTGGCTCGGGACGTCCATGACCTGCTCCATGACATTGAGCTTGCGGCCGACGGAATCGATATAGGGAACGATAAGCCCCAGACCCGGGCCCATGTCTTGTAGTACCGGCCGAAGCGCTCGACCGTGTAATTGTAGCCCTGAGGCACCTGGCGCACGCCCATGAGAGCGGTGATGACCACGAAGGCGGCGACGACAAGCGCGAAGATGGTTGCGCCCTCCAGGATCACGGCTCTCCTCTGATCAAACCAAGCTGCGGACGAACCACCGCGGCGGCGAGTCTACCTGCTTCAGCGCCCGCATACGACATCTGTCCTGTCCGGAGCTTGACGGACGCTTTGATCGCGCCTTTCGGTCTCAATCGCGCCTGCGCATTCCTGCCCGACCCGACCCCTGCTACCTCGCGAGCGGCGCCGCCGCGCGTAGACTTTCCTTCACGCGGTCGGCGCGGCCCTGCCTCAGCCGCACCAATTGCTGGTCGGCCAGCACGCCGATCAGGATGACCGTCCCCATAACGGCGAAATTGAGCGAGCTTGGGATGCCGAGCAGGTTGACGAGGTTCTGCAGAACCTGAAGCAGAATGGCGCCGAGCACGATGCCAAGGATCGAGCCCTCGCCGCCGCGGAGCGAACAGCCGCCGAGAACCGCAGCCGCAATTCCGTAAAGCTCGTAGAAATTGCCGTGCGAGGCTGGCGAGATCGAGCGGGTGTACATCGTGAGGAAAATTGACGAAACGCCGGCGAGCGCGCCGCAGATGACGTAGGCGGCGACGATGATCTTCTTGGTCGCAATGCCGGAGAAACGCGCCGCCTCTTCGTTCTTGCCGATGGCGAACAGGTATCGCCCGAAGACCGAGCGGTGGAGCAGCACCCCCATGATCGCCGCGACGACAAGGAAGATGACGAAGGTGTGCGGGATGCCGTAGGTGCGTCCGGTGGTGATCCATTCGAGCGCCGGAAAGCTCTGGCCGAACTCAAATCCGGCTGTCCCGTCGTCGGTGTACCAGCGCGCGACGCCGCGATAGATCAAGAGGCCGCAAAGCGTCACGACGAAGGGCTGCAGGTTCATTCGCGTGACGAGAAACCCATGCACCCAGCCAAGGATCACGCCGAAACCGACAATGATCAGAACGGCGAGGATCCACGGCAGATGATAGTTCACGAGCAAGTCGACGAAGACGACGCCGAACAGGGCGAACTGCGAGCCGATTGAAAGGTCGATGCCGCCCGTTATGATGACGAAGCCTTCGCCGATGGAGAAGAGGCCGAACAGCCCGACGAGATTGGCGGTATTCTCCAGATTGATCGGCGAGATGAAGCGCGGGTTGAGAAACGCCACAACCGCGCCAACTACGACGATGAGCAGGAAAAGTCCGAGATCTTTCTTCAGCATCACGCCGCACTCTGCTCCGCTCCGCGAGCGACGGCGAGCCGCATCACGTTCTCCTCGCTGAACTGGTCGCGGTTCAGCGTTCCGCTGATCGCGCCTTCCTGCATCACCACGATGCGGTCGCTGACCCCGATCACCTCCTCCATGTCGGAGGAAATCATCAAGATCGCCACGCCGGCGTCGGCCAGCTCCCGCATCAGCAGATAGATTTCGGATTTTGAGCCTACGTCAATGCCACGCGTCGGCTCGTCGAAGATCATCGCCTTAGGCTTCATCGACAGCCATTTGGCGAGGACCACCTTCTGCTGGTTGCCTCCCGAGAGCGTGCGGACCACCGTCTCGACATCGGCCGTCTTGATGTTGAGGGACTGGCGCTGCCGCTCCGCGTTTTTGCGCTCCGCGCCCGCATCCATGAGAAAATATCTGGCAAAGGACAGAAGATCGGGCAGTGAGATGTTGTCGGTCACCGAATCCTCAAGCACGAGACCGCTGCGCTTGCGATCCTCGGGCGCGAGGTAGATTCCCTGCGCGATTGCGTCTTTGGCCGAACGAATGGAGACGGGCGCGCCGTTCAGCCGAATCTCGCCTCCCAGTATGGGATCAATGCCGAATAGAGCGCGCGCGAGCTCGG
>JGI12659J15293_10000295_pt1 | contig 16299 bp, 14 predicted proteins | sample JacPinW_OM2H0_O1_FD_15293 | JGI IMG/M metagenome (IMG submission 15293) | reverse complement strand
ATCGCTTCCCCCATGCTTCCCCGGTTTCGACGAGCGGGGCGGGGAAGCAAGAAGCGGCCCCGGAGGACCGTTTTAAGCCATTGATTTCCTCGAGGAAATTTGGAGCGGGCGAAGGGATTCGAACCCTCGACCCCAACCTTGGCAAGGGTTGCGACGGTGACTGCGAGGCCGTGTCTGGATCGGCCAGACATTGCCGATTGCCGCAAAGCGCCAGGACATGTGTAGACGAGATGCGATGCTTCACATGTCCGTGAACGAAAGCATCAAAAAACACCGTTTGAAAAACCGTTTTAATCGGCGTCTCTCAAATGGTGGAAACTGCTAAGTCTTTGATATCGATGGTGGGCGCACAAGGGCTCGAACCTTGGACCCGCTGATTAAGAGTCAGCTGCTCTACCAACTGAGCTATGCGCCCATCGCATCCGCCGGGCGGCTTCGCTCGGCAAGGGCCGGCGTTTAGCAAAGGCCCGTCAGACTGTCCAGCCTAAACAGGCGGCGAATTGGTCGTCGCCGGCTCTTTGGCTTCCAGCTCTCGCCTACCTCAGTTTTTCGCTTTGTCGACCAGCTTGTTCTTGCCGATCCAGGGCATCATGGCGCGCAATTTCTCGCCGACCTCCTCGATCGGATGGGCGTTGGCGCGGGCGCGCATCGCCTTGAACGAGGTCTGGTTGACCCGGTTCTCCAGCATCCAGTCGCGGGTGAATTTGCCCGACTGGATATCGCCGAGCACGCGTTTCATCTCGGCCTTCGTCTCGGGCGTGATGAGGCGCGGGCCCGAGACATATTCGCCATATTCGGCGGTGTTGGAAATCGAGTAGTTCATATTGGCTATGCCGCCCTCGTAAATGAGGTCGACGATCAGTTTCACCTCGTGCAGGCACTCGAAATAGGCCATTTCCGGCGCATAGCCGGCCTCGACCAGGGTCTCGTAGCCGGCGCGGATCAGTTCCACGAGGCCGCCGCACAACACCGTCTGCTCGCCGAACAGGTCGGTCTCGCATTCTTCCCGGAACGACGTCTCGATGACGCCAGCGCGGCCTCCGCCGATCGCCGAGGCGTAAGACAAACCAAGGTCGTGCGCGTTGGCGCTCGCGTTCTGGTGGATCGCGATGAGGCAGGGCACGCCGCCGCCTCGCTTATATTCGGATCGCACCGTGTGGCCCGGGCCCTTCGGCGCGACCATCAGCACGTCGAGATCGGCGCGCGGCTCGATCAGGTTGAAGTGGACATTGAGTCCGTGCGCGAACATCAGCGCCGCGCCCTGTTTCATATTGGGCGCAAGGTAGTCGCGGTAGATCTCGGCCTGTAATTCGTCTGGCGTCAGCATCATCACGATGTCCGCCCATTTGGCCGCGGCGGCCACGTCCATCACCTTGATGCCTTCGGCCTCCGCCTTTTTGGCCGAGGCGGACCCAGGCCGCAGCGCGACCGCGATCTCCTTCACGCCGCTGTCGCGCATATTGAGGAGATGCGCGTGGCCCTGGCTGCCATAGCCGACGACCGCCACTTTCTTGGCTTTGATCAGATTGAGATCGGAGTCTCGATCATAATACACACGCATGAGTTGTTCAGCCTTCGCGTAACGCAGCTTTGCGGAGATTTCGAAGCCAGGCGTCGCCACGCCGGACGGGGGTTTCTAGTAAATGCTTGAGGTGCGATCAAGCGCGGCCTGACGGACGGGGCCGCCGGTTGGCCGTCAGGACAATGTCACGGCTGATGGCTTAATGGCGTCCGGCGCCTTATGGTTAGACTCGCGTCCCGCGAAGGAGCGGGGTCTTGTCGCGGAGGGGTTGGCAATGGGCATATTCAATCGGTTGCGAGCGTTCGCCGTTCTGGCGCTTGTCGCAGTTTCGGCTTCCGCCTGCGGCTATAATGTCATTCCGACCAAACAGGAGGCCGCCAACGCGGCCTGGGCCGAGGTTCAGAACCAATATCAGCGCCGCGCCGACCTCGTTCCCAACCTGGTCGCGACCGTTCAGGGCTTCGCCAAGCAGGAAAAGGACGTCTTTGTTCAGGTCACCGAGGCGCGCGCCAAGGCGACCTCGATTCACCTCGACGCCAACGACCTGACCGACCCGGCGAAGGTCAAACAGCTGCAGGATGCGCAAAACGCGCTGTCGGGCGCCCTCGGGCGACTGCTGGCGGTCAGCGAAAACTATCCGGAGCTCAAATCGAACGCGAATTTCCTCGCGCTGCAATCGCAGCTCGAGGGGACCGAGAACCGGATCGCTGTCGCGCGGCGCGACTACATCGCTTCGGTGCAGGACTTCAACACGACGCTCAGGACTTTCCCGAGCGTGCTCTGGGCGCAGACGGTGTTCCGCTCGATCAAGCCGCTGGTTCCGTTCACCGCCGATTCCGAAGCGCAAGGGGCGCCGAAAGTGAAGTTCTAACCCGTTAGAGGGAGAGCTTGCATGCCTCGCCTTCGGCCGCGGGCGCCGTTTGTCTGGCCGCAGGCGCTGGCCGTCGTGCTGTTCGCCGCCCTGTGGGCCAGCCTGGCGCTCGCGGCGCCCAACTTTCCTCCGCTGACGGGCAGGGTTGTCGACCAGGCGAACATCCTGTCGCCGGTCACGAAGGCCGATCTCGAGCGCAAGCTCGCCGATCTCGAGCAGAAGTCCAGAATTCAGCTCGTCGTCGCGACCGTGCCCTCGCTCGACGGCGAGGAGATCGAGCCTTACGCCAATGAGCTGTTCCGCGCCTGGAAACTGGGCGAGGCGAAAGAGAACAACGGCGCTCTCCTTCTAATCGCCCCGAAGGAGCGGCGGGTGCGCATCGAGGTCGGCTATGGCCTTGAGGGCACGCTGACCGACGCCATCTCCAGCATCATCATCGCGAACGCCATCGCGCCGCGGTTCAAGGCCGGAGATTTCAACGGCGGCGTGACGCGCGGCGTCGACGACATCATCACCACGCTGTCGACCGACTCGGCCGAGTGGAAGCCGAAGCCAGCCGATATGCGGGCGGAACATGAGGCTTCCCTGCTCGATACGCTCGCGCCGTTTCTCATCTTTCTTTTCATCATGTTCGTGATCAGCCGCATCAGCCGGAGAGGCGGTGGCGGCAACGTCATCTTCATTCCGATGGGCACGGGAGGTTTCGGCGGCGGGTTTCGCGGTGGCGGCGGCTTCGGCGGCGGCGGCGGAGGATTTGGTGGCGGCGGCTTCTCTGGCGGCGGCGGGTCCTCTGGCGGCGGCGGCGCCTCGGGAGGCTGGTGATGATTCTCGATGCCGATGCCGCGGCGCGCGTCGAGGCCGCTTACGACGCGGCGCAGATCAAGACCCGGGCGCCGCTCGTGTGTGTGCTCGCCGGCGCCTCCACCTCCCTCGATGCAGAGTTTCTGCTCGGCGCCTGCATCCTCGCCCTCGCGACGCCGCTGCCGCTTCTTGTGTTCACCGAGCTTTCCGCCCACCGCATCTACGTCGCTCAGCTTCTTGTCGCTATCCTTGCGGCCGTGCTGGCGTCGCTGCCGCCGCTCCGGCGGTGGCTCATCCCGAAACGCCTGGCGCGTTCGGCAGGTCACCGCGCCGCGCTGGCGCAGTTCGTCCTGCGCGGGATCGATCGCTCACGGTGCGGGGCGCTAATCTATGTGTCGCTGGCCGAGCATTACATCCGCATTGTTCCGGCCGAGGATGCAGCGCGGGTCGTCTCCCAGGAGCAATGGCAAGCCGCCGTCAATGAGGCGCTCGGACCCCTCGCCGCTGGGGAGAGGGAAGCAGCCCTAACGGGGCTCGCCGCAAGCTGCGGCGACATCCTTGCTGCGCATTTCCCTCCGGGAGCGCCCGTGGACCCGGCGAAGCAGCGGTTCCACATCGTATGAGCATTAGGGCAAGCCGCGCCGAACCCGCGGGGCCTCATTCTCGCGCGCCGGGTTGCTGTCGGAACGCGCGCTAATCGCCGTCGCCGCTTGAGATTCCAGCCGTTCTGCACTAGGAAAGGCTGAGTTCGGGACATCGCGGGGAATGCAATTATGCGATTTGGCCGGTGCTGGATCGGACGGCGCGTCCTGTTTGGCTTCGCCGCCTCCCTGGCGCTCGGCGCTGCCTCAGCGCACGCGACACCCTACCTCGTCGTCGACGCGGAAAGCGACCAGGTGTTGATGGAGAACGAAGCGACCGCCCCATGGTACCCCGCGTCGCTCACGAAGCTGATGACGGTCTATGTCGCCTTGGACGCGGTGCGAAGCGGCAAACTGACGCTCGATACGCCGCTCATCATGTCGGCTCGCGCGGCGCGGATGCCGCCGTCGAAGATGGGTTTCCGGCCTGGCACTGAGGTGACTCTCGATAACGCCCTCAAGATGCTGATGGTCAAGTCGCCGAACGATGTCGCGGTGATGGTCGCCGAGGGCGTTTCGGGTTCGATCGAAGCCTTTGCTGACGACATGAACGCCGACGCGCAGCGGCTCGGCCTGCATGAATCGCACTTCGTCAATCCCAACGGCTTGCATAATCCCGCACACGTGTCCTCGGCCCGCGACATGGCCACCATCGCCCGGGCGCTGTTGCGTGAGTTTCCAGACCATGCCGATCTCTTCAGCATCGGCGCGCTTCAGCTGGGCAGGCAATACATACCCAATCACAATGGTTTGCTTGGCCGCTATCCCGGCGCCGATGGGATGAAGACGGGCTTTACCTGCCCGGCGGGCTTCAATGTGGTGGCGAGCGCCAACCATTCCGGACGGCGATTGATCGTCGTCGTGCTCGGGGCGCCGTCGGCGAGAACACGCAACCAGGAAGCGGCCGACCTCTTCGACCGCGGCTTCGCCAGCGGAGGTAGCGGGACCTCGTTGGAATCGCTGCCGTCGGGCTCGGGCGCGCCCGACCCGCATGCGAATGTGTGCCTGCATCGTAACGCCGCCGCGCTCGCCGCGGCCGCCGAGGACGACAGCATTGCTCAGCAGGCTGAGGCTGCGGCGGGATCAGCGGGACGCAATGGGGTGATCCCGACCCCCTTGGTAGCGCTATTTGCCCCAGTCGCCGTCCACACCGAACTCACTTATGAGAGGATCCGATTCGATCCGGTGCCCGTCTACATTGGCCCGGCACCCGGGTGGAAGGGGCCGGCGCTGGGCGCCCGTCCGACGACAACCGAAACGGCAGCCGCGCCGGGGGGGCCAAAGACCCTATCCGCTGACAATTCGTCCACAGCCGCGACGACGACACCTGAGGGAGACGCGAGCGCGCCCGTCCAAACTTCACCCAGATCGAAGCACAAGCCAGCGCGACATTCCGAGAAAAGGACGGCTGCACACAAACCGATCAAGAGCGCGAATGAAAAGTCCGAGAAGAAGGACGTATCTACCAACTGAATCTGAGGTCGCCTGGCTAAACGTCACGGCGGTCATTCAAGCTTTCAACTATTTGTGATCCTACTTGTTTGCTCAGACCATCAACTGGTTGGAGTAGGACAAAGAATTTTTTACAAAATGCCTTGTTTTGGCCAGTTTATCGTCAAGCGCATGCCGCACCGGGCGGCCATATTCGCGCAGTGCCCCGTGGAATCGGTTCGCGGTTAGCTCGGTTTTCTTGCCCCCCAGCCCCCGAGCGCCAAGACGGATCGATATAAACTCCACGAAGGCTAGCGGATCGGCGGGCCCCCTCCTAGCCGATCCGCTTTTTTTGTCCGCATGGCAAGTTCGCGGATGTCATTCTCCAAACGTCACCGCTTTATAGGCCCAACGCTTGAGTAAGTGATGGGCGATCGCCATTGGGGTTGGAGCCGTTAGGCCTTCCGGGTGGCGGCGTTCGAGCAGCGCGATCGTCTCATCGCGGCTGAACCAGCGAGCGTCCTCCAGTTCGACGCGATCGATCTCGAGGCTTCGGCTTTCCGCTTCAGCAAAGCAGCCGATCATCAATGAGGCGGGGAAAGGCCATGGCTGTGAGGCAAAGTACCGAACCGCGCGGCAAACGACAGCGGCCTCCTCGCGGATCTCGCGCCTGACAGCAGCCTCGATGGTTTCTCCGGGCTCGACGAACCCGGCCAGCGCCGAATACATGCCCTTGGGGAACCTCGGCTGGCGACCGAGCAGGCAGGCATCGCCATCGACAGCAAGCATGATGACGACCGGATCGGTGCGCGGGAAGTGGATCGCTTTGCAATGAGGGCAATCCCGGCGCCAGCCGGCCACGGCGACCTCGGTCGGCGCCCCGCAATTCGAGCAGAAGCGGTGGCGCGCGTGCCAGTGCATCAAGGCTTTGGCCGCCGCCAACATTGCCGTCTGGTCTTGTGGCACGAGGCCGCCAATTGCGATCGATCGCAGGTCGAGGAGCTTCAGGTCGTCGCGACCCGGCACGACCAAAATGCGCCGGTCGAGAAACCCGTCGCTCGTGTCCGAGCGCACTTCCGCCGCCTCGTCAACCAAGAGCGCGATGAAGATTGGCGCGCCATCGGGGGCGAGGCCCAGGAACGCTTCGACTTGTGCCCCGCCAAGCGCGTCGATCTCGCGCATCGGCAAGAGCGCATCGAGTCCCTTCTCGGCATTGCGCAATAAGGGCATGTCGCGAGCGATCAGGAGCACACGCGCATCCTCGCGGGCCCGCAGGCGAGCAACCTCGATCGGGTCCTCGCGTCGATACGATCCGCGATCAAAATAATCGACGACATAGCCCAGGCCTTCAAGACTGGCCAAAGCTGGCCTCCTTCAGCGGCGTTGAGCCGGATTGGTGTGGACGGAAACCCAACTCGAAGCGCGGCGAGGCGTCCTCAACGATAGCGCGCCTTGAGGCTCGACACGCGTTCGGAATCGTAGTCGATGATGCAGCGCAGACGCGGATCGCCGGCCTTCGCGTCCATGCCTGATTCGAATGGCGCAACGTCCTGGCACTCCGAATCGCGCCATGCAACCCATTGCCCCTGCGCGTCATTAAGCGAGCGGCGCCAACGCGCCTTCTGCGAGGATAAGAGGCCCGGGCGGGCGTCAATCGATTTGATCGCCGCCTCGACGGTCACCGCGAGTTCCCTGTCGGACCGATCGGCGTTGGTTCTCAGGCACTCGGCAAGCTCACGAGCGCCAATTTTGGCGGCGTCGCAGGCGGCTTGCGAGGGATGCGCACCCTCGGCCTGGGCGAATGAGCAAAAGGCGATCACGGCGGCGGCAAAAACAAGAGGTCGCATGATCACCTTGATCACCCAAAAGGACATGAAGGAGCGCGTCACGAGCTCGACGCGACGCGCGCGGGGCGGCTGAGATAATCCTCGATGCGCTCAAGCGCGCGCTCGATATTTTCTAAGGAGTTGGCGTAGGAGAGCCGCAAGTACCCTTCGCCATAGACGCCGAAGTCCGGACCGCCGATCGTGGCCACGCCCGCATCCTGCAACAGCGCCGAAGCGAGCGGCTTGGCTTTCCAGCCCGTGTGGGAAATATTTGGAAAGGCGTAGAACGCGCCTTTCGGCGTCGCCGTACGAACGCCAGGAAGACGGTTCAGCCCGGCCGTAACCTTCTTGCGCCGGCGGTCGAACTCGGCACGCATGGCGCCGACCGAGTCTTGCGGCCCCTTCAGCGCCGCGATACCCGCGAACTGCGCCGACGCGTTGACGCAGGAATAGGAGTTGACCGCCAGCTTTCGCGCGACGTCGCGCCAAGCCTTGGGCCAGACGGAATAGCCGAGCCGCCATCCGGTCATCGCGTAGGTCTTTGACCAGCCGTCGAGCAGGATCAGCCGATCGCGGATTTCCGGATAGGCAAGCAGCGTCTGATGCGCGAGGCCGTCATAAGTAAGCTGGCCGTAGATCTCGTCCGACATGATCGCCGCGTTCGGAAAGCGCGCGAGGCCGGCGACGAGCTTGTCGATCTCTTCTTTCGGGGTGACGCCGCCGGTCGGGTTGGCGGGCGAATTGAGGATGATGAGGCGGGTCTCCGTCGTCATCAGCGCCAGCGTCTCTTCCGCCGAGAAGGCGAAGCCGTTTTCCTCCCGCATGGGGATCGGAATCGGGCGCGCGCCGGTGAACTCGATCATCGAGCGATAGATGGGAAAGCCCGGATCGGGATAGACAATGTCGACCCCCTTTTCGCCGAACATCTCAATCGCCATGAACATCGTCACCTTGCCGCCGGGGACGATCATGATGAGATCGGGCGACACTTCGGCGCCGAGGCGGCGATGCAGGTCCTCAGCCACCGCCTCGCGCAAGGGGGCAATGCCAGTTGCGTCGGTATAGCCGTGCTCGCCGTCGCGCAAAGCCTTGACGGCCGCCTCGACGATATGGGCCGGCGTTTTGAAATCGGGCTGGCCGATGCCGAGATTGATGATGTCGCGCCCCTGGCGCTGCAATTCAGCCGCCCGCGCCAGCACGGCGAAGGCGTTTTCCTCGCCAATGCGCTCAAAGGCGGCCTTGATGGCGGTCACTGCTTTTGTGTCTCCGGGGGGTGGGCGCTCCTTTTGGCAAAGCCGGGCCCCGGGAGCAAGGGCCGCTCTTGACGCTCCGCCCTCAAGGCTAAAGCAGCGCCTTAAATTCCTCTACGCTGAATCCGGCCCGCTTGATGATGGAACGGAGCGTGCCCAGCTTGAGGTCGCGGCTCGAATGGACTGGCACAGTGACCGTTCGCGTCCCCTCGCCGGGGAAGACCATAACATGATGACTGCCGACGATTCCGATCTGTCACGAATCCTGAGCGCATCAAGGCTCGAACGACGCGGCGGCCGTCCAGGGCCGGCAGCTTTCCGTCAGTCACGCTTTAGGCTGCGACCGTCACGCGACGGATTTCAGGAAGCGCGTCGGGGGGAATGGTCAGGCCCTGAGCGCGCCGATATGCCAGAACGGCGCGGATCGCCTCCTCGGCGTTGGAGAGCGCTTGTCCTTCGGTGTCTCCCTCCGTCACCACTTCCGGCAGAGCCGGAACGAGCCGCCGTCAGGCTGCGGCTCCAAGATGACCGAAAAACTATAGCTCATTGGGATGCCCGAGTTAAGGTTGGCTCGCGGGGGGCACATCAATAGCAGAAGAAATGCGGTTGCGCAGGGGCGAGTAGCCGAGCGACTTCCCGCGCTGGCGCAACGACGGCCTTCGCCCCGATCGTCCCAAGTGCAGGCAAAATGACGCGCCCTTACCCCAGCGCCTTTTCCATCACCCGCCTCAGCCGCGCGCCGAAGGCCGCCGGGTCCTCGACGCTCGCGCCCTCCATGAGGCGCGCCTCGTCGAGCACCAGCCAGGCCGCATCCTCGATCAGCGGCTTGTCCGCGCCCGCCTTGAAGCGCCCGGCGAGCGCAAGGGTCAGGGGGTGGGTGGGGTTGAGCTCGAGAATGGGCTTCGCGCGGTCGCCGAGCCGCCCGTGCGCGGCGAGCATCTTTTCGAGTTGCCGGTCGGGGCCAAAATCGGGCGCGATCAAACAGGCGACGCTGTCGGTCAGGCGGTCGGAAGCGCGAACCTCGGCGACCTCGTCCCCCAGCGTCTGCTTGAAGAAGGCGAACAGCGTCGCCACTTCGCCGGACGCTTCAGCGGGAGCATTCGCCCCCTCGGCGAGCGCGATCGACTTGATGTCGGCCGCGCCCTGGCTCACCGACTTGAACGGCTTGCCATCGAATCCCGCAGCGGTCGAGACCCAGAAAGCGTCGACCGGATCGGCGAGCAGCAGCACTTCGACGCCTCGCGCTTTGAACCCCTCGAGCTGCGGGCTCGTCGACAGCCGTTTGGCGTCGTCGCCGGTCAGATAATAGATGGCCGTCTGGTTCTCGCGTAAGCCGGCGACATATTGCGCGAGCGTCCGGTCGCCCGCCGGGTTGGTCGTCGTGACGAAGCGGGCGATCTTGAACACGCCGTCGCGGCGCTCCGGGTCTTCGTACAGGCCTTCCTTGATGACCGGGCCGAAGTGCTCCCAGACTTTGGCGAACTTCTCCGGCTCCGCTTCGGCGAGCTTGCCGAGCTCCTGCACCACGCGATTGGTTACGCCCTTGCGGATCGCCGCGAAGACATCGCTCTTCTGGATCAGCTCGCGCGAGACATTGAGCGGCAGATCGGCGCTGTCGACCACAAGGCGCACGAAACGCAGCCATCCCGGCAGGATGTCGGCGTCCTCGGTGATGAGGACGCGGCGCACGTAAAGCTTGTTGCGCCCCTTTCGCGAGGGATCGAACAGGTCGAACGGCCGCGAGCCCGGAATGAAGGCGAGCACCGTATATTCGTGCCGGCCCTCGGCGCGCCAATGCAACGTCAGCGCCGGCTCGTCGAACTGACCGGCGAGTCCTCGGTAGAATTCGGTGTACTGCTCCTCCGTCACCTCGGATTTGGGCTTGGTCCAGATCGCCGCGCCGTCGCCAATGCGGCGCTTCTCGGCGCCGAGCTTCTCGATCAGATCGATCGGCACCGCGACCGCGCCGGAATGGTCGCGGATGATGCGCTCGAGCGTCCGCGGCTGAAGGAATTCCTGCGAGGCGTCGTTGAGGTGGAGGGTGACGCTGGTTCCGCGCTTCGGCGCGTTTTCGAGCGGGAGCGGCGCAATGGTGAATGCGCCTTTGCCGTCTGACGTCCAGCGCCAGGCCTCGTTCGTTCCGGCGCGGTGCGTGTCGACCGAGACTTCGTCCGCCACCATGAACGACGAGTAGAAGCCGATGCCGAATTGGCCGATGAGCGAGGAGGCTTCCTTGCTGGCGTCTTCGGCCGCGAGCTTATCGAGAAAGGCCTTGGTGCCGGATCTGGCGATGGTGCCAAGCCCGCTCGTCAGGTCTTCGCGGGTCATGCCAATGCCGTTGTCCGAGAACGTCAGCGTCTTGGCGTCGGGATTGATCGTGATCTCGATCGCGAACGGCGCGCCGTCCTCGATGAGTTCAGGCTTGGCGATGGCTTCGTAGCGCAGCTTCTCGCAGGCGTCGGCCGCATTGGAGACGAGCTCGCGGACGAAGATCTCCCGGTCGGAATAGACCGAGTGGACCATGAGGTGCAGCAGGCGCGAAACGTCGGCCTCGAAGCTCTGGGTCGCGGCTTCGCTGGTCGGGGTCTGGGCGTCGGCGGTCAAGTGAACCCTCTCGCTGGATGTTGGATAATCGAAATTCCGGCCGAAACGGCGCGGCGCAGCCGATATCGGGGCGCAAGCCTGCGGATGCAAGCCACATTCGGCCTATTTTCGGCGAGAACGGCGGCGCGCCCATCGTCGCCGCGAACGAGCGGCGCTGCTGCAACTTACGGGCGAGATTCGTGCAAGCAAATCCAAATTAAACCAAGGAAAAATCCTTGCATTTGCTTGGATTCCTTTGGCCGAATCCGGGCTTTTCAAAGGGTTATGGCGGAAAAAACAAAAAATCTGGTTCGGTCTTCACTCGCGCCTGAGGTTGTGGGTTGGCGGCCCCAGCGGCCTTTCCAAAGACGCCCTGCCGGGCAGAAGCCCAGCCCTGTCGGTGGGATCATCAATAGCACAGATTTCCGATTTTGCCAATACGGCATAAGTATATTCTGACAGCCAGACTAGCTACTCTCATCAGAGTGCGACGCCGCATCGATTCGCCAGGCGAACGGCGCGCCGGCAAAGATTTGGTCTGTTCGGAGTGGGGCCTCGAGCGGCCGGATCGAGCGCGTGACATAGCGGATGCTCAAGGGCGATAGTCCCCGATACATCGCAACATTCGGAGGCGACTTTGGAAGGGTCTACGCAAACAGGCCGGCATGCTCTGGGGACGTTGTCGCTGCAATCCGGCGCGTCCTTGCCGGGAGCGGAGTTGAGCTGGAAGACCTACGGGACCCTCGCTCCGGCGCGGGACAATGTCGTCGTCTATCCGACCAGCTATTCAGCGCACCATACGGATCTCGAGCAGCTGATTGGACCTGACGCCGTGTTGGATCCCACGCGATGGTTCATCGTCATTCCGGATATGTTTTCGAACGGTTTGTCTTCGAGTCCGTCCAACAACGATCGCTTCCCCTCGCTGGTGACGACGGCCGACAATGTTCGCGCGCAACAGCGCTTTCTGCGCGAGGTTTTTGGCATCGACCGAGTGGCCTGCGTTTATGGCTTCTCAATGGGAGCGCAGCAGGCCTACCACTGGGCGGCTCTTTTTCCCGAGCAGGTCGAACGCGCAATCGTCGTCTGCGGCAGCGCCCGCACGTCGGTTCACAACCAGGTCTTCTTGCGGTCGCTCATGGCGACGCTGGAGGCGGCGCCGGAGCATATCGGCGGAGGTCGCTTCTCCGCGACCCCTACGAAAGCCATGCGCGCCTTCGCACGGATCTATGCGGGATGGGCGATGAGCCAGGATTGGTACCGCGCCAACCTTCACCTGACGAGCAGCGGCGCCGCCAATCTCGACGATTTCCTCGACAATCATTGGGAGCCGAGGTTCGCTCGTCGGAAAGCGGAGGATCTTTACGCCCAGGCTGCGACCTGGATTGCCTCCGACATCAGCGCAAACGAACTCTACGAGGGCGATCTCGTTCGTGCGCTACAGGCGATCCGAGCGCGCGTGCTTCTGATGCCGGGCAGGACCGAACTATATTTTCCGGTCGCGGACAACGCCTTCGAAATGGCTCATCTCGAACGGGCCGAATTGCGGCCGATTCCGTCGATCTGGGGACATGTGGCCGGCTCCCCGTCGCCCGATCGCGCAGATTTTTCCTTTCTTCGCACCGCCGTTCGCTCCTGGCTCGAATGAAGAAACCACCGATGGCTGCGAGCGTGCGAGTCTCGCTCATCCCTCCGGCACCCCGGCCTTGCGCATGTCTTCAATGATCCGCGCGCGTCCCTTCAGGAAAACTGGATTGTCAGATTGGGCGCCGTCTCGATAGCGCCGGAGGGTGAACCCAGGATTGAGGGCAAGCCCGGCTTGGACTTCGGCTCGCGCTTCATCGAGCCGCCCAAGCTCCACCAGCACGGCAGCCATATTGAAACGTCCGGTAGGATAGTTTGGGTTCAGTTCCTTGGCCCGGTGATACAAGCTGAGCGCCGCCTCGTAGTCGCCGAGATACCGCTTGGCGAGGGCGATATAGGCGACCCAAACATCGGCTTCCGTATCGTAAGGACTAACGCGCAACGCCTCCAGTTCATGGTTCTCGGTTTCCTCGGGATGACCGTCGAACAATTTTGCGAGACCAATCACCGCGTGCGCGGAAGCCAAATTCGGATTCAACGCCAACGCGCGCTCACTTTCGGCAATGCCCTCGGCCCCGCGCTTGGTCTGCACTTTGACTCTACCCAGACAATAGTGCGCCCGCGCGTTGTTTGGCGACTGTGACAGCACTCGATTCAGGCTCGCCTCAACTGACGCGAGGCGTTTGGCCTGCTCGTCCAGGTAGTAGCCTGTAGCCGCCTGAGCATCAGCACACGCCCTTCCGACGACTGCGTCGAGATTGTTGGGATCAAGCGCCAATGCCCGCTCAAAGAAATCGCGCGCGCGGGCGATATCGGCGGGATTTCGCCCCTTGTTGAACCACGCCATTCCCTGAAAATAGAGATCCATAGAATCCGGATTTGGCGTCCGTTCCGCGCGGCGCGCCTCATTGGCCATCAACTCGGCCCCTAGTCGGCTGGCGAGACTGGCGACGATGTCGTCCTGCATGCTGAAGAGGTTGGCGAGGGGTTTGTCGAAGCGCTCGGCCCACAGATGACCACCGCTTTTGGCGTCGATCAGTTGCGCATTGACGCGCACCTGGTTCTGATCGCGCTGCACCGAACCTTCCAGCACGTAACGGACGCCCAGCTCCTTGCCGATCTCCCTGGCGTCGGCATTTTTGCCTTTGAAAGTGAAGGCGGTGTTGCGCGCGACGACGAAGGAGCCGCTGAGGCGAGAAAGGTCGGTGGTGAGATTCTCGGTAATACCGTCGGCGAAATAGTCTTGGGTTGGGTCGCCGGAAAGATTGGTGAACGGCAGCACGACGATGGAGAGGTGCGCGGCCTCGGCCGACGGCGTCGATGCGATGGGCGCCGATCGGTTGGCCCCGACGAAATACCAGGCGGCGGCGCCAGCGGCGAGCAAGAGGGCGATCGCGACAGCCGACAGCGCCAGCACTGAGCGCCTTCTCGGCACGCTCGCCGCCGAGGGTTGCGCCGGTGCGCTGGGTGTCGCGACTTTCGCATTGGCCTGCGCGCCGACTTGCAGCGAATAGACACGGATCGGCTCGGCGATATTCTTGAGCTGGGTCAAGCCAAGGTCGCTCACCTTCAGATCGAGCCGGCCTTTGACTTGGCGGTAGGCGTCCTCGGACAGACAGATCGCCCCGGGCTTGGCGATCCCCTCGAGCCGCGCGGCGATATTGACGCCGTCGCCCATGAGGTCGCCGTCGCTCTCCTCGACGACATCGCCGAGATGAACGCCAACCCGGAATTCGATGCGCTTCTCGGGCGGCACGCCCGCATTGCGCTCGATCATGGCGGTCTGGACTTCGACCGCGCAGCGCACCGCGTCAACCACGCTGCGAAACTCGATAATGCTGCCGTCGCCGGTGCGCTTGACGACGCGTCCGTGGTGCACGGAGATGATTGGGTCGATCAGGTCGCTGCGAAGCGTCCGCAGCCGCGCTAGCGTTCGGTCCTCGTCTGCGCCGGCGAGCCGGCTATAGCCGGCGACGTCGGACACCAGAATCGCCGCGAGCTTCCGCGTCTCGCTCATTGCGCCGCGCTCCGGGCCTCAAGCTAGCACAGAGTGGACGTTAAATCATCGAGAGCAATTGCGAGTTCAGCCGAGACCACGCGTTCGGATCGCGGTCGCAACCCTAGAGGCCAGCGATCAGTTTCCTCAATAGCGCGTTGAGCGTTTCCTGCTCGGCCTGGGTCAGCGTCAACAGGAGCCGCTCTTCGTTGGCGACATGGCGGCCCATCGCCTCGTCGATCAGGCGCTTGCCAGGGTCAGTGAGCACAATCAGTTTGCCGCGACGGTCCTTGGGGTCGGGGCGGCGCACCACCAGGCCGGCGCGCTCCAGTCGATCGAGACGGTCGGTCATGGCGCCCGAGGAAATCATTGCCGCTTCATAGAGCTGGGTGGGCGAAAGCATATAAGGCCGGCCCGAGCGGCGCAGGGTCGCCAGAACGTCGAATTCGCCCGCCTGCAGCCCGACCCGGGCGAACAGGGGATGTGCACGCGCGTCATCCGGTCGGCGGCCTCGTTCAGGCGGCCGAAAATCGCCATCGGCAGCGTGCGCAAATCGGGTCGCTCGCGGGCCCATTGTTCAACGGCGGCGTCGGCGCGATCCATGGTCGATTTATCTCTATCTAAAGTCTCTTGGCGCAAAGAGACATTGCGGATACTCACTCAACGACGAGGATAATATCACGCTCCGCGCCTGCAGTGAAGTGACGAGCTATGACGAAGATTTTCGCAAACCTACGGGTGCGGGATGTGAAGGCGTCGACCGAAAGCGCGTAGTCGGAACGTTCCATTGCGCGGGAGTGGCCCGTTCGGCTCGCTCGGCGCCCGCGACTCGGAAATGGCGCCGCAAGCCTTTGGTATCGCGAGAAACGGACTCGGAAATGGCGGCCTCGGAAGCCGTCGTCATCGGTGTCCGGAAACCGCGTCAGCTCTCCGACGTCGTCAAGGCCAGCGCGTGCAGTTCCCCGCCCATGCGGCCCTTGAGCGCCTCGTAGACCATCTGGTGCTGGCGGACCCGGGTCTTCCCCGTGAAGGCGGTCGAAACGACGGTCGCGGCATAATGGTTGCCGTCGCCGGCCAGATCCTTCACCTCGACGCGGGCGTCCGGAAACGCCTCGCGGATCATCATCTCAATCTCGGCTTGCGACATGGCCATGGGCGTCATGCTCCTTGATAACTTGCGCCGCGTCGTCTTCTTCGCGGGCCTCCGTCTCCAGCCGCGCCACGACGTCCTCGGCGGGCTCTGCGGCGGCGATCGTGACGCCGTCGGTCATGAGGATCAGGCAATCCGTTTCGTCCGACGCGTTGATCGCGACCACGCGCTCGGGCCGGATATAGGCGAAGCCTTTGACGGTTTTAACGATGATGAACGGGATCATGGGTTTGTCCCCTGAGGACGGCTCATAGTGTCCGGCAGCCAACTTTCATAGGCTTTGTTCATCGCCGCAAGGGCAAGGGGAGCCGCGCCGCCCAGCCTCAATGTCTGGCCGCCCGTGACGCCGACGCGCAAGAGCGGAACGGCCAGCCGTTCCGCCTCTTCTGCGATCGCCGCGCGCTCAGTCGGCGGCGCGGTCAAAACGTAGCGGCCCTGGTCCTCGCCGAAGAAGAACGCATGGCTCAAGCCGCCCTCCGCTTCGACGCTTGCGCCAATGCCGCCGGCCAACGCCATCTCCGCCAGCGCCACCGCGAGGCCGCCGTCGGACAGGTCGTGGACTGCGCTGGCTTTCCCGCGTCGAATGAGCGACGCGACGAATTCGCCGTTGCGGCGTTCGGCGGCGAGATCGACAGGCGGCGGCG
>JGI12659J15293_10000292_pt1 | contig 16343 bp, 14 predicted proteins | sample JacPinW_OM2H0_O1_FD_15293 | JGI IMG/M metagenome (IMG submission 15293) | reverse complement strand
GGATGGGGCGGGGGGTGGGGGCCCCGTTATGGCTACGGCTTCGCTCCGGTCTACCATTGCTGGTGGGGCCCTTGGGGCCGCCGCTGCGGAGTCTGACGCGATCGCGGCAGCGCCGCTCGAAGGGCGGCGCTAGCCCTCCATCTTCTCCAATAGCGCCTCCGAAACCTCGAAATTCGCGGTGACGGTCTGGACGTCGTCGTTGTCTTCGAGCGCGCCGACGAGGCGCAGGATCTTTTCGCCCGCATCGTCATCGACGGCGATGGTGTTCTGCGGCCGCCAGACAATCGAGGCCCGCAGCGGCTCGCCGAACTTCGCCTCCAGGGCTTTCTGCGCGTCGCGCAGCGCGGCGACGGAAGTGATGACCTCGTGCTCTTCCGGGCCCGACGCCACGTCGTCCGCGCCGGCGTCGATCGCCGCCTCGAGCATCGCTTCGTCGTCCGCGACCTTGCGGTCGAAGACGATCACCCCGACGCGATCGAACATGAATGACACCGCGCCCGTTTCGGCGAGCGAACCGCCAGCCTTGGTGAAATAGGAGCGCACCTCGCCCGCGGTGCGGTTGCGGTTGTCGGTCAACGCTTCGACGATCACCGCCACTCCGCCCGGCGCGTAGCCCTCATAGCGCACTTCGTCATAATTCTCGGTGTCCGCCGAGGACGCCTTCTTGATCGCCCGATCGATATTGTCCTTGGGCATGTTCTCGGCTCGCGCTTCGAGCACGGCGGCGCGCAGGCGCGCGTTCATCGCCGGATCGGGCAAGCCGAGCTTGGCCGCGACGGTGATTTCGCGCGCGAGCTTGGAGAAGAGCTTGGAGCGGATCGCATCCTGCTTGCCCTTCTTGTGCATGATGTTCTTGAACTGACTATGGCCGGCCATATTCGCCTCGGTTGCCCCTTCCATTGCGCGGGATTGGATGGGATCAATTTGCGCCCCCTATACGCCGCGTCCGGGGCCAAGGGAAGACGATCGGGAGGATCGAGATTGACTCCGCACGCCCCCGTTTCGATTACGCCCGGGGTCGATTATTTCCCCGACTTTTTCGACCGCGCCGCCCAGGAGGCGCTGCGGGACGAGGTGCTGGCGATCCTCGAGGCCGCGCCTCCGTTTCGCCCGCGCATGCCCCGGACAGCCAAGCCGTTTTCCGTTTTGATGAGCAATTGCGGCTCGCTTGGTTGGGTCGCCGACGAACGCGGCTACCGCTACCAGGCGACACATCCGGAAACCGGGCGTCCGTGGCCTTCTATCCCGTCGCGGCTCGTCAGGGCCTTCGCCGCGCTCGCCCCGGACGCGCCTCCGCCGGAGGCCTGCCTGATCAACCTGTACGACCCCGCCGCGCGGATGGGCCTGCACCAGGACCGCGACGAGGAGGAGCCTGCCGCTCCCGTGGTCTCATTCTCGCTCGGGGACACGGCGCTCTTTCGCGTCGGCGGGCTTCAACGCAACGCGCCGACCCGCTCCTTCCGCCTCGCTTCGGGCGACGCGATGTCGCTTGGGGGCGAGAGCCGTCTCGCCTTCCACGGCGTCGACCGCATCATCGCCGGCTCCTCGACCCTGTTGCCCGAGGGCGGAAGGATCAATCTGACGCTGCGGCGGGTGACTAAAGCGAGCGCGTGAGCGGCAGCTATTCGCCGCTCGACGCCTGATCCTGCCTTGGCGCGGTCTTCGGGCCGCCCTTGGAGACGCCGACCATCGCCGGTCGTAGGACCCGATCCCCGATGGTCCAGCCGCTCTGAACCACCTGCGAAACTGTGCCCGAAGGAACGGTCTCGTCGGGCGCCTCGAAGATCGCCTGGTGAAAATTGGGATCGAACTTCTGGCCCTTCGGGTCGAGCTTCTTCACTCCGTGGCGACCGAGCGCCGCCTCCAGGTCCCGGGCGGTCAGTTCGACGCCCTCGATCAGCGAGCGAATGGAGGGATCGGCGCTCGCTCGCGCTTCCGGCGGCAAATGCTCGAGCGCGCGCGAAAGATTGTCGACCACAGTCAGCATGTCGCGCGCAAAGCTGGTCACGCCATAAGTCTTCGCGTCCGACACCTCCCGTTCGGTCCGCCGGCGCAGATTCTCCATCTCCGCCAGAGTGCGCAGAACGCGATCCTTCAATTGGCTGTTTTCGGCGTTGAGCGCCTCCACGACGGCGAGAATGTTCGGTTCGCCAGTCTCGTGCTGAGCGCCTTCGGCCGGACCCGCCCCAGCCTGCGCGGACGTATCCGCGCCCCATTCGGCGTTGTTATTACTCATCGTTTCGTGAGCCCCATCAGAATTAGCGACGGATATCAGGGCTGACCGGCCAAAAATCAAGCGCGCCGGCAACTGTAAATCTGTAAGCCCCGCCGTCAACCGTTGGCAAAGTCCGCCAGCAATCGCCGTTTGATCGCGGCTTGTCGGCCGGGCGCGGTGATCTTCTGGCCGGTCAAATCGGTGATGTAGAACGAGTCCACCGCCTTTTCGCCGAAGGTCACGATATGGGCGGAGCCGATGTTGAGATTGAGGCTGGACAACGAGGCGGTCAGATCCCGTAGCAGGCCAGGCCGGTCGAGACCGGCAACCTCGACCACCGTGTAGCGGCGAGAAAGATTGTTATCGACCGTCACCTCCGGCTCGACAGCGAATGCGTCATGCCGATCGTCGCGCGCCTGTTTCGATGGCGTCATTTCGGCTAGCCGGACTTCGCCTCGCAGCGTCTTCTCAATGTTGGACGCGATGCGCCGCCCCCGCCGCAATTCGTCCTCGTCGCGCTCAAAAGCGCGCGAAACGAAAATGGTGTCGAGCGCAAGGCCGTCGGTAGTGGTGAAGATCTGGGCGTCGACGATGTTGCCGCCCGCGGCGGCGCAGGCGCCGGCGATGCCGGTCAGGAGCCGCGGGTGGTCGGGCGCGACCACGGTGACCGCAGTCACGCCATGAAAGGCGTCAGTTGTGACCTCAGTCGCCAGCGAATGCGTATCGGCCGCCATCGCGTGGAGCAGTTTGGCGTGAGCCGCCTGCCGCGCAGGCTCCACTTTCAGCCAATAGGCCGGATAATGCCGTTGGGCATAAGCGTCGAATTCCGGATCGGACCAGCCCGGGAGCAACTTGCGGACGGCCTCCTGAGCCGCTTTGACACGGCCCTCGCGGTCGATGACGGAATGACCGCCGCCGAGCACGACTTCGGTCTCCCAATAGAGCGTCCGCAAGAGCTGGCCCTTCCAGCCGTTCCACACGCCAGGCCCCACGGCGCGAATGTCGGCGGCGGTGATCATCAGCAACATCTTCAGGCGCTCTTGCGTCTGCACGATCACCGACAGCGCCTCCGCGGTTTTCGGATCGAAGAGGTCGCGGCCCTGCGCCGTGTTGGACATGACCAGATGCTGTTCCACGAGCCACGCCACGCGTTCGGCATTGGCGGCAGTCAGTCCGAGACGGAGCCCAAGCTTGCGCGCTACCTCGACGCCGGCGCGCGAATGATCAGTCCCCCGACCTTTGGCGATGTCATGCAGAAACGTTGCGAGATAAAGCTCGATGCGATGTGCAATTTGGGGCATGATCTTAGTGGCGAGCGGCAGTTCCTCCGTCAGCCGTCCCGCTTCGATCGCGCTGAGTTCGCCGACGGCGCGAATGAGATGCTCATCGACCGTGTAATGATGGTACATCGAGAATTGCATCATCCCGACGACGCGGCCGAAATCGGGGATGAACCGGCCGAGCACGCCAGCTTCGTTCATGCGGCGGAGCGCGATTTCGGGGGCGTTGCGTGACGTAAGGGTCTCGAGGAAAAGGCGGTTCGCCTCCTTGTCCTCGCGCAAGCGGGCGTCGATACGCTTCAAGGACTGTGTGACGAGCCGGGTCGCGTCCGGATGAATTGGCAAATTCGACCGGTCGGCGATCCAGAAGAGCCTGACGAGATTCACAGGATCGCGCTCGAAAACGTCGTCGCGGACGACGTTGACCCGATCATTGTCGACCTTGAAATCCTTGGCATCCGCAATTGCGCCGGTGCGCCTCCGCAAGCGGCCGACGAGGCGGCCGAACGCGGGCGTCGGTTTGGTGTGTCGCTCCTCGAGCGCCGCGCACACGATCGCGGTCAGGTCGCCGACGTCCTTGGCGATGAGGAAGTAGTGCTTCATGAACCGCTCGACGTCGATCATCCCCGCCCGCGTCGAATAGCCGAGTTGACGGGCGATCGGCCGTTGAACATCGAAGCTCAGCCGCTCCTCCGCCCGACCGGCGAGAAAGTGGAGCCGGCAGCGCACGCTCCAGAGGAATTCCTCGCATCGGCGAAACAGCGAGAACTCCCGGGGCGAGAACAGTCCGGCGGCGACAAGCTCATGGGGGTTATCGACCCGATAGACGTATTTGGAGATCCAAAACAGCGTATTGAGATCGCGTAAGCCCCCTTTGCCCTCCTTGATGTTTGGCTCGACGAGATAGCGGGAAGCGCCCGCTTTCCTCACTCGGGTTTCGCGTTCGGCGAGCTTGGCAGCGACGAATTCGGCCGCTGTCTTGGCGACGATCTCCTTGTCGAACCGGATCCTCAGCGTCTCGAACAGCGCCCTGTCGCCGGTGATGAACCGCGCCTCGACGACCGTCGTGCGGATCGTCATGTCGGCGCGCGCCTGTTTCAGGCACTCATCGATTGTTCGCGTCGCGTGGCCAACCTTGAGCTTCAGGTCCCAGAGCACATAGAGCAACGCCTCGACGACCTTCTCCATTCCAGGAGGCGACTTGTTCGGCATGAGGAACAGGACATCGACGTCCGAATAGGGCGCGAGCATGCCGCGGCCATAACCGCCGACCGCGACAATCGTCGGCAGCGGACCGCTTGACAGCGTCGGGGCGAGCCACCGCACGGACATTTCCAGTCCGACACGCAGCAATTCGTCGATCTCGGCGCTTAGCGTCTCCGCGCAGGCGCGGCCGCTTCCGCCAGCCTCCAGAGCTCGGCGCGCTTCATCCCGTCCGGCATCGAGCGCAGCCCGCAAAATCTCGACCGCGGCGCGGCGGAACGCCGCAACGTCGCCGGAACGGCCTTCGTGGAGCGCGGCCAGCTCATCGAGAAGCCTGGCCCGCTCGACGCCCTTAAGCGTCGGCGCGGGGCGGGTAGGGCGTTCGACTGCGGGAACCTGGGCGTCTGACATTGGAGGTATATCCTCCCTCGGCCCGGTAATCGCAAGGCCAGCCGGGTTTCGACAGAATTGTCAGGCTTTGGCGACTTTGGCCTCGATCGCGTCCCAGATCGCCACGGCGAGATCGGGTCCGCCGACCTTCTTGATGGCGCGGATTCCCGTCGGCGAGGTAACGTTGATCTCGGTCAGATAGCCGTCGATGACGTCGATGCCGACAAACAGAAGGCCACGCCGCCTGAGTTCAGGTCCGATCGTCGAACAAATCTGCTGTTCTTTCTCGGTCAGTTCGGTCTCTTTCGCCGCTCCGCCGCGCACCATGTTGGAACGGATGTCGTCGCCCGTCGGCACCCGGTTGACCACGCCTTTGGCCTCGCCGTCGACGAGAATGATCCGTTTGTCGCCCCGCGTCACCGCCGGCAGGAACTTCTGAATCACCCACGGTTCGCGAAGGCTGGTGCTGAAGAGGTCGAACAGCGAGCCGAAATTCGGGTCCTGAACGGCAACCTTGAACACCGACGCGCCGCCGAAACCATAAAGCGGCTTCATCACCACTTCGCCATGCTCGGCGCGGAACGCTTCGATCGCCGCCTTGTCGCGGGCGATGAGCGTCGGCGGCATGAGTTCCGGGAAATCCATCACGAACAGCTTTTCGGGCGAATCTCGCACGCCACGTGGATCATTGACGACCAGCGTTTGCGGATGGATGCGCTCGAGAAAATGCGTTGTCGCAATATAGGCGAGGTCGAACGGCGGATCCTGGCGCAAGAGCACCACGTCCACCGTCGAAAGATCGACGAGCTTTGCCTCGCCGAGACGCGCGTGATCGCCCTGGACGTCCTTGACCGAAAGCGGCTCCGCCATCGCCTCGACACGCGTGCCGTTGAGCCTCAACCGGTCGGGCGTGTAATGCAGGATGCTGTGGCCGCGCGCCTGGGCTTCGAGAAGAAGCGCGAAGGTCGAGTCTCCCGCGATGCGGATGCGCTCGATCGGGTCCATCTGCACGGCGACGGTTAAGGGCATGGGCGTCCGGTCGAAGGCCAGGGGGATTCGGGCTCACTCTATCTCGAGCCTATACGCGTCCGGCTCGTGACGGGGAAGGCCGCCCCCGCGCGACAAAGACGGCGTCCCCCCGCAACGTCAGGCCCGCAGCCCGTTTGTTCGCGGAGCGCAATCTTTTTCTTTGAAACTCATTTGACAGATGGCATGTTTATAACGACATGTGACGCCAGAACCGCGTTGGGAGAAGGCCATGGCCGACAGACAGCACACCACCGGGAAAGCAAGCGAACGCTCCAAAGGCGTCAAGCGCCGTGCAATCATGGAAAGGCACGGCACCGAGAAAGAAAGCTCCAAGGGTGAGCGCGTCACCATAAGCAAGCTCCGCGGCAGCGGTTGGATAGAACGCTCCGAAGGCTCCAAGCCGGTTGTGGTCGGCGACCGCCTTACGGTCGGACGCCTTCCCGAAATCCTTAAGCGCGACGTGCAGAGAGTAGGACGAGTCAAGGGCGGCTCTTTGATTGTCGACTCCGAACCCGAGAAGGACATCGAGTTCTCAGAGGACGATTTCGAAGTAATTTTGGATCTGCTTGGCGGAAGTCCGATTTTGGGGTCCACAATCAAAAGCGACCTGGACGCCCATGAGATGCTGAACCAAGGCCTGCCGAGAGCAGCATTGAACAGCCTTGTCGACAAACTCCAGTTTATCGAGTCCGACGAGGCCTCCGAGGCGCTAGGGATCAGTCTTCGGACTCTCCAGCGCCACAAGAACACGCCGGCCGCGCATTTAGACGTGCAGCAAAGCGGACGTGCTTGGAAGTTCGCTGAGATTCTGGCCAGGGCGACCCGCGTGCTCGGCTCACAAGATGAGGCTGAACAATGGCTCAGACGCTCGGCGATCGGTCTTGATCAGCAGCGCCCAATCGATCTTCTGACGACGCCAGCGGGCGTCAAGTTGGTCGAGGATTACCTCGGACGGCTTGAGTACGACGGCTATACATGACAGCGCTTCCGGCGGCGCTTGGCGGCAGCGACAAGCTTGTCGTCTGGCGCCTCGACCAGAAGATCCATGCGGCGAGCTGGGACAGCGGCGAGGGGGCGTTTCGCATCGGTTTCCGTTGGAATAGCAAAGGCGTCCGCGCCGTCTACTGCTCGCTTGACCCTGCGACTGCGATCCTAGAGGTCGCCGTCCATAAGGGTTTCAAGGTCCTCGACACTGTCCCTTACGTGATCACCGCGGCAAAGATTGCTGATGTCGGCCAGGTTCATGTCATCAAACACGACGCCGTGCCAAAACCCAATTGGCTACGACCCGGGATTCCGAGCGCGGGCCAACAGGCCTTTGGTGACGACCTTCTTCGTCGCCATCGCTTCGTGGCGATTCCGAGTGCGGTCTCGACGCATAGCTGGAACCTGATCTTCGACCCGACTAAGGGCAGCGGTTTTTATAGCTTGGATTTTCAGGAGCCATTCCCGCTCGACACGCGATTGCATCCGGCGAGCTAGGTTCTGATCGTTCGGTGACCCAAAGAGGGGACTCAGTCGATCATGAGCCTATACGCGTCCGGCTCGTGACGGGGAAGCCGCCCCCGCGCCACGAAGACCGCATCGCCCCGCAATGTCAGGCCGGCGGCCCATGGATTTCGCGTGAGCCACACACGCGCGGCGCGGGCGATACGCCGCCGCTTGGTGGCGCTGATCGCAATCGCCGCGACTTCGAGATCCGCCCGCGCTTTGACTTCGACAAAGGCGATTGAGCCGCCCCGTCGCGCGACCAAGTCGATTTCGCCGCCAGAGACCACAAACCGCCGCGTGAGGATCGTGTAGCCCTTGAGGCGCAGAAGCAGCGCCGCAATGGATTCGGCTTTAAGGCCGTAAAGATGCGCGTCGCGCCGCCGCTCTGTCCGATGGTCGGCGCTAGTCCTCATCGCTGCAGACCTTCAGCCAAAGAAGCGTGGATCGAGAATGACCGGCGTTTCCGGCCCGACCGCAATGCGAACGGCATCAGCGTGGTCGGGATTGACGACCACATTGTCGTCATGTCCAGCTGTGACGACGGAGGGCACGATAAGCAAGGCGGATCGCCGGCTTTCGATCCAGGCTTTGCCGAAGGCTTGTGCAATCGATGTGTCGCGCGGGTCATCCCATCCCGGCAGCGCCGTAGGATCGAACCGCTCGCGCGAAACATCATCGGGGACCTCGGCCTCGACGAACCGCGCGCCGCTCGGCGGGGACTTGCGGTTGGCGTGAACCAGAAGTTCGATCAGACAGACTGCGAAACTGGTCCCAGCATAGATGGCCGGCAATCCGGGCGGATTCCAGCGCTGCCCATAAAGGCGGGCGCCGTGGCTGGACCAAACTGGGTGAGGACCAGTGACGATGCGCCACAGACGAAGCACTCGCTGCTAAACCGCCAAGCCATATTCGAGGGCGTTGAGGATGCCTTCGGTCCGGCGAGCGCCGAGGTCCGTCTTGGCCGCATCGAATGGGCTTCGGCCGTCGAGCTCGGGGTGCGGCGTGATCATGAATTCGCGCGCTTCGGCCTCCGTGCCAAGCGCTCGGCGAGAGTGCACGAACAGTCGCGCGATGCGCTCCGTCCGCTCGCTTTCCTCCGTCGACAGCTTGTTCTTGCGGCGCTCAAGCGTCGTTTTCGGCACGACATCCCATTCCAGGCCTGAGATCTTTGACTTGTCGTCGCCAACAAGCCGCTCGACGAGGCTCCGCAGCGCCACACGGGGAAAGCCAATTTCGACAGCTCGCTCAAGAAACGCGACGGAGGGGGCCAGATAGCTTTTAGCTTGGGACGGGCCGGCTTTGCCGGACCCACCGATGGCCTGCTCAACGATCACGAAGCGGTCGTCGCCGCCAACGATGAAGTCCGCGATCGCGGCCGGCTCCTTTGGCTTCCTCTGCAATTGGATGAAGACCAACCCGAGCGCCTCGGCGATCGCCTTGGCGTCATAGTTCGGAAGCATCATGTTCGTCCTGTGACCAACTGGATCAGAATAGACATCCATCTGGACAAAATCAAGAAAAAAGAAACGGTCTCTGTCAGTGTTCAGTCTGGGCGGAGACGTGGCCCCTCACCGCTGGGCGCCCGCCAGCGCCAGCGCGCGGGCATAGATCTGCCGTCTCGGCAACCCATGCCTGGCCGCCACCGCCGCCGCGGCGTCCTTGACCGAGAGGTTCGTGAGCTGCTCGGCGATTTCCCGGTCGAGCGCGGCCTCGGAGACCGCGGCCCGCTCTTCCGCCGCGCCGACGACAATGACGATCTCGCCCCTGGGCGCCCCGCCGGCGGCATATTCCGCGGCGAGCTTATCGAGCGCGCCGCGCCTCACCTCCTCATGCAGCTTGGTCAATTCGCGCGCCACCGCCGCGGGTCGAGGCCCAAGCTCGAGCGCGAGGTCGGCAAGCGTCTCGGCGAGCCGCCCCGCGGCCTCATAAAAGATGAGCGAGCCGGGCACAGCGGCGAGCGCGTTGATCCGCTCGCGCCGCGCCGACGACCGGGGCGGCAGAAATCCCTCGAAATAAAATCGGTCGGTGGGCAGGCCAGCGACGCAAAGGGCCGCGAGCGCCGCCGAAGCGCCTGGCGCCGCAATGACGGCGAAGCCGTGCTCGATCGCTTCCGACACCAGTTTATAGCCGGGATCCGAAATGAGCGGCGTTCCGGCGTCGGAGATGAGAGCCAGCGCCTGCCCTTCGGCGATGCGTCGGAGCGCGCGCGGGCGAGCCTCGGCGGCGTTGTGCTCGTGATAAGCTGAGAGCGGCCTCTCAATCCCGTAGCGAGTGAGCAGAGCGCGCGACACACGCGTGTCCTCGGCCAGGATCGCATCGGCGCCGGCAAGGATCGCCAGAGCCCGCAGCGTCACGTCGGCGAGGTTGCCAATCGGCGTCGCCACGACGTAAAGACCTGGATCGAGCGCCGGCGCCGACAGAGTCGCGTCGCCAATGTGAAAGGTTCGGCTCGAGCGAACAGTCTTGACGCTGTCCGACTGGGGTGCTTTTGCCGCGGTCATTGCGCTTTAATCCGCCAATCCTCCGGCCGGCTCAATGATCGACGCATAGCCAAGCGCAGGTGAAAATGCCACAATTTCCGTCGACAGCCAGCGATTGGCGGCCATCGCGCGCTGACATTTCGAGCAGGACGGCGCAACGCGCTTTGCCGCGCCAGCGCCGCTCAGACGAGAGGTGGGTATGAGGTTTGCCGCTGAGCCGCCGGCAGCACGACGAGGCGTCACGAGACGCGCCCTGCTTGGCGGCGGGATGGCGTTGACGCTCGCGGGCTGCAATTCGGCCGGCCTCGAGATCCCAAACGACGCTGGCGGACCCGCTCCTTCGCCCGGTCAGCCCGCCGGCGGACCGCCGGTCGGCGAGACGCTGGGCACCGGCCCGGTTCGGGTCGGCATGATCCTGCCGCTGACCCAAAACGGGGCCCCGAGTCCGATCGGCGTCTCGATGCGCAACGCGGCGCAGCTCGCGATCAACGATTCCGGCTCGACCGCCATCACGCTGATGATCGAGGACGATCATTCGGGCCCCGACGCCGCCGCCCAAGCAACTCAAGCGGCGCTGGGAGCGGGGGCGCAACTCATCCTCGGACCCGTGTTCGCCAACGATGTGCGGACGGCGTCGGCGCCGGCAAAATCGGCGGGGCGGCCGATGATCGCCTTCTCGACCGACGTCACCGTCGCGGCCCCCGGCGTCTATCTCCTGTCCTTCCTGATCCAGGGTTACGTCGACCGGATTCTTCAATACGCCGTCTCGAGCGGCAAGAAGTCGTTCGGGATCATGACCCCCCAGAACGACTACGGCAATGTCGCCGCCCAGCGGTTCCAGGAGATGGCGGGGAACATCAATGCGCAAGTGGTCGTGACCGCTCGCTATTCGACCGGGCAGATTGCAACCGCCGCGCAACAGGTGGCGGCGGTCCAAGGTCAGATCGACGCCCTCTTCATTCCCGAGCAGGCCGACGGAATGTCGGCAGTCGCGAGCGCTCTGGGGTCGGCCAACGTCAAGACCCAGTTCTTGGGCACCGGCGTCTGGAACGACGCGCGGGTTCTCAAATTGCCGCAGATGCAGGGCGCCTGGTTCTCTGCCCCCGACAATTCCGGCTTCGACGCCTTCGCGCAGCGCTACCAAGCCAAATTCAACAGCGAACCGGCGCGCTTGGCGACGCTCGCCTATGACGCGGTGACGCTGGCGGCGGCGCTCGCCCATAGTGGCGGAGCGGACCCGTTCAACCAGGCTGCGCTGACCAACATATCGGGCTTCAACGGCGCTGACGGGGTGTTCCGCTTCAAGGCCGACGGAACCAATGAGCGGGGCTTGGCGGTCATGGAGATCGCAGAGGACGGCGCCAAGGTGATCAGCCCCGCGCCGCGCAGCTTTGCTGCGGGGTGAGGCGTCCCACGTCCCTTCTAGAGGCGCGGTAGCCGCGCGGGCCCAAGCGAACCTCAGACTGCGTCTATGATATGAGCAACGCCCCGCGGCGCAGTTTCAATAGCCGCCAGCAGGCTCGGGACGAGCGGCCTGAGATCGGAAAGCCGGTTCGTCTTGCCGTGCAGCACAAAGACCGAGAAGCAGGGGTGCTAGGTTCTGCTGAAAAGGATAGGCTTCGGTCCACCGTGACGAACACGTCGAACCTCCCCCTAGCAAGCGCCAACGGTTCGCGATCCTTGATCATCGTCCAGCCCATCTGACGGGCGTCCGCACATCGTGCCCGACGATATCGCGGGCTAACCGCCGGTCGACGCATTCATCAAGCAGGACCTTCACGAGGCCCTGCGATCACCCGGTCCCTAGCCTCTTCCAGGAAAGCTATAACCCTCTCACGCGTTACCGTCGGAAAGCCTTCTAGGAAATCGTCAAGGGATTCGCCCGCCTCGAGGTAGTCGAGCAGGGTCTGCACAGGAACTCTCGTTCCGTGAAAAACGGCGGCCCCGCCCATCACCTCGGGATTTCGCGACACGACAGGCTGCTTCATCGTCTCAGATTACACCTTCGCGATGTTGACAAGCCACGATAGCAGGGCGGCTTCGGGCGCCTCGCGTAACGCTCTGGCGCAATTCCAGCCCCGCGCCGCGCAGCTTTGCTGCGGGGTGACGCGCGGCTATGCGCCTCACTGAAAGTCCACCTCTTTCGTTTCGGGACCCATGGCCGCCCCGATCGTGCCGATGATCGCGCCGACCGCCAGCAAGAAGACCGGCGTCAGTTCGAAAGGCATCACCGCGCCCAGCCAGTTCATGTAGAAAGCGTAGAAGGACGGGATGATCACCGAAAGGCTGAAGCCGATTCCAAACCCGGTCGCGCGCACATCGGTGACGAAGCGCTCGTTGATATAGGTGATGATCACGCCCCAGGGCGAAGTGACCAGGATCGAGAGCACGCAGACCAGCGCCATGATCGCGCCCAGAGACAGGTCGGGAGTGCGGATAAGGTAATAGAGGATCGCGGAGCCGATGACTGCGATCAGAGGGCCGACGACGACGAAGAACGTCCGGCGGCCGATCCGCTGCCCGATCAGGCCCGCGGCGATATAGCTGAAGAAAAGCGCCGTATAGCTGATCAGAAGCGTCGAGGTCAGCGCGTACTTCGGCAATTTGAGCGTGTGCAGCAAGAGCGTAGTCGGAATGAAAATGGTGATGATGTTTTGCGTCAGCCAGAATCCGGTCATCATGATCAGCACCTGCAGCAGATTCCGTCCGCTCGGGCCCGATATGAGATCGGTGAGCGGCGTCTTCTCCCGTTTGCGCTCGACGTCGGTCTCCCAGATCTCGGATTCCGAGACCATGAAGACGTAATAGAGCACGAGAAGGCCCGCGAGCAGCGCCCCGATCACGAAGGGAATGCGCCAACCCCACTGCGCGTAAGCCGACTCCTCTCCCGCTAAGGGGAAGATGGCGAACATCAGCATCGCGACGAGAGTGATCGCAACATAGGCGGCGGGAAAGGCGGAGAGGATGAGGCCCCCCGTAAAGCCACGCTGCTCTTTCTTGGAATATTCGATCGCCAGCGGATGCGCCCCGGTATAGCCGCCGCCAAGGCAAATGCCGTCGAGAAAGCGCAGGATCACCAACAGCCAATAGGAGGCGATGCCGATCTGGTGATAGCCGGGAATGAGCGCGATCAGGAACGTGATGACGCCGAAGCCCGCGACCGACGTGATCGACGCCATGCGGCGCCCGAGGCGATCCGCCACGACGCCAAACGCGAGCGCCCCGATCGGGCGCCCGAGCAGAGTCGTGATGAACACGAGCGACGCGAAGATCGCCTGTTCGCCGGGATCGAGACGCGCCGGCTGAAAATAGAAGAGGACGGGGGACAGCACCACCGTCGGCAAGTAGATATCGAACATGTCGATGAATTCGGAGAAAACAGCGCCGCTGATGGCTCTGCGCCGCTTCTCCTGCCGGTCCGCGGCTTCGGCGACGAAACCCGAAGATAGGGTGGCCGTCTGCATCGGCGCTTCTCCCGTAATCCTTGTCGCCGCATGCGGCGGTGCTCTCTTTGTGAGGCTAGCGAGCTTGCTATGGATGAAACAGGCGCCACAATCGGGAAATCAGTTATTCCGATTGAGGGTGTTTCGAGCGATCCAGCCGACGTCACGGAGATTTGCGCCTCGGTGAACAGGGATGACACGCGCGCTGTCAATTCTGACTTCTCGTGGCGCTGCAGTCGACGCGGACGGGGTGCGATTGCGTTTCCTCTACAGGTGGACGAGGCTGCCCCGGCCACCTCGGGAGTCGTTAAATGCTTCGGCGAGCTTTCGCCTTCTTTCTCCTTCTGATGCTTGCCGCCGCCGCGCCAGCCCTGGCCGACGAACCCTTCCGGATCGGCGTTCTCAACGACCAGTCCGGCCCCTATGCCGATTTGTCGGGACCGGGCGGCGCCGAGAGCGCGCGGATGGCGATCGAGGATTTCGGCGGTTCCGTGCTCGGCAAGCCGATCGAGCTCCTGGTCGCCGATCATCAGAACAAGGTCGATGTCGGCTTCGCCGTCGCGCGGCAATGGTATGACGCGCACGGGGTGAGGGCGATATTCGACATCACCAATTCAGGTGTGGGGCTGGCGGTTCAGGACCTGGCCAAGGCTCGCGACCGGATCGTCATCTTCGATTCGGCCTCGTCCTCCGATCTCACCGGCAAAGCCTGCTCGCCCAACGGAATCCAGTGGAACGCCGACAATTGGTCGAACGGGGTCGCGCTGATGCGGCTTCTTATCAAGCAGAAGCTCGACAGCTTCTTCTTCATCACCGCCGATTACGCCTTCGGCGCTTCGCTTGAGGCCGACGCGCGCGACGCCATCGCCAAGGCCGGTGGAAACGTTGTCGGGAGCGTGCGCTCGCCGCTCAACACCGCGGATTTCAGCTCGTTCCTCATCGCCGCCCAGGCATCGAAGGCCAAGGTGATCGTGTTCGCGATCACGGGCGCCGATCTCTCCAACGCGCTGAAACAGGCGAGCGAGTTCAACCTTGCCGAGGGGCAATATCTGGCGACGCCGATCACCTATTTGAGCGACGTCAACGCAGCCGGCCTCGACGTCGCGCATGGCCTCACCTTCATGCAGTCCTGGTACTGGGACCTGGACGACAAGACGCGCGAATTCGCCAAGCGCTTCTACGCCCGGCGGGGCCGCATGCCCAACGACAACCAGGTCGCGGTCTATTCCTCGGTTCGCCACTATCTCGAAGCCGTCGCCAAGGCTCAAACCGACGAAACCGGGGCAGTGATGAAGGCGATGCGGGAGACGCCGATCCACGATGTGTTCACTGCCGATGGAACGATTCGCGCCGACGGGCGGGTGCTCTATGATCGCTATCTGATGCGGGTGAAGACCGCGGCGGAATCGAAATATCCGTGGGACTATCTGACGGTCGTCGCCAAGATTCCGGCCGGCGACGCGTTCCGCCCGCCGGGCGCGGGCGGCTGCACGCTGGCGCAATAGCGGGAACGAAGGTCGCGGCGGATGAGGGGCGCCGTCATGCCGCCCAAGGCGGCGATCGGGCGAGCGTCAGGCAATTGACGGTGCAGAGAAAGCGCGACAATTTGTTGCGGAAAATGACAATGTCTGCTATAAGATTTCCTATCGGCGGAACTGTAAGAAGAACCTCCCGCCAGACCATTGGAAACAGGAGAGAGCCCTCGCTCGAGATCTCCAGGCCGGGGAAAGCGGCAAAAGATTTTTTTTATTTTTATCCGCCGTAACGCATTGAAATGTCCCAATTCCGAAAAATAAATAAAAGCAAATGAAAGCAATTTTGCTTTCATTTATTTGCATTTCCTTTCGTTTGCTTTCGGCCGCTCGAGCCGAACCGTAGCCGCGCGCTTAGGGCGAGCTGGGGCCTAAAGCATGCTCGGCAGCACCCGGTCGGGCGGCCGGTGGCCGTCGACGAAGGTGCGGATGTTGATGATGACCTTCTCGCCCATGTCGGCGCGGCCCTCGTGCGTCGCCGAACCCATGTGCGGCAGGAGCGTCACCTTGCCCATTTTCGCCAGCGCGATCAGCTTCTCGTTGACAGCGGGCGCGTGCTCGAACACGTCGAGACCGGCGTTGGCGAGCTCGCCCGCCTCCAGCATCCGGATCAGCGCATTCTCGTCGACCACCTCGCCGCGCGCGGTATTGATGAGAATGGCGTCGGGGCGGAGATATTTCAGCCGGCGGGCCGACAGAAGGTGGAAGGTGCCAGGCGTATGCGGGCAGTTGATCGAGACGAAATCCATTCGCGCCAGCATCTGGTCGAGCGAATCCCAATAGGTCGCCTCCAGCGCTTCCTCGACTTGCGCCGCGACCCGACGGCGATTGTGGTAGTGGATCGACATGCCGAACGCCCGCGCGCGGCGCGCCAACGCCTGGCCGATCCGTCCCATGCCGACGATGCCGAGACGCTTGCCGGTAATGCGGCGCCCCAGCATCCAGGTCGGCGACCAGCCGGTCCATTGCCCCTCGGGAATAACGCGCGAGCCCTCGACCAGCCGCCGCGCCGTCGAGAGGATCAGGGCCATGGTCATGTCCGCCGTGTCCTCGGTCAGGACGCCCGGCGTGTTGGTGACCGTGATCCCGCGGCGGAGTGCGCTGGTCACGTCAATATGATCGACCCCGTTGCCGAAATTGGCGATCAGCCGCATCTGGTCGCCGGCCTGTGCGATCATGGCGGCGTTGATCTGGTCGGTGATGGTCGGCACCAGAACGTCGGCCTCGCGCATCGCCTCGACGATCTCCGCCTGGGACATCGGCTTGTCTTCGATGTTGAG
>JGI12659J15293_10000291_pt1 | contig 16344 bp, 18 predicted proteins | sample JacPinW_OM2H0_O1_FD_15293 | JGI IMG/M metagenome (IMG submission 15293) | reverse complement strand
GCATCATATGCTCGAAGCCTTCGGTATCGAGCGACTGCGGGCCGTCTGAGAGAGCGCGCTCGGGCCACGGATGCACTTCTACGAGCAGGCCGTCGGCTCCCACCGCAACTGCGGCGCGCGCAGCCGCGGGCACAAGGCTTCTTCGTCCGGTCGCGTGCGAGGGGTCCACGATCACCGGCAAATGGCACAATTCCTTCGCCAGAGCCACGGCTGCGAGGTCCAGCGTGTTGCGCATCTCCGTTTCGAATGTTTTGATTCCGCGCTCGCACAGCACCACATTCGGATTTCCGCCGGAAAGCAAATATTCGGCGGCAAGAAGCCATTCCTTCACCGTCGCGGACGGGCCGCGCTTCAAGAGCACCGGCTTCGACACCGTCGCGAGCCGCCGCAGCAAAGGATAATTCTGCATATTGCGCGCGCCCACTTGCAGCAGGTCCGCGTATGCGCAAACGTCGTCGAGATCCTCGACGCCCACAACTTCCGTGACGATGGGCAATCCCGTTTCGCGGCGCGCTTCGTCCATAATTTTCAGCGCCTCGACGCCGAGCCCTTGAAAATCGTATGGCGAAGTGCGCGGCTTGAACGCGCCGCCGCGAAGCATGTGCGCGCCACCGGCCTTCACCGCGCGCGCCGCGGCGAAAAGCTGCTCGCGCGATTCCACCGAGCACGGCCCGGCGATGACGATCACCTCGGGCCCGCCGATAGGAATGCCGCGCACGGTGACAATCGTTGATTCCGGCCGCAGCTCGCGGCTCACCAGCGTGAACGGCTGCGCGATCGGAATGATGTCTTGCACGCCCGGCGCGATGCGCAGCGCCTCCACTTCGGCGCGCCGCCCGCGATTTTTGCCGACGACGCCGATCACGGTCCGCTCGGCGCCGGTGATGACCTCGGCCTCGAATCCGCACTCGCGGACGCGCTCGATGACGTGATTGATTTGCTCTTTCGTTGCGTGCGTGGACATGTTGATGATCACCGTTTCTCTCCTTATCGCCCCGTAAAAGAGTTAAAAAGCAAAACTGAGTTCAAAAAACAAAAAAGCCGCGATCCCCATTTGGGTCGCGGCCGGTTGACGCTTGCTTTTGCGCTTTCTAGCTCTGGAATTTCACTCCCGTAAAGCGCGCGTCACCCGGCCGCTTCCGCCAAGAGGGGAAGCGGTACGTAAAGGCGAACGCGAATCGGTAAGTGAACATCTGCATTCAGCTCGCGCTCGATAATTTAGCGAAGTGCCACGCCACTGTCAATGCCGCCGACATCCGAATTGCCGTTACCGCCGGCAAGTAGTCAGAGACCCGAAAAAAGGCGCTGTAAAATGGTGGTCCAGGTCTACCTTCGGTCGGCTTCCGGATATGCAAATTTGGAGATCGAAGAACCCCCCTCGTCTCGTCGCGACTCGACTCTGTGAGTTTCATGGGACATCTCCGTGAAATGTCACGAACCAAAGAACCGCGGAAGCGAGAAACAGCGCCACTAACATTCCAGCAATCCATAGCTTCTTGGTTGGCTCAATCACGAGGAAAGGGTACGCTAAAGCCGCCGTTAAGCCCAGATTCCGTGACGTACCTTCCACTGGCAACCCATAAAACCGAGCTGTGAATTCTCGGAATTATAGCTTTGACAAACCCACGGTTTCATTCCTCTGTGATTTCAAGTTCCTTTTGGAGTCGTTCGGGGAGGCAGTTTCCGATTAATTCGCTAAACTTTCGGTGCTGTATTCGACTGAGGTTGAACCGATAGAAACCATGTAGGTGGAGGAAGTTCGCGTCCATCCCGCCGACTTTATCGAAGCCTCCACATTGGACTGCCAGTGCCCTGACAATCGTTGCAAGTATTTCGTCCTGATAGTCGGATTTCTTTGCCTTTCTTTTCGGTATTGGCTTCGACTAGGGTTTGATCTTCAGGATGCCCGCTATCTTTTCCTTGAATTTCATTAGCCTCAAGCTCCGCGGTTTACCTCTCGTCATTGTCCGAGCTCCCGCTCGAAAGTCCCTTGTTTCAGCGGAAGCGGCAATTCAGATATATTAACGACCTTGATTCCCATGCTTTGCCGTGGCCTGTTTTTGTTTTCTTGACAAGGCGATAACCTACGCATGATACCACCGCAGTATTTCATCAAGTAGTGACTTCGATTGATCGGCCGTGGGTGCCGCACCCTTTGATTTGGAAGGGTGCGGGTTTTCGGGTGTGGATATGCGGAATAAGCTAGTTCGGATTTACGGCCATGGGCATCTTCATTTCGTTACGTTTAGTTGCTATCGGAGACAAGCCCTGCTGGATAGAGTTGGGACGCGGAACTTATTTGTGACCGTGCTGGACGAGGTTCGCAGGCGATACGAATTTGGGTTAGTAGGTTTCGTTGTGATGCCCGAGCATGTGCACCTGCTGATGAGCGAGCCGAACAAGGGAAATCCATCGAGGGTAATTCAGGCATTGAAGCAGACCGTGTCACGCAGACTGCGGAGCGAGAGCGAATCGTATCCGCATTTTTGGCAGCAGCGTTTTTATGATTTTAATGTGTGGAGCGAGAAGAAGAAAATCGAGAAGTTGGAATACATGCACCAGAATCCAGTGAAACGCGGATTGGTACAGGACGCGAAGGATTGGCCGTGGAGCAGTTACGGTTTCTACATAGGGAGCGACGATGGATTGGTGAGGATTGATTTGATGTGACGTCTAACATTGCGAGGATTTTGGGTCAAACGAGAGAAAGTCAAGAACCGCACCCTTATGAAGCAAAGGGTGCGGCACCCACCCCGCCCTCCCGCAGGTCAAATGAAAGAGAAAGTCAAGAACTGCATCCTTGCAGGCCGCATTTTAATCCGTCCGTGGTGTCGCACTGGCTAGGGCGAGGATTGCTCCGGCGAAGAGGAGCGTGTCGGCGAAGTAGTTGATGCCCTCGATTTTAATGTCGGTGCTCGGGTCGGCGAGCGATGCGATCAGGATTGGTCCGTAGATGAACACGACCAGCAGCACAATCCACGTACCGAGATAAGTCGCCGCCAGCCGCGTCTTCTTGGCCAGCAGGATGCATACTCCGGCAATCAGAAGAATTGCGCCCGTCACATAGCCGATGAGCAGGCGCCCTGGAATCCACGCAGGCATCAACTGTTCGAGAGGGACGCCGGGACGTGACAGCGGGTGCAGAAAATGCTCAACGCCATAAAATATGGCGGCGATAGCGATCAACACGCGGCCCACGGTGATGAGCTTGCTCTTGGCTGGCCCGCTCATTTCGTTTCCCGCTAGAATCCAGCCTCCGCCACCGAACGTCATTTCGCGGATGGCCAACGTCCATCCAAATCGGTCTCTGGGATTAGAGAGAGCGCCCGGGATGTCCATCATCGCTACAAAAAGAAACATCGCGATCCCCCACAACAGGCCGGACCAGCGAACCTGAATTTTTGTGGCAATACTCAAAGACGCCGCTAGCAGCGCAAATCCGAAGAAATACGCCCAAAACAATGGCCACGGCATATAAGCGGGCACTAACGGCAGGACAATCTCTACGCCCGCGAGATGCAAAGCACCGAAGACCGCCAAGGGAACGGCGAAACACAAATTGCTCAAAGCTACGATCTTGTCGAGACCGCGGGCCTGCGCGATATCGGTCCTCGCAGCCCACAACGCGATAAGGAAAAGCACGATGCCCGCGATGCACATCGAAACCGGGATGCGCGAGATCTCAATAAATATGACGAGAATGGTTGTGGGCATAAGGGTGGCAAGCGTAAGCCCGCGTCATCGAAGCGTCAAATTGTAAAACGAAGAGTCGATGAGGATATTTTTTGCGAAGCCGGATTGGCTCTGGCGCACGTAGAAAAGACAAAGGCTGCCCGGCTGAAGCCGGCTGAGGAAAAACTCAAAATCGCAGTCATTCCGAGGATCGCGGCGACGAGGAATCCCTTTTTTTGCGGGCATTTAAGACAAGAGGGATCCCTCGCTTCGCTCGGGATGACGGCGTTTATGATTTTTTACGCAGACCTATGAATCCGGCCGCTACAAGGTGCCAGAGGGGGGTGGACGTCGAATCCACATGGTGTGTGGGTTGCGGAAGTTAAATTTGCATCGTAGAATCTTTCTCTAGATAAGTTTCAAGTCCCGCCCGTCCGGGCATCCCTGCTTAAATAATTTAGAAATTCAAAAGTGACGAAGGCGAAAGCCTGATCTGCGTGAGTTCGTGACATTACGAAGGAGGGGGCATGAGTTACAAGGACGTGAAGATAATTGACGGGCGGGCGATTCGAGTGGATCGGCGAAGCGACGCGGAGGGTATTCCGGACGAGCGCATGGACGTGCACGACAAGACGACGCGGGCGTATGACGCCTACCTTGAACTGAGAGACACCGCGAACTGGATGCACGAGGAATTGACGGCGCAGCTGCGTCATTTTGAATTGACGATGCTGGAATTTCGAGTGATGCAGGTGATTTATCGCAAGCCGCTCTACTTGGAGGAGATGAGCAGGCGGCTAAATTCCGAGAAAGCGAATGTTGCGAAAGTGATCAGGCTCCTGAGGATGGCGGGTTGGGTGCGAAGCAGGCGACGGAGGCTGCCATCAAGGGCCGTGGGTGCGCGCGCCGCTGCGAACGACAACGGCGGGCGGCGGCCTGGCCGCGGCAAGAAAGCGCGAGGGCGGCTGGTGACGATGAACGCGTTGACGGAGGCCGGCCGGGCGCAATTCAAAATGATTCTTGCGAGGCACGTGAAGCTATTGAAGGCATACATGCGCGCGCTAGATGGACGCGAGCAATTGACGTTGACGCGACTGTGCATGAAATTGCGGCGGGGGAACATTTTGAAATTTGCGCTGGAGTTGAGGTGGTGGGAGCGCGATGAGGATTGGGCGGAAGTGGTAACGAGAAGGTGAAGGGAAGGCACGCTCGCGGGCTGTGAATCGTGACGGGGCGTCGGTGATGTTGACCAGAAAAATCAGGCGAAACTGGCGATGGCCGCGGCTTCGTTGTCGTAGATGTCGAAAACGGGAGTGAGCTTCGTCATGGTCAGGACTTCACGGACCTTGGGGCCGACGTGGGCGAGTTTGAGCTTGGCGCCCTTGGAGCGGGCGGTGTGACAACTGGCGACCAGCGTGGCGATGCCGGAACTGTCAATGTAATTGAGATTCGTGAGATTTAAGATGATCTTCTTGTTGCCCGCTTGCACGAGAGTCTTTATCTGCTCGCGGAAGGATTTGTTTTCGCCGCCGAGCACGAGGCGTCCGTCGAGTTCGAGAATTTTGATTTCACCTGCATCTCGGCTGGCGACATTCAGCGTCACGCAATGAACTCCGTGCGAGCTCGTGATGAAAAACAACTTAGTTTACAGGGTATCGTTGCGGACAGAGGAACAAAACTTCAGCGGGCTGGCAAGCGTGACTGACGTCCCGAAATAGTACTGTGCGGATTGGGACAGCGGGAGCGGGCGCGCGCGGGTACGATCTACGCTGTGTGCAATTGTCTGCGACGGCCGGATTTTGCTCTGAACGGCCTTGCATGGGGGACTCATAATGAAATTTTCGCTGTTAATTAGCGCGTTCTTGATGGTGACTTTGATTTCCGGCTGTTCTACGACGCCGGCGCCGGGGCCCGCGGGGCCGCAAGGACCTCCTGGAGCAGACGCGCACGACCGGGACAGAGATCGCGACCGCGACCGCGATAGAGATCACGACCGTCAACCGCCTCCGCCCGCGCCATGTCCGGCTGGCCAACACTTGCAAACGGACCATGACAGAACTTACTGCGTGAGAGATTAATTAGCTGACCTGCGGATCAGAGAAAATTATTCAACGCCTCGGTGGTTTCTTTGGGGCGTTCTTCGAGGATCCAGTGGCCGGTGTCCGTCAGGACGACAATCGTCACATTTGTCGCGACGAGCTTGGCTTGTTGCCCTAGCGCGTCTCCGAGCGATTTGTCGCCGCCGATGGTGAGGACGGGCATGGTTAGCTTGGTCTCCGAAAGCTCAGCGAAGTCCTTGGCGGCTTGCAGGAACGAAACGAAATAGGCCCATCCTGCATGCATGCGTCCTGGGCGTGAGTAAGCTGCGGCGTAGGCTTCGCGATCCGCTTCCGGCAGCGAATGATTCTTGTCGGCGGCGAAGTCATTCCAAAAATAATCGAAGTAGGTACGCTCGCGGCCTTGAACCAGGGCTTCGGGTGTCGGTCCGTTGAAGCGGAAATGCCAAATGTTGGGATTGTTGTAAACAGGTTCCCAGCCGGGCACGCCGGGAAGGAATGCGTCCATGAGGACGAGCTTCGTAACTTCGGAAGGGAACTGCGCGGCGTAAGCGTAGGCGACCATCAGGCCGATGTCGTGGCCGACCACTTCCGCTTGCCTCACGCCGAGCAACTTGGCGAGATCGTGGATGCGGATTGCGGCGCTTTTCATGTCGAGGCCGTCGGCGGGAATGGCGGAGTCGCCGATGCCGGGCAGATCCGGCGCGATGACGGTGAAGCGCTTGGCGAGCAGGGGAATGATCGGCTTCCACATGAGCGACGTTTCCGCGTAGCCGTGTAATAGAATCAGCGGCGTGCCGTGGCCGGCGGTGAGGTAATGGAGTTTGACGCCACCGATGTCTGCGATGTGCGAGGTGATGTTTTCGTCTGGTGCAGCGGCGTGAGCTTTTGGCGTGAACGTCGCGGCGAGAACGCTAAAGCCAAACATTGTTAGTGTCAGCGCACGCGTCGCAAACCTCGTGAAATTCATAGAGTGAATCTCCTTCCGGAAAATATTGCGGACTATACCGTGCGAAATGTCTCGACAGCAAGTTTCGCAGGCGTAAGACGCGACGGGATTGCCATGTGTCTCGCGAATTTGGAATCCGGGAATTTCAATATATGATGGCGGTCGAACGGGAGGCAACGATCATGGCTCAGCAAGCGCCGCAACATTATGTTTTTTACTTTGCTGCCACGCCGGAAAAGGTGTGGGAGGGATTTGTGTCGCCGGAGTCCAATCGCGCCATTTTTTCCGCTGAATTTCGGGCGGACCTTAAGCCTGGCGGCGCGATGGTATGGAGCGGTCCCGGGCCTGACGGCAAGCCGATGACTTATGTTTCAGGCAAAGTGTTGCGCGCGGAGCCGCCAAAATTACTTCAATACACGTTCGCGATGGGACCGGGCAGTAAGGAGTCTCGCGTAACTCTTGAACTAGTGCCGGAGAGCGAAGCTACCAAAGTATCGGTGACGCACGACGAATGGACCGAAGGTGACCCAAATTACGCTCACACCGTCGATGGATGGCCGCGAATTCTTTCACGCCTGAAGACGCTGATTGAAACCGGGAAGACATTCAAGCCGCATTAAATCGCCATTCAATCGCTCGAGTCGCCACGAAAAAAGTCGTCGCGAAAACTTGAGACTAGCCAGCCGCATTTTGAACGGCGCGCGCTTGCTCGGTCGGCAGCTCGTCGCTTATCACGGTGAACTGGGTGAGGTTGGCCATTCCGAATGACGTGGTGATGGCAACGTCGGAGGCGTCACGGCCCGTGGCCATTAATACGCGCCCGATTCGCGGATGATTATGCCGCGCGTCGAACGTCCACCAACGATCTTCGAGATAGACTTCAAACCACGCGCTGAAATCCATGGGAGACGGCGCCGGTGGCACACGGATATCGCCTAGATATCCGGTCGCGTACCGCGCGGGAATATTCAGAGCGCGGCACATAGTGACGGCGAGATGCTGAAAATCGCGGCACACGCCGAAGCGTTCGGTATAGACGTCCAATGCCGTCTTCGTAGGCCGGGCGTGCTGATATCCGAAAATGACTCTCGTGTGAACCCAATCGCAGACAGCCTGCACGCGCGAATAGCCGGGAGGCACGGCGCCAAATAATTCCAGTGCAATGGTCGAGAACCGGTCAACTTCGCAGTAACGGCTGCTGTAGAGATAGCGCAGGGCCTCGTGCGGCAATTTCTGGACAGGAATTTCGCGCGCATCGAAGTTTTGGCGATCGGGCTCGCCGGTGTCGTAGATCAGAGTCGAGTTGCTCAAGCGCAACGGCCCTTGCTGGGCGAGAAATCGCACGCAGCGATTCCCAAAGCTATCAATGAAAGTGTCCGTTTGCGCTGCTGGTTCCACTCGCAATTCGTCCGGCGCGCGCAGATCCGCCACGCGGGATGGGTGCACATTGAGCAATGCCACGATCGCTGCCGGGGCAGGGAGCTCAAACTGGATGTCGTATCCTAGGCGCAGGATCATCGGTTCCATGAAATGCCAGCGATTTCGGCTTCGCTTCGAAATGCAGTTTTCTGAATGCTTGCAGATTGTCCCACGTCCTGGAAGGCCCGGCGCGCGAACTTATGAATGTGACCGATTCACGGTACGCGGATGTATCCCAGTTGGACGCATAGCCCTGCTATGGTTTTCTCTTGCCATGGATCGGACGCGGGCGCAGCTTGAGCTTGCTGCGCACTATGCGTTTCAATGCGCGGCTTCCTGGCTCGCGGTCGCCTGTAATTAGATACGCGAGGATGGCGCCCTGAAAGAGTTGCAGCACCTCTTCGACTGCAGATCGATCGGGCAAAAACTTCATGAGTAGTTCGACCCAGAGTCGTTGCTGCTCCTCGTAAAACGCTTTCGCTCGAGCGGAACCGTTCCACGCGCGTCTCGAGAGATCCATCACCAGTAAGAGGACGCCTTTAGACTCTGGAGCGGTCGAACGGTCCCACAGGGCGGTCACGACAAGTTCCGGCGACACTCCGGGGGGAAATGAGTCCACGGAAAACTGCGCGCGGAGTTTTTCCTCGAGTCGCGTCATGGCTTTATTTTCGATGTTTTCGCGTCCTCCGAAATAGTGAACCAGCATGCGCTTGCTGCTGCCGACTCTCCTTGCCAGCTGGTCCAGGCTCAGATCAATGGTCCCGGCCTCAACGAACGCAGCCACGCAACGGTCCAAGAGAATGTCCAAATTTGGCTTTCGCCGTTGCTCCGCCATCTGCTGCTCACCCCACGCACTTTCAAATCGCGGTCTTCAAGCTTGCGTTATTCAGCTCGTCTTCGCATGTACCGCATGGTACATTGTTGATGAACCGCGTGGTACATCCTATCACCGAAGGAGCATCCATGAAGCCACAAGAAAGCGCGTTGCTGCTTTTTCTCGGCCTGACGATCTGGATTCTGGGCACCATCTATTACGCGTATACCGGTCCTCGCGTCCTCGAGACGACGCCCTTGCGGTATTGGGTGAGCTTCTTTATTTCTCCGGTCGCTTCCGCTGCCATTTGTATCGCCATTCTGCGCTGGCGCCACATCGCACCGGCGGATTGGGCTTCGGCGATGTTGCTGCTGGCGATTCCGGGAATGATCGGAGAAGCAGCCGTGCTCTCGAATCTTGGGACGTTTATGCCGAAACTCCACGCCACGTCCGGAGGAAGATATGGAGCATTTCTGTTCGCTACCTACGCGGTCGTGCTCGGCCTGGCCGAGGTTGTCACGCTTCGAGCAACGCCGTAACGGGCGGCGCGTCTCCGTCATTTCTCACTGGCGCCCCCATATTATCGGCGCGCTAGTGTATGACAACGTTCTCAAGCCTGGCGTCGCTGTCGCGTCTCACTCGGTAATAATCCGGTCTGCCCATTCCACGAGCGACACAAAGATCGCGGGGTTGCCGAATTTCGCCCCCCAAGTATTCAAATCTGTTTCCGTGACCCCACGGGCCCGGGAGCAAACCCCACAAGAAAAGACCGGAATGTGCTTGGCGACAACTTTCTCTCGCATTTCGCTCAGCGGCGGCCAGCCCACGGGTTGAATCGCATCCGCTGTTGCCTTACGCATCAAATAGGTAGCCTCGCCCGTAAGGAAAATCTGCACGTCGTGGCCGGCGTCCGCTAACGCAAGTCCATGCGCAAACACAAACGAGGCTCGTGATGGATCGTCTGATCCCCAAGAACTTTTCATCATGATCTTCAGGGGTTTCTTGGGTTCCTCCGCGCCGATTCGAAACGCCAATAAGGGTAAACCCGCCAACTGGGCCAAGAATCTGCGTCTTGCCATGTGGCTCTCTCCTAAATTGGGATTAGGGCATCTATGATTTTGACGTTGGTGAGCACAGTTACTTGCTGCGCAGACGCGCCGGCGCACATCAAAAGCGAAATCATGGTGCACCTCTCTCGTTCGAGACGCCCTGAATTTAACGAGGAGTATGCTACTTTTTCCCAAGCGAAATCAGCAAAAGTCATAGCGAAGAGATTTGGCGATGTCGCGTCCTCGGATCGAGAAAGAAATATTTGGCGTTCTGGGGTTATAGGTGTAAATCTCGCACGGGAGAAAACCAGCCTTGTGCTTTTCAGCCGTAGCGAATTTTGTTGGCAGCGCAGCTCTGGGTGCGATCGGCGTGGTCACGTTGAAGAAAGTGAAGCACCGGCGCGAATTGCTTTTTGCGTCTCTGCCCACGCTATTCGCTATACACCAGTTCATCGAGGGATTCGTCTGGCTGGGACTCGATGGAAAACTCTCGCCACAGGTGACGCACGACATGGGCGCGGCGTTCATGCTGTATGCGCAGGGGCTCCTGCCTTACTTGCTGCCGCTCAGCGTGCTGCTGTTTGAGCCTAACGCGAAAAGCCGCAAGCGAATGCTGCCGTTCCTGGCGCTCGGCACTGGGACGGCGCTTTATATTTTGTGGGCCCTGACGGCATTCCCGACGAAAGTGTACGTTGTGGGAAACAGCATCGTGTACATGAATCAAGCGACGAACAATACGACGGTCGCGGTTCTGTATGTGATTGCAACCTGCGGCTCGCTCTTTTTCTCGCAGATCAGGGCCATGGTGATGTTCGGCGCGGCGAACCTGGCGATTCTTCTGGCCGTCATGGCGTTCAAGCGGTATGCGTTCACTTCGCTGTGGTGTGCCTATGCGGCCATCGCCAGCGTGATCATCCTGGCGTATTTCTGGAGAAGCAACGCCGAGCGGCCGTTCCTCTACGCGTAGGCTTTGTGGGAATCACCACTCTTGATTAGCCGGCGGTCGTAAGGATCTCACGCAAAGGAGAAGGCGAAGAGTGCCCGGCCTGAAGCCGGCCGCTACAGGTGCTGAATCAGCGCGCGTGCCTGTAACTGCGATGCTTGCATTCGTTAGGAGAATCTGGCGGATCTCGGCGTCGCCAGCGTGCGAAGCAAACCAAAACACGCCCCACTTGTGATCATCGTGAAATCAATCGCGGTGATCAGGAGCTCTTCCTGGCCGTTCAGAACGTCTTCGGAGGAAGTTACAGAGGATAGAAAGTCTCTAAAATTAGCGGCCTTAGCGCGTGCGAACTTACTCAATTTCAGCTCCTGCGGCCTTCACGGTTTTGGGCCCTTAAGGGTGAACACCCGAGATCGTGAAGGCGATTTTAGGCGACATGGACTCGACTGTCTGTTCGCTTTCGTACAATTGTACGAATTTCTCCGCCGCAGGGAATACATCAGAAAATGTAGAGGGCTGCGAACTTCGAGTTGAGGATGGCTGCACAAGAAGAGAATGCGCTCGCCCATCTAGGCAGAAATTTTGCACTCGCCGAATCCTGCTCTGCTAAATCATTGAAACAGAAGCACTTCCAGCTTTGCTTTGGCTCCAGATTTCGGCATGCGAACTGCATTATCAATTTGGATTTCTTTGTCCCACGCTTGAAACCCGACGGAGGAAAAAGGAAATGAAGGAAATCATGCTTCGGCTGTACCGTGAGGAAGCCGGCCAGGACCTGACGGAATATGCGTTGCTATTGGTGCTCGTGGCCCTGGTGGCCATCACTACGATGCAAACGCTCGGCAATACGATTAGCGGGGTTTTCGCGAACGCATCCTCGAACTTGACCTCGGCAAGCTAAAAGTCGCTGGGCTGAGTGACCACAACTGCGGGTTGTTTGTGGGTGCTCACTTCGCCCAGTTGATTCCCCCTGTTAATTCTCCCTGTCGAATCCACGCGTTGGCGCAAATCTTGGGAATCTCTCCACTTCGGCGATTAGCGGCTTGATCGAAAACTGACCCGCCACCCGGTCACGACGTTCGTTGACTGGCCTTCGCGGCGATGCTAGCCTTCGCATCTATTTTGCGCACGCCTCCGCGCGTGCGCCCATGCATGCGCGCCGTTGACATCATCCGCAAAAAGCGAGACGCCGGGGAACTCAGCCCCGAGGAAATCGAGTTTATCGTTCGCGGCGCCACCGACGATTCCATCGCGGATTACCAGCTTTCCGCGTGGCTGATGGCTGTGGTGTGGCGCGGTATGACGCGGCTAGAGCTCACGGCGTTGACCGAGGCCATGCTGTATTCGGGCGAGGTGCTCGATCTTTCCGATGTCGCCGGCACGAAGGTGGACAAGCATTCGACTGGCGGCGTCGGAGACAAAACATCGCTGGTCATCGCGCCGGTGGTGGCTGCGGGCGGATTGCGGGTACCGATGATCAGCGGGCGCGGGCTCGGCCACTCTGGCGGCACGCTCGACAAGCTCGAATCCATTCCCGGCTTCAACGTCAATCTCTCGCTCACCGAATTTCGAAGAGTTCTGAAGCAATGCGGCTGCGCGCTGATTGGCCAGACTCCGCAGATTGCTCCCGCCGATAAGAAGCTTTACTCCTTGCGCGATGTTACGGCGACTGTCGAGAGCCCCTATTTGATTTGCGCTTCGATCATGAGCAAGAAACTCGCGGAGGGAATTGACGCGCTGGTGCTCGATGTGAAGACGGGCGATGGCGCGTTCATGAAGCGCGAGATGGATGCCGTGCATCTCGCCGACCTGATGGTCCAAACTGGCCAGCGCATGGGCAAGAAGATTGTCGCGCTCATTACAGACATGGATCAGCCGCTTGGGCGCAAAGTTGGGAACGCGCTTGAAGTCGAAGAATGCCTCGATGTGCTCGCTGGCGGCGGCCCGGAAGATTTGCGCGAGCTGTGCCTCGATCTTTCGGCGTGGATGTTTGTTCTTGGCGGGAAATGTTCGCGTGTCGCCGAAGGCCGCATCCTCGCGGCGGAGTTGATTGCCAGCGGCGCGGCGCGAGATAAATTTCGCGAGATTATCCGCTTGCAGGGCGGCGACGCGGGCGTGGTGGACGATCCGTCGCGGCTGCCGCACGCGAAGAATAAAGCGGCCGCGATCACGATGAAAGAGGGCTACATCACGGCGATTCGCTGCGAACAGATCGGCGTCGTCAGCATGCTGCTGGGCGGCGGGCGCGAGAAGAAAGAAGATTCGATCGATCCGGCCGTGGGCATCGTGCTTGAGAAAAAAGTCGGGGACCGCGTGCTGGCGGGCAGCGTCCTTTGCACCATTCACTACAATTCGGACGAGCGAAAGAGCGAGGCGCTCGCTTTATTGGCTGATAGCTTCGTGATTGGTCCCGTCGCGCCGCCGGCGAGGCCGCTGGTGCGCAAGGTGATTGGCGCCGACGGCCCGGCGTAGATCGAATCGTGGCGTGGAGGAAATGAATGCACCATCTGATCGGTGTGCTGGGCATGCTCACAATGATGGGCCTCGCCTACTTGTTTTCCACCAACCGGGCCGCGATTAATTACAAAACCGTCGCATGGGGCCTCGGCCTGCAAATTGTGTTCGCATTTCTCGTGATGCGTTGGGAGTACGGGCGCATTCTTTTTCAAAAAGCGGGCGCGGCGGTGAATTGGCTTCTCGATTTTTCGTTTTTTGGTTCTTCCTTCGTTTTCGGCGACCTCGGCAAAAAAGGCTCCTCGATGGGATTCTTTTTCGCTTTTCAAGTGCTGCCGACAATTATTTTCATCGCCGCGGTTTTCGCGTTGCTCTATCACTGGGGTGTGATGCAGGCCGTGATCAAATTGGCGGCGTGGGTGATGACGCGCTTGATGGGCGCGAGCGGCGCGGAATCGCTCAACGTAGCCGCCAGCATTTTTATGGGGCAGACCGAAGCGCCGCTGACGATTCGCCCGTTCCTTCCCGATCTCACCAAATCCGAACTGATGACGGTGATGACGAGCGGCATGGCGCACGTCTCCGGCGGGATCATGGCCGCATACATCGCGTTCGGCATCGAGGCCAAGCATCTTTTAGCTGCGGTGATCATGACGGCGCCGGGAACGATTCTTCTCTCGAAGATGCTCGTGCCTGAAACGGAAAAGCCGAGGACTGGCGGCAAAGTGGAGATGGCCGACATCGAGCGCGATCCAAACGCGCTGGGCGCAATTTCGCGCGGAACGATTGACGGATTGCATCTGGCCATCAACGTTGCCGCCATGTTGATTTCGTTTATCGCGCTGCTCTATCTCGCGGACGGAATTTTTGCCTTCATTCATGCTCATATCGGTTGGTTTCCGTCGAGCCTTGAGCAGGTTTTCGGCTGGGTGTTCGCGCCGATCGCCTGGCTCATCGGAATTCCCTGGCACGATTGCCCCACGATCGGCAATTTGCTGGGGTTGCGCACGGTGACAAATGAATTGATCGCATTCCAGCGGCTCGGGCCGATGAAAGATTCGCTCGATCCGCGCTCGTTCACGATCGCCACGTTCGCGCTCTGCGGCTTCGCAAATTTCAGCTCCATCGGAATTCAAATCGGCGGCATCGGAGCGCTCGCGCCGAATCGCAAAGGCGATCTGGCGCGCCTCGGCATTCGCGCGATGATGGCGGGGACGATGGCGAATCTCATGTCAGCTTCGATCGTGGGAATCATGCTGCGATGAGTCAGCGCGTGGGAGGCGCCGGCGGCGGAGGGGCGAGTGATTTTGCGCGCGCGGATCGCGCCGCGAAATTCATTCTTTCGAAGACCAAGCTGCGCCCGCGCGTTGCCGTGGTTCTCGGCTCGGGTCTCGGCGCGTTTGCCGACGACCTCGCCGGAGCTGTCCGCATCCCCTATGAAAAAATCCCCGGATTTCCGCGTTCGACGGCTGAAGGCCACGCCGGCCGCCTCGTAGTTGGCAGAGCTGGCGATGTCGTGGTTGCCGCGATGCAGGGCCGCGTTCATTTTTACGAAGGATATTCGCTTAAGGAAGTTGTGTTTCCGATGCGCGTGCTCGGGCGTCTCGGCATTCGCGCCGCAATTCTTACCAATGCTGCGGGCGGCATCAACACCGATTTCAAGCAGGGTGCGCTGGTGGCGATTCGCGACCACATTAATTTGCAGGGCTCGAATCCATTGATCGGCCCGAATGACGAGCGATTCGGCGCGCGATTTCCGGATATGTCGGAGGCCTACGCGAAATCCTATCGCAGTATTGCCGGCGAAGAAGCGCGGCGGCTGGGCATCGAAGTTTTCGAGGGCGTCTACGCGGCGCTCACGGGCCCGAGCTACGAAACGCCGGCGGAGATTCGTTATCTGCGGATAATCGGCGCGGACCTTGTGGGCATGTCCACAGCGCCGGAAGTAATCGTCGCGCGCCACATGGGCATTCGCGTCCTCGGAATTTCCTGCGTGACGAATATGGCCGCAGGGATTCTCGATCAGCCCATCAATCACGCCGAAGTGATGGAAACGGGCGAGCGCGTGAAGGGCCAATTCGTGGCGTTACTGCGCGCTGTCCTGCCGCGAATAGCCCACGACGTGAGTGGTAAATAGAATGAATGCAGCGCCGCACCGCCTTTCGTGCGGCAGCTTTGTATCGAGAAGGTTAGTCCATGAATAAAGAGCAGGAACTAATTGACGCGGCGCGCGCGGCGCGCGAAAAAGCTGTCGCACCACATTCCGAGTTTCATGTGGGAGCTGCGCTGCACACAAAATCCGGGAAAATATTTCAGGGATGCAACATCGAAAACGCTACGCTTGGGCTGACGCTGTGCGCCGAGCGCGTCGCCATCTTCAAAGCGATTTCCGAGGGCGAGCGCGAATTCGATGCCATCGCCGTCGTATGCGACACGGAAAAACTGACGCCACCCTGCGGTTCTTGCCGTCAAATCATTTGGGAATTCTGCGGCGATATTCCAGTCACGCTCGCCAATCTCAAGGGCAAGGTCGAGCACGAAACCGCCGGCTCGCTGCTACCGCGCCCATTCGACCGATCGTTCCTGTAGAGATTCGTTTCCGGGGAAAATCATGCCAAAGAAATGCCTTTCACTCCTGCAGATAATCTTTGTAATTGCTGCATTCTGCGTTGCCACGCGACAGGTGAAAGCCGCCGCGTCGCAAAAAGACCACGTGGATTTACTCGTCTTGGGCGGCACGGTGGTCACGATGGATTCCGGCAAGCGCGTGATCGAAGACGGCGCCGTCGCCATCCGCGGCGATGCCATCGTTGGCGTCGGCCCGCGCCAGGAAGTCGAATCGCGCTACGACGCCGCCCGCACGATTAACGCACAAGGAAAAATCGTAATGCCCGGACTGATCAACAGCCACGCGCACGCCGCCATGAGCCTCTTCCGCGGCCTCGCCGATGATCTAAGCCTCGACGATTGGCTCCGAAAATTTATTT
>JGI12659J15293_10000281_pt1 | contig 16675 bp, 14 predicted proteins | sample JacPinW_OM2H0_O1_FD_15293 | JGI IMG/M metagenome (IMG submission 15293) | reverse complement strand
CCATCGCCAGCGCGCTCAAAGCCTTCACGCCCGACCAATGCGCAAACTATCTCGCAAACTCAGGCTATCCACACCAATAATGAAAATGCTCTAACGCGCTGGATGCCCAACTCGTCGCCGCTGAGGCGCGCCGCGCGGAACAGGCACCGACCCCCGACTCGATGGACCTCTATTTTCAAGGTCAGGCTTGGCTCAACAAGGGTCGGACCCCTAACAACGTCGGGCAAGCGCGCGGCTTTTTCGACCGCGCGCTCTCCGCCGATCCCAACAATGTCGACGCGCTCGTTGGATCGGCGTGGGCGGACACAGTCGAAGGCATACATCTCTTTGTGACCGATCGCCTGGCGGCCTTCGCGGCGGCCGAAGCGAAGTTGACCAGAGCCTTGTCTTCAGTCCCGGACCACGCCTCTGGCCATACGCTGTTGGGGTTCGTCGACATATTGGCCAAGCGCGCGGCGGAGGGCATCGCCGAATGTGAGCACGCGCTGCAGCTGGACCGAAATCTCGCGGTCGCCCATTTTGCTATTGGATTGGCTAAGGTTTTTATAGGACGAGCGGAAGAAACAGAGGCTCACATTGCCGAGGCGCTCCGCCTCAGTCCGCGCGATACGATGGCCTATATCTGGATGACTACCGCGGGCAGTGCGAAGCTTTACCTTGGGAGTTACGAGCAGGCAGTCGCGTTGTTTCGGCGGGCGATCGAGGCCAATCGAAATAACCCGCCAGCATATTAAACTTGGCCGCCGCGCTCGCGCAGCTTGGCCGCCTTGACGAAGCGCGTTCCGCAGTCAGGACCGGTCTCGCACTCAATCCCACCTACACCGTTTCCCGCCGCCGAGCCTCCTGGACGGCACAGAGCGACGACGCGGCGTATCTGGCCCAGCTTGAGCCCATTTTCGACGGCATGCGCAAAGCCGGAGTCCCCGAACAATGACCGCCACCCTCCGCATCGTTGAGATCCTCGCCGTCGATGTCGTCGGTTGCTCGCGCCCGATAAGCGAGGACGAGGCGTGGAAGGCGCGGGCTAACTAATCGAGCCTCAAGAGCGGCATCTCGCGTGCAGTTACCTGCAAATCTATCAACGATGCGTCGCCTTCGGGAAACCGTGTCCCAGGCCAACCCTGACCCGCGCGGGATAGCGATAGGTCCAGGCTGCCTCGACCAGCGCCCGCCGTGCGCGCCGGTTGCCGGCCAGAGTGAGGCCCTTGCGTCGGACGGTATCGCCAGTCGAACTCTCCGCCGGGACAAGACCGAGGAAAGACATCAGCTGTCTTGGCGTATCGAACCGGTGCACGTCGCCGATCTCCGCGGCAAAGATTACCGCGACGAGGAACGACGCGCCGCGCATCGCTTGATAGGCTTCCACGACTGTCGCCATGGACCACTCGGGGACGATGAGAGCGAGTTGCTTCTCGAGGCGACGCAGCCGCTGAAGAGCATCCTCGATCGCGTCGATTCCTTCCTGAAAGACGATCTGCTGGGCGACATGCTCGAACTTCTGATTGGCCAGCCAGCGCCGGTGCGCCAGCGTCCAATGGCCGCCTCCGCTGTAAATCCGGCTGTGACGCAACAAGAAGGAAAGCAGCTGCTGGCGTTTGCGGCGAAGGTCATCCGCCGCCGCCTCGCGGGCCCGCACAAGATCGCGCACCGCCTCATGCGCCTCATCCGGCGTCTACACGCCCGTCAGTTCGCCGGCTCGATGCAGCCGCGCCAACGTGACCGCGTCGCGCCGGTTCGTCTTGATCCGCTCGCCCGCTCGTTTCGGGATCAGGGCAGGCGCGACCACCATGCAATTATGACCGAACGCCTGGATCTGACGATAAAGCCCGTATCCCGTCGGCCCGGCTTCGAAGCAGACATGCAGCCACTCGTATCGTTCCGCCAACTTCTTGATCGTTCGCTCGATCGGCAGCGTGCTGTTCTCGACATCGCCGAGAAATCGGACCTCTCCCGTACGGCCTCCTTCCGCGATTGCAACGGCGTGCTTCTTCTTGGCGACGTCGAAAGCCACAAAGACTTCGCTATACTTTCCCATGGTCCGCCCTCCGTGCATGAGGCTCCGGCTCGGCATGCCCGAGCAACCCTCGTTCTTACCTGCACGAAAGGGCGGGCCACCGCCTCAGCCCGCAAACATGACGTCTAGGGCCGGGGGCCGGCGCCCCGCGGGCGAGGATCGCTTCGAAGTTGTTGTGAACGTTTCGCGACCCGTCGAGGCTCGACCTGTCGATGGGCGACCGCGTAGCCAGACGCGAACCCGCTCATAACGAGGCTCGCGCCCGTCTCAAGGCTGCCGTCAACCCAGCAGCGACGAAATCGGATCAGCGGTTCAAGATCCGGGAGCGAGTCGAGTTTGGGTATCTTCAGACCCAGGCGTGGAAGTCGGCTTCCCCCCTTCGGCTGCTGGCGTTTTATGCCGCGGATTTTGTCGTCGTCGCTGGGTCGGCGCGCCCTTCACGGGAGTTTGCTGTACGACCTGAACGCCTTGAGGCGATAGAATTGCTCCAGTCTTTGCCGGGGACGTAGCAAACGCCGCATTCGCCGCGCCGATCGTCGACAAGCAGCCGAAGGCAAAAACAATCAGACACATTGTTCGCATGTCGTACTCCACTGACGCGTCGATCAGTTACCTCGCGCCTACGGAAATCGTCGGTGTCAGCGGCGCGCTCTGACTGGGAATGGCCTGAATTGTATTAATCTGGACGATCAAGGCTAGCGTCCTTTTTGACACTTCGTCATCGTCAAAGATATAATACCACTTACCACCGTGATTGACAGAGGCAAAAGCGCTCACCGGCGGAGTGTCCGAGACGGCGATCAGCATAAATTTCCTTGCATTGACCAAATCGCTTTCGGCCCTCAACTCCTGAGGGTTAAGGACCGCCTTGTCTGTATTCATTGTGACCAGGGATCGATCACGTTGCGATATGACACCGGCGACCTCGCGTTCCGTTTCAGTAAGTTCTGTAGGCTCCCCACCATGCCCAAAGACGCTGGGGTGGTATACTGTTGGAAGCAAGGTATAGAACAGCTGCCGGCAGAACACTGAACGCGTGTTATAATCATCAATAATCCGCCTCACGTCTTCTGGTGGCAGAAAAGCAATCGATGGCCGCTGTGTCGGATCAGCAGCAACCTTCATTACACCGAGAGCTGACCGTGTTTGCAAGAAAGGGGGTTTATTCCTTCCGTTCGAGCCCGCGCTTGCCTTAGACCGAATTGTTATCGAGCTGGCCCCGCCACTGGATCCGTCTATATAATATGCAAGTCTTCGCCAGAGGACGTCAACTATTCTTTCGGCATTCTCGGCTTGTTTTCCGTCGCATTTGGCCGGACGCTCCGTTACGCTTCTCTTGGCCGGATAAAGCGTGAGACTATCNTCCGGAGTCGCCGCGAGGATGAGCGCTCCGTAAGCGTCAAGATCAATCATCGCATCAATGGCGGCGTCGTAGTCCTCGTAGCCGCTCGTTACGCGGTTCACGCTTAAATCCAGAATGGCCGCGAGAGGCCAATCGGAGTTGTAAAGATTAACAAGTGAATCTGGCCTTATCGGCGTCGAGACTTGCGCTATGAGGGCGTTGCCCGAAAGAGGAAAATAACGGACAGTCGGCGCCTCCTGATAAGACACCGATCCCGTGATGGATTCGACTGGTCCAGCTATTGTTCCAGCCGAGGTTGACTTGAAGTTCGCCGTTGATCCCAGGCCCGCAGCGCCGCCGCCAAGGGTCCCTCCGGCCGACGTCGCCGCATCCACCTCGGTCACATCCATAAAAAGCGGAGATTCGCCATTGCTGACCCGCACGACATTCAGGAGCGCCTGCTGTCGCGACGTGTCCTCTATGACTTCGTTGTAGGATGTGCGTCCATGATCGATCGACGCGGGCCCAACAACTGAGCAGGCGCTCAAAGTCATCGCGGCGAAGGCTATTACGGCAATCGCTTCTCCGCCCACGCCCCGAAGAAATCCTTCATGCCGCGAATTGAACATGACTGTCCGCTCGCACGCCGCTGCCTGGAATCCCTGAGTGGCTCGCTCTGTCAAGAATTCGCCGGTTGGGCCATGAGTCGAGCTATATCTTGCGGTATTCCTTGGGGACAAGCCGAGCCCTAGTCCCAAGCTGTGGAAAACTGATTGTCGGGAAGTTCGGGGGTTGTGTCTGTGCGCCAGCGTGGAATAGCCATCGCATCCGGCGCCAAAGGGACCCGCCCCTGGCGTTTACCACGGATCGCGATCGAGGTATCATATCCTGAGCGAAGGTCAATCGGCGCGTTGCTCTCGCGCTTTGCGTCGATACTATCGAGCTGTGACTGCTTTAGGAGCGCCTCACGCAGATGCCCAGGATGCTCGCGGTATCGAGCCGACTGCTAATTTCGCTCTCAGCGACACTGTTCTTAGCGGCGCCGGCCTCGGCTTCGGATTGCGACGCCCTCTCCGCGAACTTCGAAAGCGCGATCGCCGAGAAGTCGATTGCCAAGGTCAAGGACGCGATGGCGGCGATCGCGGACGACAGCGCATGCAATTTCGATATCGACGCTTATCGCTTGCAGGAGATCGATTTCGCGATTAGCGCCGCCGGCGCCGCTGCGAGCGAGAGCGAGCGCAAGCCAATGATCGAATTCGCCCAGAGCGCCATCCGTATAGGCGGCACTTGGCGGTCGGCAGAGACGATGGGCGACTACTACGCCCATCGCGGCGAGTTCAAGGACGCTCTTGCTTGGTACGAGACCGGCATTTCCTTCCTCTCTCGGGCTTCAACCGGTTCGACCCCGCAGGACCGCGAGCAGTTGCTCGCCCGTGCCGAGGCCGCCAAGCATCAAGCAAGCGACGACAGCGAAGGCCGACATTCCGCGACGTTCGCGACAACAACACGGGATGCCGACGGGAGCCTCGGTGGCATCTATTCGCCTGAACTTCTGCGCGGCGCTCAGGCCGTGGCGGTGCCGTTGCCGATAAATTTTTTCGTCGACGAAACGCGCTTTACGCCGGTGGGCGAAGAGGCGATCGAGGAGCTACTCGAAGCCGTCAAGCAACAGAAAGTCGATGGCATGGTCCTCGTCGGCCACACGGATCCGAGAGGCAATCACAGTTACAATGTGGAGCTGTCTAAACGCCGCGCCGCCGCGGTGCGGGACTACCTATTGTCCCACGGCGTGAGCGCGCACATCGACGTGGAGGGAAAAGGACCAGACAGTCCCTTCGACGTCTCCTTGCTCGGACGGCCTGTGACAAAAGAGGAAGAATGGGCGCTCGACCGTCGGGTGGAATGGGTCCGCCAAGGCTCGCCGGATTGAGAGCCCTCGGCATAGGGCGAAGGTGCTCATGGGTAAACTCGCGCGGTTCATGATTGCGGGGGCGGCGATGGCGACCGCCGCGATCGCGCAAGTTGGCGCGACGTATGCGGATAGCCTGCAAGCGCCCGGCGGAGGAACGATCCGGGCGCTCGTCATCGGCGTCGACGCCTACCCGAATTTGGCTGCCGCCGCGCAGTTGCACGGCGCACAGGCGGACGCCGAGGATATCGCCGGGGCGCTCAGGCGCGGCGGCGTCGAACCCATCGTTGTTCTCAACGCTGACGTAACCCGTGCAAAGATCGTAGCGCAGATGGACTCGCTCGTCGCCGAATCGAAACCGGGCGACCTCGTTCTGTTCGCATACGCCGGACACGGCATGCAGGTGCCGGAATACCCTCGTTGGCAGGGGATCGATCGCGACGGAGTCAACGAACAGATCGCGTTGTCCGGATTTAGCTTTAGCGGCGCCGGCGCCGGCGAGATCATCGTCAATCTTGAAATGCGGGCGTGGCTATCGCGGCTCGACGCCAAGTCGGTCGATACGCTCGTCGTCATGGACTCGTGCTTCGGCGGGGGAATGCGAGAGGTCGATCCGCGGACGGGGGACATGCGGACGCGCGTCCTGCACGGCAACGCCGAGCAGATCAAAGCAGGGGAGAGCAACCGCAGGCAATTTGTCGGAATTCCCATGACAGCCAAGGAAGCGCGGTCGAACGTGGCTTTGATGTCCCATGTCACGTTTCTCGCCGGCGCGACGAGCAAATCTGTCGTTCCCGAGACTGGGGGCCTGGAAGCCAAGGGACCGCGCGGCGCGCTGAGCTATTATCTGGCCCGCGCGCTCGGCGAAGGTCTGGCCAAGGATCGCGTGATCACCCGTGAGGCGCTCTACAACTATTTGAAGCCCAATGTCCGACATGCGACGCAGGATCGTCAGTTGATCCAGGTCGAGCCACAAAGCCCGGATCCTTCCGTCTACGGTAAGCCGGTCATGAGTTTGGTTGGCGCCGCGTCGCCGACAGTCGCGTCGGTCATCGCGCCTCCTTCACCGGCCCCCGCCGTGCCGCCGCCCCCGCCAGTCAATCCGCCTTCCACGCCGACCGATATCCGAACCGACGCCGTCCACGTCGCCATGATTGATGGCCCGGACGAGGCTTGGGAGACAATCGAGAGGGGGAATACGCCTTTCGCTAAATCCCCTTCGATCGACGGAGCGGATCTCGTCTGGGACATTGGCAAGAGCGAAGCGCTGTCCCGCGGCGACCTTGTGATGCAATCCGTCGACGGGTCGTTGATGGGCGGCGTCATCGACCGGACTTGGGCGGTTCAGAGATTGCGTGAGATTGCCGAACGTCGAAACCTTCCAACGCAGCTGGTGAGCCAAGGTCGGCTGCTGACTGCGGGCGACGAGGCGCAGGTCGAGGTCGACGACATCGCTGAGGCGCGCCTGTTGGTGTTCAACATCGGGGCGGACGCGACCGTCCAAATGCTCTACCCGAGCGCGCCTGGCGAGGCCGCGCATTGCCCGGATGCGGAAAGCGGCAATTGGCGTTGTTCGCTTGCCGTGACGCCTCCCTTCGGCGCCGACACGATCGTCGCGCTCGCGAGTTCGGGAACCTCTAGCCAGCTTTTAGGGTGGCTGCGTGCGCACCATGGCAGGCGCGACGCCGCGCTTATTCCGGAGCTCCTTAAAAGCGCCATAGAGGCCGATCCCAAAATGCGCATCGGCTTTGCAGGCGTGTTCACCAACGCGCGTCAAAAGCCTTGAGAGAGGGCCCGATGAAGCATCTGAACTTCGGGGTGGTCTGCGTCGCCGCTGCCGTCTTCTTGTCGAGCGCATTGGCGAGAGCCGACACGGTCGAGCACGCGCTCAGGGAGCTACAACCCTCGAGCGTGATCGAATACACGCGGATGGTCGGAGGCGAGACGACGCCATGGAGCGAATGGCCGTGGCAGACCGCGCTCTACCGCGTGTCCAATGGTCGGGACATTTTCACGTGCGGCGGATCGCTCGTCGCGCCCGGATGGGTGCTTTCGGCCGCCCACTGCTTCGGCGAAGGGAGCAGCGACAATCCGGCGGATTGGACGGTTGCGTCGCACATCGGGAAGGCCTCGATGGTCGGGCTCCCGGCCGGCGCGGAGACGCGGAAAGTCAAACGTCTCGTGGTGCATGAGGGCTACGACAAGAACACGCAGGAAAACGATATCGCGCTGATGGAACTGGCGGAGACGCTGCCAGAACCGCTCATCGCGCTTCAACTGGAACCGGATCCCGCCGAGGAGTCCAATCGCTCCGTGACAGTCACCGGCTGGGGCATGACGCGCTGGGTGATCAGCAAGAAAGACAAATCCGGTCACGTGGCTTTCTTCGATGGAGTCACGAACAAGCAGGTCGACTTGACGAAGTTCGAATCTCCCGAGCTGCGAAAGGCGGACATCCCGCTGATCGAAGTCGATCAATGCGCTCAGGCCTATGGCGACGGGGCTCAAAAGATCGATGGCCGCAATCTTTGCGCGGGCCTGTCGCAGGGCGGCGTTGACGCCTGTCAGGGCGACAGCGGCGGCCCGATGATGGCGCAGTCAGCGTCGGGCGAATACCGGCAGATCGGCGTGGTGAGCTGGGGCAAGGGCTGCGCTCTCGCAGGGTATCCCGGCGTCTACACCCGTGTCTCCGCGTTCAACGCCTGGATCAGGAACGTGCTGAGCGGCGATGATGTCGCCGCGGGGTCGGGCCACTCGTCGTCGCCGACTTCGGCGCCGACGGGCGGCGCCGATAACGCGACGGTCGTCGCCGCTGCCGATAACGTGTCCGACGCAGTCGACGCCGACCCGGCTCTCGAAAATCCGGCAGGCGTCACGATCGCTTTCAAGGAAGGCGACGACCTCAGCGTCGGGCAGCGGGTCGCCTATGTCGTGACAACTGAGCGGCCTGGCTATCTCACGGTCCTGGACGCGACGCCTGACGGCCAGCTGACACAGATCTATCCCAACGCAATGTCGTTGAGGTCGCCAGGAAGCCCAACACTGGCGTCGACCCTGATCCACCCGGGCAAATCCCTGGTGATCCCCGACTACCGAAACGTCTATCGTGGCTTCGACGTTCAGATCACCGAGCCGCGAGGCAAGGGCGTCATGGTCGCTGTGCTAAGCGACAAACCGCTGACGAGCTTCGACACGCCGCAGGCGCCAAAGACCTTCGCCACTCCCGAGGAGGGCGTGAAGGTCGTTCACCGCCTACGGGACGAACTGGCGCGCAGTCTTTCGGTGCAGCCCAAAAGTTCGACCGCGGCGCCTTGGTCCGTGGCCTATCACGGCTACACTATTCGATAAGGCTCGAACGAGTGCCGCACATGGTTCTCGACAAGCGGTCTATCTACGGATTAAATGAGGTACAAAGCCGCGTCAGTCCCGTGGCGACTTGGGTAGGCGTCGCTTTCCCAGCAAGTCGATTGAGCGGACGCGTGCGGCGACCGAACTGCGGAGATGGTCGGGTTTTCCGTGAGGCGAGGTGCATTTTGCCGGGCTTTCTTCTCGACCGGGCGACGCGTGCCTCGATAGGACGATGCTTGGTCGACGCGAGGCTGGCTGTGGCCTCTTTGTTGTTGCTCCTTTTCGGACTGGCGCTTTCCCTTCCAAGCGCCGCGCAGGACTTGCGCGCGCCAAGCGCGGCTGACGTCGCCGGCGCGCCCTCGGCGAAACTCTCCGCGCCCGCTGGCCGCCGTGTCGCGCTCATCATCGCGAACGGCGCCTATCCGGACGCGCCGCTCGCCAACCCCACAATCGACTCGGGCCTGATTGCAGACAGCCTCAAGCGGATCGGCTTTGCGGTCACAGTCAAGGAGAATCTCGATCTCGATGGCTTCGAGCAGGCGATCTCCGACTTCGCCGAGACCGCCAAAGGCGCCGACCTCGCGCTCTTCTACTTTTCGGGCCATGGCTTCTCCGTGGCTACGGGTGGACTCCAGCAGAATCTGCTGATGGCGACCTCGGCCAATTTCAAGGCGAAGACAACGCTTGCATTGCAGCAAGGCGGCGAACCCCTCGAGCATATCGAGGAGACGATCATCGGCCATGCGCGGGCCACGCTGATTTTCATCGACGCCTGCCGAAACGTCCCGGCTTTGGCGACGCGCGGCGTCGGCTCGCGTGGATTTGCGCCCATCGACCGGTCGGCGCTCGAGGGCGCCTACGTGGTCTTGTCAACCCGCGAGGGCAAGACAGCCGCGGACGGGGAAGCGGGACAAGGCAGTCCCTTTGCGCGCGCCTTCGCGACGGTGGCGCCGACGCCGGGGCTGCGCATCGAAGACGCCTATGCCCTCATCCGCGAAAAGGTTCGCGTCGAGACATCCGGAGAGCAGGTTCCCGACGTCATCCGGAGCGACCTGCCTCTCGGCGGCGTGACGCTCCTGGAGGCGCACGAAGCGCCGTCGCAGCCTGCGCCGGCGCACGAAGCCATGCTTCAGCCGGTTCCGTCCACTGCGCTCGTCCCTCCGCCCGCATCCGCTCCGGCTCCAACAGCGGCTGCAGAGGCGCCTGCAGCCAGCAAGGCTGGGGCGGCGGTCGCAGTGGGCCCGCCGCCGAGGATTGGGGTCAATGATCCGGGCGGAGAAGCTTTCAGGGAGTGCGAGGAATGTCCGGAGATGGTCCTCGTGCCAGCCGGCGTGGCGATGCTGGGCTCGCCGCTCGGCGAGAGCGGACGCCAAACGTTCGAAGCTGCGCCCCATCCCGTTGAGATTGGCAAGCCCTTCGCCGTCGGCCGTTACGCGGTGACTTTCGCGCAATGGGACGCCTGCTACGCCGAGGGCGCCTGCGGCCACCGCCGCCTCGGCGATCTGGACTTTGGCCGCGGCAACCATCCGGCGATTTTCGCCACCTGGACCGAAGCGCAGCTCTATGTGGATTGGCTGAAACGCAAGACCGGCCAGCCTTATCGCCTCCTCAGCGAGTCCGAGTGGGAGTTCGCTGCGCGCGGCTGCCGGACCCTCAAATGCGCCTACGCGCCCTTTTGGTTCGGCCCGATCAAGCCCGAATTAGCCGTCTATGATTCCCGGCGCTCCTATGATGGGAGCCCCAAAGCCGCCGCGCTGCTCAAAACAGTCCCAGTCGACAACGGATCCCCGAATCCGTTCGGGCTTTACAATATGCTCGGCAATGTGCGGCAGTGGACTCAGGATTGCTGGAACCCGACCCCCACCGCCACGCCTTCGAACGGCGCGCCCCTTCTCTCCGGCGATTGCACCGCCCGAGCCACGCGGGGCGGCTCGTGGGCCGATGACCCGGCCAAGTTGCGGGCTTCCGCACGCGACTACGAGAGCGTGGACGAAGGATCCGAAAGGATCGGGTTCCGCGTGGCAAGGGACTTAGGTCCTTGAGCGGAATGAGAACATGAACCGAAATTCGAACCCGATGAGGTGCAGCGTGACGAAACGATCATTTTGGGGAACCGACGCGCTGGCCGCAGCGATCTTCGCGATTGCGATCGCCGCGTTCGGCGTCGCAGATCCCGCGAGCGCGCAGACGCGGCGCGCTTTTCTTCTCGGCGAACAGCGCTACTCAGACCAGGATATTCCGAGCCTCACCCGGTCAGACAATGACGCGAGCGACGTCGCGGCCGACCTCGAGCAAGTGGGCTTCGATAAGAAAAACATTACGGTGGTGACGGAATTACGCAGCAAGGCCGATTTTGACAAACGGTTCGGCACGTTCCTCGCCACGGTGAAGGAGGGCGACACCGTACTTTTCTTCTATTCTGGGCATGGTTTGGGGGTCGACGCGAACAACACCAATTATCTGCTGCTTGGCGACATCAAGAGTCTTCGGACTTATACGCGCGGGCAGGTGATCGAAGCGGACCGCCGCCGGGACGATCTCATTTCGCTCAAAATGCCTTCGTTCGAGGGCGCCTATGAGACCGACGAGATCGCCAAGAACGGCGTCTCCGTCACCGACGTCATGAACGAGATCGCCGCGAAGAAGCCCAAGGTCTCAATTCTTTTTCTTGACGCGTGCCGCTCGATCATCCGGGCGACGACGGACGAACGGGAAATCAAACGCGGGGTCAGTTCCGGCAGTCGGCTCCTGCCGACGAAGGATCTTCCCGCAGGCTCGATCGTGATTTTCTCTGCTTCCTTCGGCGAAACCGCGATCGAGAGTTTTGGCTACGGCGATCATCGGCGCAACTCCCTTTTTACCGAGGTCCTCAGGTCGGAATTGCAACGGCCGGGTCAGACGCTGGTTGAACTTGGCCAGCGGGTTAGCCGCATGGTGCGGGCGTTCGCGCTGGCTGGCGGCCGGCAACAGGAGCCGGAGTATTTCGAAAATCTCGGCGTGAGCGACGATTTCGCGCTCGTGGACTCCGTTGGCGCCCAACGTTTCCAGCTAACGCAGCAACAATGCGCGGGCGCGGATGTGGATTGGGCGGAGATCAGCCAGCAGCCAGAGCGTGAAGCGCTGGAGAGACATCGTCGACGGTTCCACGATTGCCCCACCGCGGAGCTCGCGCGCCGTGCGCTCGTCAGCCTGATCGGTTCAACTGAAGTGGCGACGCCGGTTCTTCCGGCCGGCTCGAAACAGATCGACGAGTGCGACCGGCTCGCCGCCTCGGACAGCGATCCATCCCGCCCGCCCGAGGTCCCGGGGGTGGCGCTCGACAAAATAGACTTCGACGCGGCGACGGCGGCCTGCGAGAAATCGATTCAACGCAACTCGCGCATCGTCAGGTTCCTGTTCAATTTGGGCCGCGCCAAATTCGCGGCCGCAAACTCCGTGCGGCTGGACGACCCCGCCCGCAAACCCCTGATTGCCGACGCGCGCGCCGCGTATAATGACTCCGCCAACCGCGGCTATGTCGCAGCCCTCTACAGTCTGGCGACGCTCTCCGATTACACGGACGCCGACGAGGAGGAACAGGCGCGCGCTAACGAACTCTTGTTGAAGGCGGCCAATCAGGAATTTCCGCTCGCGATGTACGAACTGGGGCGCCGGTACAGCAAAGGCGCATTCGGTCTGCAGCGAGACCTCGCCGAGGCCTACCGCTGGATGTCGAAGGCGGCTGAGAGCGGGTCAGTCCCGGCGATGGTGGAGACAGCCGATGCCTTGTTCTACGGACGGGGCGTCGTGCAAAATCCGCGTAGAGCGGTCGAATGGGCGCAACGAGCCGCGGACTCCGGATCCGATGTGGCGAAGCTCAATCTCGGCTGGTACTATTTTAGGGGTTACAAGATTTACGACAATGGCGAACTCACGTCGAACAGCCTGCTGCCCGACGAGACCCAGGCTCTGCTCTGGTGGGGACGCGCCGCCGCCGAGGACAATCCGACAGCGCAGAACAACATGGCGCTGATGATGGAGCGTGGTTATGGGTTGCCTAGCCCACAGCCGGAGATAGCCGAGCGGTACTACCGCCTTGCCGCGCATGGCGGAAACGAAGACGCGGAAATCGAATTGGCGCGGCGGCTGATTGCAGGCCGCATGCTGGTCAAGCCCGAGAATGGGACGAACGAAGCCATCGATCTGCTTAATCGCGCATTGAGCCACGGCTCCGCGCGAGCGGCGAAAATGCTTGCGGACATCTATCGCAACGGCGAGCTCGATCAGGCCAAGGATCCCCTGCTGGCGATGAAATACGCCTTCCTCGCGATAAAACTATCGGTACAGGCCGATCCGTCCAGTGACGACGGCAATCCGTTCTACGAAATCGACGCGGGCATATTGCTAGCGGAGATGGCGGTTAACGGACAGTCTGTCGACGTCAACAATCGCGGCTTGCTCAATCCAGACGAAATTGACCGATTGCAGCGCTTTTATGGGACTGTCGACCCAGAAACGCACAAAGTTAAGATACGGCGGCTCGACGTTCCACTGGGCGGATGCAGTTACCCTTACAAGAAAGCGGTCTGGGTGTGGGATTGGGGGCGCGCGGAATCGCCAACCGAGCCGCAGTTCCGCAGTCTGGAGCGCGAGACCTATTGTTACGACAATGACATTCTGCGTCGGACGCTGTCCGCCTCGTTCGATGCCGCGCGGAAGGCCAAGGTGCCTTTCGCGGATTTGATCAATCAGCAGATCATCGCCGCGCAGGCGCAGGAAACCGCGCCGTCGACCCGTGAACCTCGCCGTTGAAAGTTTCGGAAATTAGTTGTAAATCTATGTGGCTTTATCGCGCCATTGGGAGTTCTCCATGAGCGTCAATTCATCAAAGCGTCCCGTCGCATTGCGCAAACTCCTGCCGGCCGCGGCCGTAATCGTCGCGGTCGCCGCCTTTGACCAGCCCGTCGCTTACGCTGGCAACGGTTTTCTGGGCGGTTTCGTCGGCGGCGTCGTCGGTGGGGTCGTCGGAGGCGCTATCGGGCGCATGCTCGTGGAGCCTCGTTACCACTACGCGCCCTCTTATCGCTCGGAGGGTCGGCCTTCACGTTCTCGCAATGCTTCCGGCGCTTCCGGCGGGGCGCCACAGGCCCCTCCTTCTCCGGCCGATTCGTCGCGGGCGCTTGCGTCGCTCGCGCCGCCGACCACTCAACAGGCGCAGGCGCTGCTGAAGTCCGTGACGCCCAGTCAGTCGCTTGGCACAGTCGGCGCCTCGGACGATCTCAATCAGATCGGCAAGGATGATAATGCCGAGGCAGGTCGCGACTACACCAGCAGAATCGATGATCTCATCAAGCGCATTCAGATCGCCCAAAACACCCAGCACTCAACCAAAGAGGGGGACGTTACGGAGCACGCGATTCTCGAAGCGTTGGAGAGCTCGATACGCGAAGCCAACCTGACCAAGTTTGAGACGTTTCTCGGCGAGAATTGGTCGCCGGAGCGTCTGCGCGTCATGATTCTCGATCGCGTTCAGAATGAAATCGGCGGCCTGTTCGACGGCACCAATCGCGGTGCCGTGACGATGAACGATCTCGATTTGATGATCAAGAAATCGGCGAAAAATGTCTATGCGCGCCTATTCGAGACGTCCGAATTGCTCGCTGCAAATCGCAGCTCCACTTTATTCGTCGAACGTCTTTATCAAACCCATGGCGACCTCGTGAACGGCGAGGTTCGCGAGAGCGCCGAGCAATTGTTGGCGGACGCGGCCGTTTCCGGTGTGGCGACGCTGGAGCCGTCGTTGCGGCGCGACCAGAACGCCTTCGCGCTGCGCTACCGCGCCCAGCGGATCATCTACGACTGCCTATCCAACAATGTCGAAGCGATCAGCTCGAACGAGTCGGGCATGGCGACCCCGGCGGAAATCAGCAAGGGCGTGCTCGATGTCACGCAGCAGCAATGCGCCAAGTGGGCTTCCGAGCAACTGATCGGCGCGGACGGAAAGGTCAAGGCGCAAGACCCGATGCCGCTCCGGGTCATTTGGACCGCCGAAGGCCCGAAGGATGATGCGTCGATGTATGGCCGGGCGACGGATCAGCTTTAGCGGCAATCCGCATTCAAGCGGTCGCGAATGTAACCGCGGAGTAACGTGCGGGGTCAAACAAGGGCTTTCGAGCGCGGAGTTCGTTCGATGCGGGCGTCGCCGATTGCGATTTTGGCGCTAGCGTTTATGGCGGCGCACGCTTTCGCGGCGGACTCGGACTGGAATTTGTGCGCCTTCGCAACCGACTACGATCAAGGGATTGGCCTGTACACGAGATCTCACGACTACAGGGGTCTCGCGACTACACAAGAGCTCGCGACCACCGGACATCTCCCGACACGCACGATGACGCTTCACGCCCGTGCCTACGCTTTCATACATCGAGCCGACGTCTATTTTTGTAATGGAGACTACGACGATACAATCGCAGATAATGACGAGGCTCTGAAGATTCACTCTGAGAACTATCTCGCGTACGATCATCGCGGAAAATCATAGTTCCAGAAATGGCGATTACGATCGTGCAATTACGGATTACAACGAGGCTTTGAACCTCAACCCTAAAGCTGACGATTTTTATACCGACCGCGGCGGCGGTGCCTACTTAAGGAAAGATCATTACGATCATGCAATTAAGGATTATGACGAGGCGTTGAAGATAATCCTAAGAACGGGGAAGGTTATCTGGCGCGCGGCCAGGTCAAGGAGAGCTCGCGGAATTATCGCGGTGCCCTAGATGACTTCGAGCAGGCGTTGGCCTTAAATAACGCTCTATTCCAGGCGCAAGCCCGCGCCGGCCGCGAGCGCATCCTTGCGGTGCTTGCCTCCCCACCGGCGCCTCGCAGAAGCCCGCCACGGCGACCGCCACCGTCGGGCTCGCCGCGCTAGCTAGCTGACCGCCGACGTTGCCATGAAGAAGAAGATCGACTGCATCCAGAGCGAGAAAAGGCCAGGTCGCCAGAGCCAACGCGAGCGACAGCGCCGCCGCGGCGATGAGCCCTAGTCACGAGCGCGCTCCAGTTCGTGCCTCCCGCGTACCGCGGGAGACTAACGCCGTAGGCGCCGACGCCGAAGAACATCACATGCGCGAACGACAGGATGCCCGTATAGCGATCAACAGATCATAAGGCGCGACGAGTTGGATCGTCACCCAGGACTTGGTGGTGACGTTGAGCGCGTTCACGCTGGAGAATAGAAGCGGAGCAGCGCGACGATGAAGGACAAACAGAAGCTGCAGGGCCGCCAGCTTAGACCGCTGAGCGCCCTCGAACCGGCCTGTCATTGGAGCGCTCTTTGGATCCGGAAGGCGGCCCGCAAAGCAACTCTTGCGCCGCATGACCTGCGCCCTTATAAGGCCCCGTTGCCGGCCTAAATAGGCCGCGGTGTCGGAGTGTAGCGCAGCCTGGTAGCGCACATCGTTCGGGACGATGGGGTCGGAGGTTCGAATCCTCTCACTCCGACCACTTCTTTATTCAATAATTTGACATTAAACGATTTTCACGCTTCCTCGGCGAGGTGGTCCCCCAAGCGGCCCCCAGGACGCGCTGACTTGTGACGAACGCCGGGGAACAAAAGCCGGGGATTGGTTCGCGACTAGCGCTGTAAACCCCGTCGCCTTTGACTTCGCCCACAAGGCGAGGCGATGGTCGACGAAAAGGAGCGCGCCTACTTCGTGCTCCGCGAGATTGTCAGGCGCTCCAGCGTGTCACGTTTGGATCGGCTCCAGTAAGCATGCTTCCCTCAACCAGGCCCCCTAAGGGGGGATTAAGTTTCATAGGGGTTGGGGCCTTCATGATCGCTCATAGAATTTTTGGAATTTTTCTAAATTTACTACAATATAACTGTTTACCATTGTGCTATACCCTCTCGGTCTTGGATTAAGATAGGCTTGATTCTATAGACGGGGGGCGCGATCTGTGTCCGACCATCCGGGGGACTTAGCGCGGCACTCATTTTGGAGCGAGGAGACCACGCATGAGTCAGAGCCATGTGACACTGGCGTTTCCCTTGAAGTGGCCCGCCGATGCGAACGCNNGC
>JGI12659J15293_10000277_pt1 | contig 16753 bp, 17 predicted proteins | sample JacPinW_OM2H0_O1_FD_15293 | JGI IMG/M metagenome (IMG submission 15293) | reverse complement strand
CCGACCACTGCGCCATGCAGTACCGCGACGACCGGCAGCGCACCGAACTCGATCGGCTCGAAGGCTTTGTGCCAAGAGCGCGAATGCAGCATGCCTTCGGCGACGCTGCGCTCCTTCAGTTCGGAGAGATCAAGGCCTGCGCAGAAGTGGTCCCCGTCGCCGGCGAGCACAACTGCCTTGACCTGTTCCGGAGGCCGACTGAACCAACGCTCGAGCGAAAAGACGGTTTCGTCATTGAGCGCATTGCGCTTGGCCGGCCGCGCCAGATGGACAATAGCGACCGCGTCCTGCAGCTCCACACGAACGTTGGCGAGATCATCTGCACCGGCGGCAGGCATTGTGCGATTCATTTCTCTTATCCATTCTGTGGTCCGCATGCGTTCGCCATCGGTTCCTGTGCGAGTTTGCGAAAGCAACGCCTCGTGCCGTGATCACATAGGCGGCGTCACTCCATCCCGACCGACCCGCCACGCGCGACCTTGCAACGTTCCATCAGGCTGCTTGACCGCGGCGATGAAGACTTTCGCGCCAGGCTTGAGATCGGTATTGTCGCCCCGCATGTAAGCAACAATCGTCGTATCGGCGGGGACAAAGATTTTCTTTTCGCCGTCTTTGTATTTCAGCGTCAGCGTCTGTCCATCAACCGCGCTGACAACCTGATCAATGTTCGCGTTGGTCATTGTGCTCTTGGGCCGAAGATCCCATGAGTAGTGTCCTTCTCCGGTCCCCCGCATCGCGTCAGGGAAGATGTGCACTTCAACCGCGCTCAGGCTGCCGTCAGGCTGCGGCATGGCCGTCACGCCGACAAACAAGCCCTGTTTGACGTCGGCGAGCGATGCCTTGACCACCGTGGCGATCTGAGCTTTGTCGGCTAACGCCACCTTGAGTTCGGCGCCATCGCCTGCCCTGATCACATAAGTCGAGCCATCGATGCCTTCGATGGCGCCCCGCACGCGGACTGTATCCTCCGCCAGGGCGGCGTCCCCTGATCCAATCAGGGTGAGACCGCTAAGAGCGAGACCAGCAAGCGCCATCATCGTTATTTTGCGGTTGACCTTCATGAGTTCCTCCAATCGATTGGCGAGGGACCTTCGGAACCGGCAGTGGGCCGGCAACCTATTCATCGTGGTCCTTCATTGTGAAGTGCGGGCCGTTGCCGTCAGCGCCAGCCGAGCGCCGGGGCGATGTGAGTCAGGATCGCCTCGATGACATGTGCATTGTAGGCGACGCCCAGTTGGTTCGGGACCGTCAGGAGTAGAGTGTCAGCCTCAGCGATCGCCTCGTCTTGCTTGAGTTGCTCGACGAGAACCTCCGGCTCGGCGGCATAGCTTCGACCGAAGATTGCGCGCGTCCTCTCGTCGATAAAGCCGACCTGGTCCTTCTCCTCGCCCCCGCGGCCGAAGTAGGCGCGATCGCGATCGTCCAACAGCGCGAAGACGCTGCGGCTGACAGACACGCGAGGCTCGCGCGCATGCCCGGCCTCTTTCCAAGCGGCGCGGAAGGCCCGGATTTGAGCGGCCTGCTGGATGTGGAAAGGCTCTCCGGTCTCCTCCTCCTTGAGGGTTGAGCTTTGCAGATTCACCCCGAGTTTTGCGGCCCAGACGGCGGTGGCGTTGGACCCAGCGCCCCACCAGATCCTGTCGCGCAGACCTTCAGAATGGGGCTCGACGCGCAGCAGGCCCGGTGGATTGGGAAACATCGGCCGCGGGTTGGGCTGCGCGAAGCCCTGACCGCGCAGCAAGCCGAGGAACACCTCCGCACGGCGCCGGCCCATGTCGGCGTCACTCTGGCCCTCAGCCGGGCGGTACCCGAAATAGCTCCACCCGTCGATCACCTGCTCGGGCGAGCCCCGGCTGATCCCAAGTTGCAGGCGACCACCCGCGATGAGGTCGGCCGCGCCCGCATCCTCGACCATGTAGAGCGGGTTCTCGTAGCGCATGTCGATGACCGCCGTGCCGAGTTCGATACGGCTGGTCTTGGCGCCCACGGCCGCCAGCAGCGGGAAAGGCGAAGCGAGCTGGCGGGCAAAGTGGTGAACGCGGAAATAGGCGCCGTCCGCGCCCAGCGCCTCGGCCGCGACAGCCAGATCGATGGACTGCAGGAGCGCGTCGGCTGCCGAGCGCGTCCGCGACTGCGGCGAGGGCGTCCAGTGCCCAAACGACAGGAAACCTATCTTCTTCATCTGGATCCAAGCCTAACGATATTGAGATTTTGCGGGCAAGCGGTGCATAAAAGCGTAACAGGCCCGCGCCGTAGCTGCCGATCGACTTCACTCGAACGGCATTGCGAGTCCCGAAGGAGCGCGTCCAGGCGAGCATTTGCGTCGAGACCTGGCGGGGGTGGCGAAGGATTGCGTCCCCATGATCCGATCCTGATCGTCGACAACGGCTGCGATGTGCAGATCCTTGTGCGTATCGAGGCCGCGAACGATGTCGCGACTTTCGGTTGACCGCTTCCTTGACGAGGCGGGCGAGCCCCAGCGCGACATCAGCGCCCCCCAAGATCTTGAAACCGGCCGCATCTAGATGATGTCAGCGGTCAACGTCCATCCCGTCCGGTCGGGTTGGCATGGTAATCGGAATGAGCAGGTCGGTCCATGCGGCGATGAAGCTGAACAGCGCCACCGTCTCGAAGCCAGGACCGGCGCTGGGCACTGCGATCCGCCGCCTGACGCCAATCGGCGCCGCGTCTGCCTCAATCTTGCGCGCCATCATAACGGCGGCTACAACAATCCGGCGGGGCCGCGAAGTGGGCAAGGGAGTCATTGTGCAGCGTACGAAGACCAAGGCTTTCGTGGCCCGGTTTTGACGACAGACCGGCGGAGCCCGTGTCCGCTGCGGATACGCTCGTCGCCCTGTCGCAAAGTTCGCGGGAGCGAACGCGTACCGAGGAGATTTGAATGGCTGCCGCCTTCGAACTGATTGATGGCGTACCGAACTACAATCTTTATGTCGGCGGAAAATGGATTCGCTCCTCGCGCAATGAGGCCGCAGAGAGCAGAAATCCCGCCACGGGGGAATTGTTCGCCAAAGTCCAGCAGGCAGGAGCCGCGGAAACTGAACTCGCTATTTCGGCCGCTCACGGCGCTTACAAGGCCTGGGCGGCGACCCCGGTGTCAGCGCGCGAGGCGAACTTCTTCCGCGCCGCCGATGTGCTCGCGGCAAAGACGAAAGAGATCGTCGAGGTCCTGATTCAAGAGTCCGGGTCCATCGCCGGAAAGGCTGGCTTCGAGGTCGGCTATTGCTTCGACCTCCTGCGCACCGCAGCCGCCGAGATGCGAAGGTCGCCGGGAGAAACGATGCCGCTCACCTCGCCGGGCCAGTTCGGCTTCACGGTGCGCCAGCCGCTCGGCGTGATCGCCGGCATCGCGCCGTTCAACGCGCCGTTTCTTCTGGCCATGAAGAAGGTCGTCCTGGCGCTCGCGGCAGGCAATGGCTTTATTCTGAAGCCGTCGGAACTGACGCCGGTGACGGGGCTCAAGATCGCGGAAGTATTCGACGAAGCGGGCCTGCCGCCAGGCCTGCTCAGCGTCGTGCCCGGCCTCGCGTCGGAAGTCGGCGCGGCCATTTTCGCCGACCCGCGGGTGCGGATGATCACGTTCACGGGCTCAACGCAGACCGGTCGTCATCTCGCTGTTGAAGCGGCGAAGACGCTCAAGCGCTTCACGCTCGAAATGGGCGGCAAGAGCCCGCTGATCGTCCTCGGCGACGCCGACGTCGGTTATGCCGTGCGCGCCGCTGCGTTCGGTATCTTCTTCCATCAGGGCCAGGTCTGCATGGCGAACTCGCGCATCCTGGTCGAAGAGTCGATTTTCGACGCGTTCTGCGAGCGCTTCGTCGCTGTGGCCAAGAGCCTGAAGGTCGGCGATCCACGCGAGCCTGACACCGTCATCGGCCCTCTGATTCGAGGAACCCAATGCGCCGTGATCGACGGCCATGTCGAGGACGCGGTCGACAAAGGAGCAAAGTTGCTGTGCGGGGCTAAGCACGAGGCTCAGTACTACTGGCCGACGGTGCTTAGCGGCGTGACCCGGGAGATGCGCATCTTTAGAGAGGAGAGCTTCGGTCCCGTCACCTCGATCATCAAGGTCCGCGACCACAAGGAAGCGCTCGAGATCGCCAATGACACGGATTACGGCCTCTCAGCCGGTGTGATCACCAACGACATGCAGAAAGCGATGGAGCTCGCCTTCAGCCTCGACTCCGGCATGGTTCATCTCAACGATTGCACGGTGTCGGACGAGGCGCACGCGCCGTTTGGTGGCGTCAAGAACAGCGGCTTCGGCCGCGAGGGCGGTCGTTTCTCGATGGAGGAGATGACCGAACTGAAATGGATCACGATCCAGAGCGGGCAGCGCGCCTTTCCGATGTGAGACACCATTCGGCGCTGTTCGCGCTTGCGCGAACCCGCCTAATCTCTCGAGCCTTGCGCGCGTGGCGCGCGTCGAGAGAGCGCGGGTGGGAACACCGTCGGATGTTGAAAGAGTTTGCTGGGCTCGTGACGGAGGAGCGAACCAATGCTCGGTCCCACCGCTCACATTGATACGTTCGCGCGCGACAATCTGCCCCCGCCCGATCAATGGCCGGACTTTCAGCTCGACGGATTTGACTATCCCGACTCTCTAAACGCCGCGGTCGAACTGACCGACCGTATGGTCGAGCGCGGCTTTGGCGACCACACGGCGCTCATCGGTCATGGCCGCCGCCGCACTTACAAGGAGCTTGCCGACTGGAGCAACCAGCTAGCTCGGGCGCTCATCGAAGACTACGGCGTGAAGCCCGGCAACCGGGTCCTGATCCGCTCAGCGAACAATCCCGCGATGATTGCCTGCTGGCTTGCTGCGACCAAGGCAGGCGCTGTTGTGGTCAACACCATGCCCATGTTGCGGGCCGGGGAACTGACGAAGATTGTCGACAAGGCCGAAATCAAACTCGCGCTGTGCGACACTCGCATCCTTGACGAATTGGTCGCCTGCGCCAAGGAAAGCCGCCTTCTCAAAGGCGTCGTCGGCTTCGATGGCACTGCCAATCACGACGCCGAGCTCGACCGCGTCGCCCTCAACAAGCCGGTGAGCTTTGCCGCCGTACGGACGGGAAGGGACGATATCGCGTTACTTGGATTCACCTCCGGAACAACCGGCGCCCCGAAGGCGACGGCGCACTTTCATCGCGACATTCTCATCATCGCCGACGGCTATGCGAGGCAGGTTTTAGAGGTTCGGCCCGAGGACGTGTTCGTCGGCTCTCCTCCGATCGCCTTCACCTTCGGGCTCGGGGGACTCGCGGTGTTTCCGCTGCGCTTCGGGGCTTCCGCAGTGCTGATCGAAAGCGCGACCCCACCAAACCTCGTCAAGATCATCGAAGCCTACAAGGCGACCGTCTGCTTCACGGCGCCGACCGCCTATCGCGCGATGCTTGCGGCGATGGACGAAGGAGCGGACCTCTCCTCGCTTCGCGTGGCCGTATCCGCAGGCGAGACGCTTCCAGCTCCCGTCTACGAAGCCTGGACCAAGCGCACCGGCGTGCCGATTCTCGACGGCATAGGCTCGACGGAAATGCTGCATGTGTTCATCGCAAACCGTCTTGATGACCGGAGACCGGGCGTCACCGGAACGCCCGTGCCAGGCTACGAAGCCAAGATCGTCGACAAGCACTTCAAGGAAGTTCCACGCGGAACGGTTGGCCTGCTCGCGGTGCGGGGCCCGACCGGTTGCCGCTATTTATCCGACGTTCGTCAGCGGGAATATGTGCTGAACGGCTGGAACCTGACAGGCGATGCATTCAGTCAGGACGAGGAAGGATATTTTCAGTTCGTCGCGCGCAACGACGACATGATCATTTCGGCAGGCTACAACATCGCCGGCCCGGAGGTGGAGGCGGCGCTCCTCGCGCATGAAGCCGTAAGTGAATGCGCGGTGATCGGGCTTCCCGATGAAGAGCGCGGACAGATTGTCGCCGCCTTCGTCGTGTTGAAGCCGAACGTTGTCTCAGACAACGCGACCGCGATGCGGCTGCAAAACCATGTCAAGGCAAGCATTGCGCCATACAAATATCCGCGCACAATACGCTTCGTGGAGGCTTTGCCGAAGACACAGACGGGCAAGATCCAACGCTTCCAGCTGAGAGCCCCCGGCCCCGGCTGATCGACGGTTTCTTCCAGGCCTCGCCGTTGCGCGGCGTCTTCACTTGTTGACCTGGCTCCGCGTGAAGCCAGCCGTACTGGCGTAGCCCTTCACAATCGCCTCGCGCTCGGCATGGCTAAGGACGCGGTCCACCGATTCAAAGCCTGCTGGCGCGAGTTTCTCCACTTCGTCGATCACGCGCTCCGGTCCGCCTTTGCGGTTGAGGCGCACGATCTCCGCGGTCTTCGGCAGGCGATCGCGTTCGTACTCATGCAAAGCTTGCATCGGGTGATCGGATTTCCGCAGCCAATCGGCGAGACTGCGCGCATCGAGGATCGCCTGCGCGGCCCCGTTCGAGCCAACGGGGTACATCGGATGAGCCGCATCGCCGAGCAGTGTGACGCGGCCATGGCTCCAGCGCGGCAGCGGGTCGCGATCGCACATGGGATATTCCCAACAGACCGGCGTCGCCCGCACCAGCGTCTCGACATCGACGCCGGGAACTTTGAACCGTCTGGCATAGGGTATCACCTCGTCCATACGCCCGATCCGCGACCAGGAATCGATGGGCGGAGGCGTGATCTCGCCATCCGCGATGCGAGAAACGATCGCCCAGTTGGTGAGGCGCATGTCCGGCGTCGAGCCTGGCGCGATCGGATAGAGCGCGACCTTCGCGCTCATGCCGCCGGCGATATACATCGAGCTCCCGGTCAGGAACTTCGGCCATTCCGCGGCGCCACGCCAAAGCATCAGCCCTTGCCAACTCGGGCGCCCCTGCTTCGGATAGAAGTGACGCCGTGCGACGGAGTGGATGCCGTCCGCGCCGACAAGCACGTCGCCGCGCATGGTTTCGCTGCACAGCCCGAACTTGGCGTCAGTGAAATGTGCGACGACGCCGCCCTCGTCCTGGACGAAGCCCTGCAGCTTCAGGCCGGCGCGTATCGCGCCGGGGCCAAGCTTGGCGATCACTTCGTCGTGGATGACTTTCTGCAGCCGGCCGCGATGGATCGAGAACTGCGGAAAGTCGAAGCCGGCGTCCGTGCCGCGCTTTTCGCTCCACACCTTCTGACCAAGCCGGCTGACGTAGTGCAGTTCCTTGGTGCGGATGCCCGCAGCGTCGAGCTTGGGCAGCAGGTCGAGCGCAGCGAGCTCCTTGATGGCGTGCGGCAGAATGTTGATGCCGACCCCGACCTCCCGGATCTCGGACGCCTGTTCGAAAATAACAGATTCAATGCCGCGTCGATGAAGCATGAGCGCAAGCGTCAGTCCGCCGACGCCAGCGCCCGCGATGAGCACCTTCATGGGTCTGCTCCTTCCCCCGACCTCACTTCGCCTCTTCAGGCGGCGGCATGAAATCGACTTCGTGTTTGGCGGATAGCGCGACCACTTCGGCAGGCGTCTGTTCGGTCATGTTGTGGATCGCCCAGAAGAGGTCGTAGAGCCGGCGCGTCGGCGACACCCAGAACATGCATTTCACCGCGCGCTCCGACTTGTTGTAGATCGCGTGCGGCAGGCCCATCGGCATGCGTACGAGGTCGCCGGGATTGGCCAAGGCGTCGCGGCCGTCGATCATCAGTTCGAGCTGGCCCTCGAACATGTAGATGAACTCCTCCTGCGTCGGATGGATATGCGGCGGCACGAAGGTGCCCGGCGGAAAGGTTGCGTGCCACGCAAAGGAACTCTCGCACACCTGCTTGGGCACGTAGGTCTGACCAAGAATGTTCCAGGCGATGTTGTCGAGGCCCTCGCCAGCCTTCGTGATACCGGGCGCCAAGGTCATGTCCTATCCCTCCTTACGATTACTGATGTGCGGGCGGCGTGCGAGCGCACACGCTCACATTTTGGTCTTCCGCCGATTGCCATCGCGGCATAGTGACGCGTAATATGTGCGAGTCAACCTAATTTGCGCGATGCGCTATGGAGGAAGATTGCTGGAGCGCGCGCGAGGGCGAAAGGAGAGCACGGCTCGGGCCTTCAGGCTCGAGGATCATCTCTTCTTCCATTTCAGTCAGATCCTTGCTCGGCGCACGAAGGCGATCAATGCGCGTCTTCGCCCCTACGGTCTCGACTATCCCCGTTGGCGCGTCCTCGCCGTGCTGCAGGAGCATCCCGGCGCGACGATGGGCGAGCTTGCCGATCTGACATCGGTTGACCGCACCACGCTCACGCGCACGCTTGGGCTGATGGAAGAGGCGAAGCTCATCGTCCGTCGCGAACGGAAGAGCGACCGGCGCAGCCTGGCGATTTCGCTGACGTCCCAAGGCCGACGCATGTTCGCGCGTATTCTGCCGCTGACGCTTGCGGAAACCGATCGGGCGTTGACGGGCTTCTCTTCGGAGGAGATAGGAACGCTCAGAGATCGACTGAAAAGGATGGCGGCGAATCTCAGAGTTTCGTGAGCCGCATCCGCAAGCTGGGACAATTCTGGTGGATTACGACCGCGCCTACGCCAACGGCCCCTTCATTCCTGGCGGCGAAACATTTCCGCCTCGCTGGACGCAGGAGGCGGCGGCTTTTCGAGAAGCTCTCGGTGAACGAGCCCGGACCGCCATTCCTTATGGTCCGAAACCACGCAACCAGCTTGACCTCTTTCTGCCGGAAGCCGCGCCGAAGGGTCTTCTGGTGTTCGTCCATGGCGGCTACTGGCTGAGGTTCGATCGCGACCTGTGGTCGCATCTCGCAGCGGGCGCCGTGGCGCGCGGATGGGCCTGCGCCATCCCCTCCTACACGCTTGCGCCGGAAGCCCGGATAAGCGCGATGACGCAGGAGATCGCGCGCGCCGTCGACGTCACCGCCAAGCTGGTCGCGGGTCCGGTGATCGTCACAGGCCACTCGGCCGGCGGTCACTTGAGCGCCCGAATGGGTTGCGCCGGTGTGTCTGTGTCAAGCCGGGTCACGCGGGTCGTGCCGATCTCACCGCTTGCGGATCTCGAGCCGATCGCTCTGACGGCGATGAACGCCGACCTGCGCCTCGATGCGCCAGAGATCGCAAGCGAAAGCCCCGCCCGGCTCTTGCTACGTCCCGGCGTCGAGGCCCACGTCTGGGTCGGCGCGCAGGAGAGACCCGTTTTTCTCTTGCACGCTCGGCTCTTATCGGAGGCTTGGTCATGCCCGTGGACGCCGGAAAGCGGAAAGCATCACTTCGACGTCATTGAGGGACTGACCGATCCGACTTCGGCGCTCTTGTCCGTTTGTCTGGGGTGAAAAGTCCAAGTGCTGCGAACTGTTCGGCGGAGCATCAGATAATCGACGCGCACGGACTCCTTCCGTCCGGCGACCGACCGTGCGGCCAATCCTCATTAGAACGTCACGTTAAGCTGCAATCCAAGTGACAGCGCGTTGTGCGTGCGCGACGTGCCGCCAGGATTGATGATGTACTGGATGTCCGGCTCGGCGAACACGCCGCGATAAAGCTTGGCGATGTACATCGCCTCAAGCTCCATCTCGTGCGACTGCACGCCCACCGGCGTTCCGAGTCCGCCGCCCGTCAGCGGCTCGTCGAGCGCCTCCTCGAGTTGCTGGGTCGCGGTCAGCGCCCCGCTCACTTGAAACCAACTCGTCGCGAAGCCCAAGGAGTCCTGGGGACGACCGATGAAGCTTGCGGTCGAGAGCAAGCCCCCGAACACCTGGTTCTCCAACGGTGAGATGCCGGCATCCGCGTGCACGAAGCCGCCGAAGGCGATCAGCCCATCGGTGTCGCCTTTGTCGGTGCGCATGAGCATCTGATCCACGAACACGTAATACATACGTCGCCCGTGGTCTGGCTGGCCCGGCAGCCCGCTGACCGCGATCGGCAGGCCGTTGGTGCTGGTGAACAGGTTGGAATAGGACGAGGCGTCATTGTCGAAGCCGACCTTGTAGTGGCCGAGCAAGTGGTCCGGTCCGAACCTCGGTGTCCAGCCCACCTCGAGGGGGACGCTGACGCCTGTCGTGCCGTGTATGAAGAAATCCCAACCTGAAGGGCCGCCAAAGTTCGGATTGACCTGAAACACGCCTCCCATGGCGTAGACGGTCGGAAGGACGTACACCCGCGCCATGCCTCCCCACGTCGCAGCCGGCCAATCCGGCTCGCCGGGGTAGACCGGTAGCGGGTGCGGATTGCCGCAGAAGATCACGTTCACGAAGTAGCAGTAGATCGGCGAGGCGGCGAAGTAGTTGCCCACCGGCAGCCGACCCCCCGCGATGTCCACCCTCCCGTTGTAGAGCTGCTGTTCGCCATAGAGATAGACCAGGTGGGCGGCGACACTGCCGCCCCCGCCGAAGATCTGCTGCACAGCATCCAGGTCGTCGGCTAGGAAATCGGCGCTCGCGCTGCGGCCGTTGCGCTGCACGATCACGCTATGCAGGGCGAAGCCGGTCCAGCCGATAAGCTTCTCGCCGTCGAGATCGACCGAAAGCCCGAGCTGTGACGTATAATCAATTCCTTGCCGCTGGCCGCCCGCGACGATGGCGGCGATTTCCGGGTAGTAGTTGAGCCCGATATAAATGCCGTGGCCCTCGAGCCACGGCCGTACGCCACCCCAGTCGCCCCCTAGATGCTCGGTGCCGAACGGCTGGGAATTCAGCGCAGGGTAGGTGACCGTGGCGGGCGGCTGCGACTGAAGGGAAAGGCTGCCGATGATCGGGGCCGGCTGCTGCTGCGCTCGCGCGAGCGACGGCCAAAGGGGCAGAAGAAGAACCACAAGCACGATACTGACGCGCATGATTTCCTCCCAGTGGTTCTACGGCCGCCCATAACGCGACGGCTGGCCTATCGACTCATGCTTCCATGGGCTGACTATAGGCTTCCATCGCTGGGGCTAAAAGGACTTTGTAGGCTGGAGCGCATACCCTTTAGGGATGGAAGGGCTACGGAGTTGGCCGACCTCGCTAAATTCCAGCGGCTCAGATGATGGAGGGAAACGGCAAACGCTCAGACGGCCGTAAATTCGCATCGCCGTCTTGCGTCGCCGATGCAAGGAACCGGTCGGCGTCCGATACGAAGAGCTGCGGGTACTGGTAAAACGATCCGTGATTCGCGTCCGGGTAGAGGATCAGCTGCGCGTTCGGCAAGTTCTGCTGAAGGACGTAAGAATTCACCGTCGGGATGATGACATCGTTGCTGCCCTGCACGATCAGCGCCGGCTGACGGATATGTTTCAGATAATCGAGAACGCCCTCAGCGGCTGCAATGTATTTGCCGATGGCTTCCCGTTGCGCCGCCGCCGCTTCCTCGCTCACCTCGGGATCGCGATCCTGGCGCAGAAGCTTGCGTTTGAGAAAAGCGAGGCCCGCGGCCCGGCTGGACGCGGACGGCGAGAAGTGAACCGCGAGCCACAGATGTTCCGGCGGGTCGTAGGCGCCGGCGAAGATCTCTGCGGATTTGCTCATTGACATGTCGGCGCCGCGCGGCCCCGTGCCCACAAGAATGAGCCGGCGAACGAGATCTGGAGCCTGGGCGGTGATTTCCTGAGCGACCATGCCTCCGATGGAAAAGCCGAGCACGTCGACCTGGGTAGGCCCGAGAGCCTTGATGAAGGCGATCGCGTTGGCGCCCATCTCCTGAAAGCTCGTCGGGACCTTGCCGGAACTGCTCGAAACACCCGCGTTATTGAAGAGGATGACCTCGCGGTTCCTGGCCAAGCCATCGGTTACGGCCGGATCCCAATAATCCATCGTTCCGCGGAAATGCTGGTTGAAGACGAGAGGCACACCGCCGGGCTTGCCGAAGCGGCGATAGGCGAAACGGATTCCGTTCGCCTCGACGAACTGCGTTGGCGGGGTCTGGTGATTGTGTTGGGTCATTGAGGTTTCCCTCTGGCGCTCAAGCCGAGAGGCGAAGCGTTGGCAGCGGTGCGGCGCTCCGACGATCCGTCCGCGGCCGCGCCACGCCGCTCCTAATCCTGCTCGCCTAGAGTTTGGACGTACGTTTTGCCGTACGGATAGAAGAGGTCCTTGCGTCCTTGCTGCCACGCCGCTTTGAGTTCGGGCTTCGTGATATCCCAGTCCGGCCGGCATTTCTTGGTGACGGCGCGCAGGTCCTGGCGGAGATCTTCGAGAGTGGGCCGACCGAAAAACCAGTAGCCATTATAAATCTTGTAAACGACAAGACCGGGCTCGAGGACGATCACGTGAGGGATCATCGGATTGTGGACTGGATCGGTGTATTCGGCGATGTCGAGATCTTTTTGGACCACACGCCTCGTGTCGGAGAGGAAGGGCCAATGAGCGCCGACTCCGGTGCGATATTCACTTGTTTCGGTGATATTGTCGGTGCTGATCGTGACCAGCCGACAATAGGCGACCTCAAGCTCACGATGGAGTTCGACAAGACCTTCAGCCTGTCTGCGGTCCTTGGGGCAGAAGCCTCCGCGGCTTAGGACAAGAACCATCGGATGTGGTCCTTGCAGTTCGGACAGCTTCCGGTGCTTGGCTGTGTGGTCGGAAAGCTCATAGTCGGGGAAGATGGCCCCTGGAACAATGTCGGATCGCATGTCGGGTCCTCAACAGTTGGATCTGCAGCGCCATCTGGAGCAGACGTCCATTCACACCGGAGGGATCGCGAGTGCAACCCAGAATCGCCGGCGCAAAGTTCGGCCATTGAGGTTCAGGTTCATTGCGGCGACGTGCGCCCTTCCTCGGCTCGCCGTGCGGCCACGCGACCGGACAGGCTCAGTGGCTCTTCCCGCCATCGACATTGAGGACATGGCCGGTGATGAATGACGCTTCGTCCGACGCGATGAAGACAATCGCGTTTGCAAGCTCCTCCGTGAGGCCGAGGCGATCCATCGGAACAGTCTTCGTAAGAGCCGCCTTGTTCATCACGATCTCACGGGATGTGAACCGCACGCGATCATGGAATGGGGCAAGGCCGAACAGCAGTGACGAAACCGGATCTGGTCGAAGTGCTTAAAGAGGTTTGCCGATCCACTCGCCGCGCCTGCGCACGCACCTGGCCTGGCGCGCTCGCTTGAAGGGCGCGACCAGCTCGGCGGCGCCCCTTGCCATCGTGAAGTTGGGCGGCAGCCACGCAACCGGGTCGCATCTCAAGGACTGGCTTGGGGCGATCGAGGCCGAGGCCGGCGCGATCGCGATTGTGCCGGGCGGCGGCCCTTTTGCTGACGCGGTGCGAACAGCCCAGACCTCGATGGGCTATGACGATCGCGCCGCGCATACTATGGCGCTGATGGCGATGGCGCAGTTCGGTCGCGCGCTGCAGAGCCTCAACCCCGCCTTGCGTCTGGCCTCTTCGCGTTCCGCGATCCTGCACGCGCTCAAAGAGCGCAAAGTTCCGGTCTGGTCGCCCGAACAGATGGCGCGTGCCGCCGCGCTGCCGGAAACCTGGGACCTGACCTCCGACAGCCTCTCAGCATGGCTGGCGGGCGCGCTTGGCGCTGGCTGTCTGCTGCTTATTAAGCATGGCCATTTCGACACTGGCGCCATCGATGCTCATGACCTCGCCACACGGGGCGTCGTGGATCCACTCTTCCCGCGCTATCTTAAGGAGAGTGGCGTTCGGGCTTGGCTCGCCGGACCAACCGACAGCGCGAGACTCGCCGAAGGGTTGCGGCGCCCCATATTTCCTGAGATCGTAGGCGCGACCTGAACACGACCGCCGGCAATCACATGATCAAACGCCAAACGCCGCGCTGGGGATGGGCGCTCACGGGATCCGGTCATTTCCTGAAGGAAAGCCTGGCCCTTATCCATGAGCTTGAACATGTCGACCTCTTCCTTAGCAAGGCGGGAGCCGAGGTGCTGCGCATGTACAAGCAGGAGCTCGACCTGCCCCCGTCCGTGCGCATTTATCGCGACACGTCGGCGAGTTCGGTGACTGTCGGACAGTTCTACTACGGAATCTATCATACGCTGATCGTCGCTCCCGCGACTTCGAACGCGGTCGCCAAATTCGTCTACGGGATTTCCGACGACTTCATCAGCAATGTCTTCGCCCAAGCGGGAAAATGCCGCGTCCCGACCATTGTCTTCGCCTGCGACACGGCGCCCGAGCTTGAAACGGAAGCGCCGAAAGGAATGGTGAAGGTCTACCCGCGCCCTATTGATTTGGAGAACCGCGAGCGCCTGGGACGTTTCGCCGGCGTGACGACGGTCGACTCGATCGCCGAGCTTAGCGAGACAATTGCGCGGCGACGAAGCAAAGTCGCGGCATGAGGGAACGCATTCTGTTCTTGACCGGCCGCCTCGCTGAGAAGCGCCTCGAGAAGGTCCTGCTGGGCATGGAGTCGACGGCGTTCGACTGGTCGGTCTTCAGTGTAGGGGTCAAGGTCGCGGCGTTGATGACCGAACCCATCCTCATGCACAGGCTCCCGCGCCCGATCAACGCGGATCGTGTCATCCTCCCGGGCCGTTGCCGCGCTGACTTGCCGCGCTTGGCTCAGGAATTTGGCGTGTCCTTCCAGCGTGGCCCCGATGAGTTGAAAGACCTGCCAATGTTTCTCGGCAAGGCCGGAGCGGCTCTCGATTTGTCGCGCCATGCGCTGCGCATCTTTGCTGAGATCGTCGATGCGTCGCAGATGAGCGTCGAGCAGGTTATCGCTCGCGCTGAATTGTTACGCGCCGAGGGCGCCGACGTCATCGATCTCGGGTGCCTGCCGGATACTCCATTCCCCCATCTCGAAGATGCAGTTCGGGAATTGAAGGCGAGGGGATGGGCTGTAAGCGTCGATTCTGCTGACCCAGAGGAACTGCGCCGCGGCGGAATTGCCGGCGCCGATTATCTCCTCAGCCTCACCGAGCATAATCTCGCGATCGGCGAAGAAACGGGCGCGCGACCGGTGCTGATTCCAGCCCAGCATGGGGATCTCGCCTCGCTCTATCGCGCCGCTGAAGACGCGCAGAAGAGAGGGCTCAGCGCTATCCTCGACCCTGTCATCGAACCCATTCATTTCGGTTTCGCCGAGTCTCTCTCGCGCTATCACGAAGTACGCGCGCGCCTGCCAGACGCGGAAATGCTGATGGGCACAGGGAACCTGACAGAATTGACCGACGCCGATTCCGTCGGCGTCACGGCGTTGCTGCTCGGAATCTGTTCGGAGCTCAGTATCGCCAACGTGCTCACCGTCCATGTCAGCCCGCACACGCGCCGCACCATTCAAGAGCATGACGCAGCGCGCCGCGTGATGTTTGCGGCGGCGGCGGATCATAGCTTGCCGAGGGGCTACGGGCGGGCGTTGTTGCAGGTCCACGACCAGAAGCCATTTCCTTACACGAGTGGGGAGATCGCGGAGATTTCGACGCAAGTGAAGGACGACAACTACCGGATAGAGGCGGCTGAGGACGGAATTCACGTCTATAACCGCGCCGGCCATTTTGTCGCTGAGGATGCGTTTGCTTTGTTCGATAAACTCGGGGTCGAAACAGACGGCGCTCACGCATTCTATCTCGGAGCCGAGTTGACGAAGGCCGAAATCGCTTTTCAGCTCGGCAAACGTTACGCGCAGGACGAGCCGCTGGACTGGGGTTGTGCAACCGACCGGCGCGCCGTGGACAGGACCCGTCTGAGCGAGGCGGGTCACACGCTGCGCGCGCGTACGGTGGGCAGGTGACTCATGTCGTTGATCCGCGAGGCCATCGTCATCACCGTTAATGCGCTCGGCGAGCCCCACCTCGCGCCTCTCGGGCTCATCGCCGAGGGCGAAGGATGGATTCTGGCGCCGTTTCACCCCTCAACGACGCTCGACAATCTGCGTCAGAAGCCGTTCGCAGTCGCCAACTTCACCGATGATGTACGCGTCTTCGCCGGATGTCTAACCGGGCGACGCCGCTGGCCGCTAACCCCTGCTACGGTCGTTGCTGCGCCGCGATTGGCGGTGACGTTGTCGCACATCGAACTCGTCGTCGTCGGGGTGCGCGAACATGAGCTCAGGCCTCGTTTCGTGTGCCGCGTTGCGCATCACGCCTCGCATGCGCCCTTCCAAGGGTTCAATCGCGCACAAGCGGCGGTGATCGAGGGCGCGGTGCTGGTGAGCCGCTTGCACATGCTACCGCGCGCCGATGTCGAGGCGGAACTTGCCCGCCTCGACATCATCGTCGGCAAAACGGCTGGACCGGCGGAGGCGGAGTCCTGGAATTGGCTCAAGGACAGAGCGGCGCAGGTCTTCGCCGTTGGCGACTCGGAGGCCCGACTTGGAGGCCATCCCGGTCATTGACCTGATGGGCGGCGCGGTCGTCCGCGCGCAGGTAGGCGATCGCGCCTCCTATCGGCCGCTCGAATCCCCGCTTTCGCCAACCAGCGACCCAGTCGCGGTGGTGCGCGGCCTGCTCACGATTTATCCGTTTTCGACCCTCTATGTCGCTGATCTCGACGCGATCGAGCGCCACGGGGACAACTTCCCAGCGCTGCGCCGCATTCGCGCAGAGTTTCCAGCATTGCAGATGTGGGTGGATAACGGAGCGGCAGATCTCGCCGCGCTTGACGCGCTCATTGGCGCCGACCTGGGAATACCGGTCATCGGCAGCGAATCGCAACGCGACAGCAAGCTGGTCGCGCAGCACCGGGGCTCGAGGCGTATCGTGCTCTCGCTCGATTTTCGCGGCGACGCGTTTCAGGGCCCCGGCGAGATCTTGGCCGAACCGGCGCTTTGGCCCCGCCGTATCATTGTGATGACACTTGCCCGAGTCGGCAGCGGCGCC
>JGI12659J15293_10000276_pt1 | contig 16841 bp, 16 predicted proteins | sample JacPinW_OM2H0_O1_FD_15293 | JGI IMG/M metagenome (IMG submission 15293) | reverse complement strand
GGCCGGTGAAGACGGACGACGGCAAGGTTGCGCCGCCCCGCCGCGCCGAGATGAAGAGATCGATGGAGGCGCTGATCCATCACTTCAAGCTCTACACCGAGGGCTACAAGGTCCCGGCGGGCGAGGTCTATGCGGCGGTCGAGGCGCCAAAGGGCGAGTTCGGCGTCTATCTCGTCTCCGACGGCACCAACAAACCTTATCGCGTCAAGCTGCGCGCGCCTGGCTTCGCCCATCTCCAGGCAATGGATTTCCTCTGCCGAAAGCACATGCTCGCCGACGTCACTGCGATTCTCGGCTCGCTCGACATAGTGTTCGGGGAGGTCGATCGGTGATCGCCCCTCACCAGGCCCGCGTCAGCGTGGCGACGCATTTGAGGAACCTCTGACCGATGTCCGTCCGCCGCCTCGCTGACGAGCAGCCGACAAGCTTCGAGTTCACGCCGGAAAACAAGGCGTGGGCGGAGCGGGAAGTAGCCAAATATCCGCCCGGTCGGCAGGCGTCAGCCGTGCTGGCGCTATTGTGGCGCGCGCAGAAGCAAAACGGCTATTGGCTGCCCCGCGCCGCTATCGAAAAAGTTGCCGCGACGCTCGATATGCCCAACATTCGTGTGCTTGAGGTCGCCACGTTCTACACGATGTTCAATTTGGCGCCGGTTGGACGTCACTACGTGCAGGTCTGCACCACGACGCCATGTATGCTGGCTGGCTCGGACGACATCCGAGCCGTCTGCCGCAAACGCATCGGTGAACAGGGCCATGTGACGCCAGACGGCGTGTTCTCTTGGATCGAGGTCGAATGCCTTGGCGCCTGTTGCAACGCGCCGATGGTTCAGATCAATGAGGACTATTACGAGGACCTAACGCCGGAGAGTTTTGCTAAGCTTCTGGACGATCTGGCGACGGGGCGGCCGGTCCACGTTGGTTCGCAGACCGGACGCGTCTCGTCTGAGCCGGTTGGCGGCTTAACCGCCTTGACCACGCTCTACGGGGTCGATGGGAGCGGTGCATTGAATGCGTCCTCCCCGTCGAACGAGCGGCCGGCGACCGAGCGGATCGGAAACTGAGCGATGCTGGAAGACAAAGATCGCATCTTCACCAATCTCTATGGGCTCGGTGACCGCGGGCTCAAGGGCGCGGGGGCGCGCGGCAACTGGGATGGGACCAAGGCGATCATCGACAAGGGACGCGACTGGATCATCGCCGAAATGAAGGCCTCGGGCCTGCGCGGTCGCGGGGGAGCGGGATTCCCGACCGGCCTTAAATGGTCGTTCATGCCCAAGACCGTCGACCCCAAGCGCCCGCACTACCTTGTCATCAACGCAGACGAATCCGAGCCTGGAACCTGCAAGGATCGCGAGATCATGCGGAACGACCCGCACACGCTGGTCGAAGGCGCATTGCTTGCTTCATTCGCGATGGGCGCGCACGCGGCCTACATTTATGTGCGCGGCGAATTCATCAAAGAGCGCACAAATCTGGAGGCTGCAGTCGAGGAGGCCTACGAGGCCAATCTCATCGGCAAGGACAATATTCACGGCTGGCCATTCGATCTCTATGTCCATCATGGCGCGGGGGCCTATATCTGCGGCGAAGAGACGGCGATGCTCGAATCCCTGGAGGGCAAGAAGGGCATGCCGCGCATGAAGCCGCCCTTTCCCGCCGGGATGGGACTCTACGGTTCACCCACCACCGTCAACAATGTCGAGTCGATCGCCGTCGCGCCGACGATTTTGCGGCGCGGCGCCTCGTGGTTTACGAGTTTTGGGGCCCCCAATAATTTCGGCACCAAGATCTTCAGCGTCTCGGGTCACGTCAACAAGCCGTGCAACGTCGAAGAGGCGATGTCGATCCCGTTCCGCGAACTGATTGACAAGCACTGCGGAGGCGTACGCGGTGGATGGGACAATCTGCTCGCAGTCATTCCCGGCGGAGCGTCGGTGCGGCTCGTTCCTGCCGCCCAGATCATTGACTGTCCGATGGACTTCGACTCGCTCGCCAAGCTCAAGTCCGGCCTTGGCACGGCGGCGGCGATTGTGATGGACAAGTCGACCGACATCATCCGCGCGATTGCCCGTTTGTCCTATTTCTACAAGCACGAAAGCTGCGGGCAGTGCACGCCCTGTCGCGAAGGCGCCGGGTGGATGTGGCGCGTCATGGAGCGCATGGTTCAGGGTCGGGCGCAAAAACGCGAGATCGACATGCTGCTCGACGTCACCAAGCAGGTCGAAGGACATACGATCTGCGCGCTCGGCGACGCAGCCGCGTGGCCGATTCAGGGGCTGATCGCCCACTTCCGCCCCGAGATCGAGCGGCGCATCGACCAATACGCGGCCAATCCGCACAGCGAGCCGGTGCTCGCCGCGGCGGAGTAAGGCATGACAAGCCACATCGCCCAGCTCAACATTGGCCGATTCCGTTATCCTACGGACGATCCGCGCATGGCGGCGTTCATGGGGAACCTCGATCGCGTCAACGCGCTCGCAGAGCGCAGCGAAGGATTCGTGTGGCGCCTCAAGGACGACAGCAACAATGCAACCGCCATCCGCGCGGCGAGCGATCCGACCATGGCGGTCAATCTGTCAGTTTGGCGGAGCGTCGAAGCGCTCGAGCGCTTCGTCTGGGCGACGGTCCACAAGCAGTTCTACAACCGCAAGGGCGACTGGTTCCAAAAGACCGAGACCCCGCATTTCGTCTTGTGGCCGATACCTGCCGGGCATATTCCGGACCTTGAAGAGGCGACGGGACGGCTCGAGCATTTAACGCGGAATGGCGATAGCGACTTTGCCTTCGGCTGGAGCCACCTGGCGCATGTCAAGCTGTGGATGAGCCAGAAATGCGGCTAAGAGCGGGTGACGGAGTCTATTGTCCTGGGGCGCTGATGGTGTCCGCGAGTCTCGATGAGATGATTATTGACCGCATGTTGACCTTCCGTGGGGTGATCAGCGCGTGAGCAAGATCATCATTGACGGCAAGGAACTCGACGTTCCCGCCGAATACACGCTTCTTCAGGCTTGTGAGGTGGCTGGCGCGGAAATTCCGCGCTTCTGCTTCCACGAGCGGCTGTCGATCGCCGGCAACTGCCGGATGTGCCTCGTCGAAGTGAAAGGCGGACCGCCCAAGCCGACGGCGTCCTGCGCAATGGCGGTTAAGGATTTGCGTCCCGGCCCGAACGGCGAACCGCCGGTCGTCCTGACTAACTCCCCCATGGCCCGCAAGGCGCGCAAGGGCACCATGGAGTTTCTACTAATCAACCATCCGCTCGACTGCCCGATTTGCGACCAGGGTGGCGAATGCGATCTGCAAGACCAGGCGATGGCCTACGGCGCTGACTCCTCCCGCTTCGCCGAGAACAAGCGCGCCGTCGAGGACAAATATATCGGGGCGCTGGTCAAGACTTCGATGAACCGTTGCATCCAATGCACGCGGTGCGTGCGCTTCGTAACCGAAGTGGCGGGCGTTCCGGAGCTTGGCGCGATCGGCCGCGGCGAGGACATGGAGATCACCTCCTATCTTCAAGAAGCGCTGAGCTCGGAGCTGCAGGGAAACGTGGTCGATCTCTGTCCGGTCGGCGCTTTGACCTCGAAGCCAACCGCGTTCCACGCCCGACCGTGGGAGTACGCCAAGACCGAATCGATTGACGTGATGGACGCGCTTGGCTCCGCGATCCGCGTGGATTCCCGTGGTCGCGAGGTCGTGCGCATCCTGCCTCGTGTCAACGACGCGATCAACGAGGAATGGATTTCCGACAAGACGCGGCATATTGTCGACGGACTAAAGGCGCAGCGGCTCGATCGTCCGTACGTGCGCGTCGATGGTAGACTAAGGCCCGCGAGCTGGGCGGAAGCTTTCGCTACAATCGCGGCGAAGGTCGCGGTCGCGTCGCCGTCCCGGATCGGGGCAATCGTCGGCGACTTGGCGACGGTCGAAGAAATGTTCGCGCTCAGGTCGCTTCTCGCCAAGCTCGGCTCCGCCAACATCGACTGCCGTCAGGACGGCTCGAAATTACACCCCAAATTTGGCCGCGCGTCCTATCTTTTCAACTCGACGATCGCCGGCATCGACCAAGCTGATGCTATTCTCATCGTCGGCTCGAACCCGCGCCACGAAGCGCCCGTCCTCAACGCGCGTATTCGCAAGCGGTGGCTGAAAGCCGGCGTGCCAATAGGCGTCATCGGGCCCATGGCCGATCTGACATACAGGCACAACCACTTGGGCGCGGGCCCCGAAACGCTCGCGCAGGCCTGGGACAAGGCGCCAGAGGGCATGACTAAACCGATGGTGATCGTTGGCCCCGGCGCTTTCGCCCGCGCCGATGGCGTCGCCGTACTGGCGAGCCTCGCCAAGGCCGCCCTCGCCGCCGGCGCCGTGAGGGACGGGTGGAACGGTTTCAACGTGCTGCACGGCGCAGCGTCGCGCGTGGGGGGGCTTGATCTCGGCCTTGTGCCTGGCGAAGGGGGGCTTGACGCGCCAGCGATGGCGAAGGCGAACGCGCTCGACGTGCTCTTTAACCTCGGCGCGGACGAAATTGACATTGAGCCGGGCGCCTTCGTGGTCTATGTCGGCACCCATGGCGACCGAGGGGCCCATCGGGCGGACGTCATCCTGCCCGGCGCGGCGTATACTGAAAAAACCGGAATCTATGTCAACACTGAGGGGCGGCCCCAGTTCGCCGAGCGCGCGGTGTTCCCGCCCGGGGACGCACGCGAGGATTGGTCCATCCTGCGCGCTCTGTCGGACCCGCTCGGCGCCAAGCTGCCGTTCGATTCACTCACCCAACTACGGGCGGCGCTCACGGTCGCCTATCCCTTCCTGGTGCGTTTTGACGACATCGCACCGGCCGATGCGGGTGTCTTCCGCTCGATCGCCGGGCTCGGCGGGTCGGTCGACAAGGCGCCGTTCGTCCCGGCTGTCTCTGACTTCTATTTCACCAATCCGATCGCGCGCGCCTCTCGCGTCATGGCCGAATGTTCGGCTCTGGCCCGTGGCGTTCAGCGCGAGGCGGCGGAATAGGACGATACCTCGATGACTAGCGCGACGCCCCCCCATACTGCTTCGCCGCCATGGGGCGCGATCCTCGGCGCGGCCGCTGTCGTCATTATCGCAATCATCGCTGCCCTGTGGCTTCTGATTAACAGCGGAGTCATGTCCGCGTTCGGCGCGTGGATGCACGAGAGCGATACCGGCTCATTGTTGCGGCATGTGCTGGAGAGCCTGCTGCTGCTGGTTTGCCTTCTGCTCTCGACCGCGGCGCTCATTTATATCGAGCGCAAGATCTGGGGCGCCGTGCAACTCAGACGCGGTCCCAATGTGGTCGGACCGTGGGGCATCCTCCAGCCCTTCGCGGACTTCTTCAAGTTCATCCTGAAGGAGCCCATCATTCCCGCTGGCGCCAACAAGGGCGTGTTTGTGCTTGCGCCGCTGGTTTCGGTGGTGCTGGCGATGTCCGCTTGGGCCGTCATTCCAGTGGCTGACGGTTGGTCGGTCAGCGACATCAACGTGGGGCTCCTTTATCTCTTCGCCGTTTCCTCACTTGGCGTGTACGGCGTCATCATGGCGGGGTGGGCGTCCAATTCGAAATATGCGCTGCTCTCGGCGCTGCGCGCAGCCGCTCAGATGGTGTCCTACGAGGTGTCGATCGGCTTCGTCATCGTGACGGTGGTGCTGTGCGCCGGGTCAACCAACCTTTCCGACATCGTACGCGCGCAGGACAGTCGCTTTGGCTTCCTCGGCTGGTACTGGCTGCCGCTTTTGCCGATGTTCATCATCTTTTTTGTGTCCGCGCTTGCCGAGACGAATCGGCCGCCGTTCGACTTGGCCGAGGCTGAATCGGAGCTCGTCGCCGGCTATTCGGTCGAGTACTCCGCCTCGCTGTTTCTGTTGCAGTTCCTCACCGAACTTGTCTCGGTCCTGACAATGTCCGCTTTGACAGCGACGCTGTTCCTCGGCGGCTGGCTGTCGCCGCTGCCGTTTCCGCCCTTCACCTGGGTGCCGGGCCTGATCTGGTTCCTTATCAAGGGATGGTCGGTCGTGTTCATGTTCTCGATGGTGAAGGCGTTCGTGCCGCGCTATCGTTACGATCAACTGATGCGGCTCGGCTGGAAGGTGTTCCTGCCGATCTCGCTGGTGATGGTGGTGGTCGTGGCTGGGGTGCTCGAATTTACTGGTCTGGGGGCCAACCCCTCAGGCCCGCTGCACTGAGGGGGAAGCCAATGGCTCTCAGGCTCGCTCAATCCGCGCGTTCGTTGTTCCTCGGCGAATTCCTGGCGGCGCTCGCGCTGTCGATTCAGTACATGTTCAAGCCGAAGGCAACTTTGAATTATCCGCATGAGAAGTCGCCGCTCGGCCCCCGCTTCCGCGGTGAGCATGCGTTGCGCCGCTATCCGAACGGCGAGGAGCGATGCATCGCCTGCAAGCTGTGCGAGGCGATTTGTCCGGCCCAGGCGATCACGATCGAGGCAGGGCCCCGGCGCAACGACGGCACCCGCCGCACGACGCGCTACGACATCGACATGGTAAAGTGCATCTACTGCGGAATGTGCCAGGAGGCCTGTCCGGTCGATGCGATCGTCGAAGGACCGAACTTCGAATTCGCGACCGAGACGCGCGAAGAGCTTTACTACGACAAGCAACGATTGCTAGCCAACGGCGATCGCTGGGAGCGGGAGTTGGCGCGCAACATCACGCTCGACGCGCCGTATCGATAATCGCCTTTTCCATCGGAGGAGAAGGAAGTTAACCGCGGCCCGACGAAGGACGCGCTTTGTCGACGGGCGCGTTTTGGTAGGCCGGACGAGGGCCACGCCACGATGGCGCCGCCGAACGCGGCGCTCACGCCGACTGCGCGCCCCGCCTGATTCCCGCGGAGGGAAGGGCGGTCGGGCCGGGGGACTATGACGAGAGGCGGATGATGCAGGCCGATGCTTTGTTCTTTTGGATTTTAGCCCCGGTTCTGGTTGTGTCCGCTTTTGCGGTTATTGTGGCCAAAAATCCGGTGCATTCGGTCCTCTTCCTCATTCTTTCCTTCGTCTGTGCGGCCGGGCTGTTCCTGCTCATGGGCGCTGAGTTCCTGGCGATGATCCTGGTCGTCGTTTATGTCGGCGCGGTCGCCGTGCTGTTCCTATTTGTCGTCATGCTGCTCGACGTGGACTTCGCCCGCCTAAGGCAAGGCTTCGTCGAATATCTGCCGCAGGGGTTGCTGATCGCATTGGTAGTGTTTTTCGAGCTCTGGTACGCCGTCGCAAGGTTGGGGCCCTCGGAGCGGGCCGCGGCCCCTGCGACGCCGGAGGGCATGCTCAGCAACACGGCCGCGCTCGGCGAGGTGCTCTACACCCGCTATTTCTATTTCTTTCAGGCGGGGGGAATGATTCTGCTCACCGCGATGATCGGAGCGATCGTTCTCACCCTTCACCACAAACCGGGCGTGAAGCGCCAAGACGTCGGCGTGCAGGTGGCTCGCAACCCCGAAACCGCGGTCGAGGTGCGCAAGGTCCCCTCGCGCGCCGGCATCTGAAGGATCACGCGGATGGGAATCGGCCTCGCCCACTATCTCACAGTCGCCGCAATCGTGTTCACGATCGGCATCGCCGGCATCATACTCAATCATAAGAACATCATTATCATCTTGATGTCGGTTGAGCTCATCTTGCTGTCCGTCAACATCAACCTCGTCGCTTTTTCGACCTATTCGGGCGATCTGACGGGACAGGTCTTTGCGCTCTTCATCCTGACGGTCGCGGCGGCGGAGGCGGCGATCGGCCTTGCGATCCTGGTGGCTTACTACCGCAATCGCGGCTCGATCGCGGTTGAGGACATCAATTCGCTGAAGGGCTGAGAGCGGTGTACCAGCTTATCGTCTTCCTACCGCTTCTCGGCTTTCTCATCGCCGGCATTTTCGGGCCCTGGATCGGCGCGCGCGGCGCCGAATATGTCACGACCGGCCTGCTCGGGGTTTGCTTCGTCCTCTCCTGGATCGCTTTCGTCACGGTTGCGGGCGGAGCGGACGCGCATGTCCCGATCGGCAATTGGTTCACCTCCGGCAAGCTGGTCGCCACCTGGGCCTTACGCATCGACACGTTGACCGCCGTCATGCTCGTTGTCGTGACGACGGTGTCATTTCTCGTCCACGTGTACTCGATCGGCTACATGGCCGAGGATCCGTCGCGGCCCCGGTTCTTCGCCTATCTCTCGCTCTTCACCTTCGCCATGCTGATGCTGGTGACGGCGGACAACCTCGTGCAGTTGTTTTTCGGCTGGGAAGGCGTCGGCCTGATGTCCTACCTGCTGATCGGCTTCTGGTACGAGAAGCCTGCGCCCAATGCTGCAGCGATCAAGGCGTTCGTCGTGAACCGGGTCGGCGACTTCGGCTTTTCGCTCGGCATCTTCCTTACCTACTATCTGACCGGGTCGATCTCCTTCGATCAGGTGTTCGCCGCTGCGCCCGGACTCGCGGGCAAGACGGTGCATTTTATCGGCTTCAACTGGGACGCAGTGACGCTCGCCTGTCTGCTTTTGTTCATGGGCGCGATGGGTAAGTCGGCGCAGTTTTTGCTGCACACATGGCTTCCAGACGCGATGGAGGGCCCGACCCCGGTTTCGTCGTTGATTCATGCGGCGACCATGGTGACGGCGGGCGTGTTCATGGTCGCGAGGCTCTCGCCGCTATTTGAAATGTCGCCGGTCGCGCTCAGCGTCGTCACCATTGTCGGCGGGACGACGGCCTTCTTCGCCGCGACGCTCGCCGGAGTTCAGATGGACATCAAGAAGGTCGTCGCCTATTCGACCTGCTCGCAGCTCGGCTATATGTTCGTCGGTCTCGGCGTTGGGGGCTACAGCCTCGGCATTTTTCACCTGTTCACTCACGCCTTCTTTAAGGGCCTTTTATTCCTTTGTTGCGGCTCGGTGATCACGGCGATGCATCACGAGCAGGATATGCGCGCGATGGGTGGACTCCGAAAGGAGCTGCCAGTGACTTTCTGGACGATGATGGCCGGCGCGCTGGCCCTGAGCGCCGTCGGTATCCCATTCACGTCGATTGGGTTTGCCGGGTTTGTGTCAAAGGACCCGATCATCGAGGCGGCCTTCGTCTCTCATCGCTTCGGCGCGATGTACGCGTTCTGGTGCGCCGACATCGCGGCCGGATTGACCGCGTTCTACACCTGGCGCCTCATGTTCATGACTTTTTTCGGCAGGCGCGGCGACTGGTCAGAGAGCCTACCGAGCGCGCACGACGGGCGGGATCACGGCGCTCATGGCCACAGCGATCATCCCGTGCGCGAATCCCCGCTGGTCATGCTGGTTCCGCTCGTCGTGTTGGCCCTCGGCGCGACTTTCGCCGGCATGGCTTTCCGATTCCTATTCATCGGCGCGGGACACGACGGGTTCTGGCGGAACTCACTGTTCCTGGGCCAGGAGAACGACATTCTCGAGCGCATGGAGACTGCCCCTTGGCTCGTCTCCGTGTCCCCGACGCTGGCTATGCTTATCGGGCTCGCAATCGCCTACTACATGTACATGGTCGACCGCACGGCGCCGAAGCGGTTTGCCGACGCTTTCCCCGCCGTCTATCGCTTCCTGCTCCACAAATGGTACTTCGACGAACTTTACGACTTCCTGTTCGTCCGTTCCGCCTTCGCGATTGGTCGCTTGTTCTGGAAGGGCGGCGACGGCGTGATCATCGATGGTTTCGGCCCGGACGGCGTTTCGGCGCGCGTCCTCGACGTCGCCCGTAGTGCGGTGCGCCTGCAAACCGGCTACGTCTACCATTACGCTTTCGCGATGCTGCTTGGCGCCGCCGCGCTGACGACCTGGTATCTCTTCGGGGGGGTCACGCGATGAACGGCTCTTTGATCCTCTCCGGCATTCTGGCGTTGCCGCTGATTGGCGCGTTGTTCATTCTGTTGCTTCCGGGGGATAGCGAGGCGACCAAGCGAAACGCGCGCTGGATCGCCCTGTTTGCGACTCTGATCACATTCGTGCTGAGCCTTGTCGCCTGGGGCCGCTTCGACTCGGCGCAGCCTGGCTTTCAGCTTGTCGAGGAACGCGACTGGTTCTCGCACGCGATCCTATACAAGCTTGGCGTCGATGGCATTTCGATGCCGTTCGTGCTGCTCACGACGTTCATCATGCCAATTTGCATCGTCGCATCTTGGACCCCGATCCAGACCCGGGTGAAGGCGTACATGATCACCTTCCTGGTGATGGAGACGCTGATGGTCGGCGTCTTCGTCGCGCTCGACCTGGTGCTCTTTTATCTGTTCTTCGAGGGCGGCCTCATCCCGATGTTCATCATCATTGGCATCTGGGGCCACGGGAACCGCGTGTACGCAGCCTTCAAGTTCTTCCTCTACACGTTCACCGGTTCGGTGCTGATGCTGCTCGCGATCATGGCCATGTACTGGACCGCGGGAACGACCGACATCACGGTGCTGCTCAAGACCCCCTTTCCGGCCCATATGCAGACTTGGCTGTGGCTCGGGTTCTTCGCTTCGTTCGCGGTCAAGTTGCCGATGTGGCCAGTCCACACCTGGCTGCCTGATGCGCATGTCGAAGCGCCGACCGCGGGGTCGGTGGTTCTTGCGGCCATTCTGCTCAAAATGGGCGGCTACGGCTTCATCCGCTTTTCGCTGTCGATGTTCCCGGACGCCTCGGCCTATTTCGCCCCGCTCATCTTCGCCCTATCGGTGATCGCAATCATCTACACGTCCCTGGTCGCGCTCGCGCAGGAGAGTACGAAGAAGCTCATCGCCTATTCGTCGGTCGCGCACATGGGCTTCGTGACCATGGGGATTTTCGCCGCCAACACCCAGGGGATTCAGGGCGCGGTGTATCAGATGATTAGTCACGGCCTCGTCTCGGGGGCGCTGTTCCTTTGCACCGGCGTCCTGTACGACCGCATGCACACTTACGACATAGCCGCTTACGGCGGCCTCGTGCAGCGCATGCCGCTCTATGCGGTCGCCTTCATGACGTTCACACTCGCCAATATCGGATTGCCGGGCACCACGGGCTTTATCGGCGAGTTTCTGACTCTGATCGGCACGTTCCAGATCAACAACTGGGTCGCGTTCCTCGCCACTACCGGCACAATCCTGTCGGCGTGCTACGCGCTCTACCTTTACCGCCGCGTCATTTTCGGCGTTATCGAGAAGCCGAACCTGATGGGCATCGCCGACCTCACGAACCGCGAGGTCGTGACGTTGCTGCCGCTTGGCCTGCTCACGATCTTTTACGGCGTGCACCCGCAGCCGATCATCGACGCCAGCGCAGCCTCAATCGAGCAGATCATTAGCGGCTTCCAGCACGCTCTCACGGCGACGAAGTCGGCGGGGCTGTGACACCCATGCACCAGACGGCCATTTCTCTTCCCGTTATCCTGCCGGCAGCGGTGCTCATGGTGGGAACCTTGGCGCTCGTGCTTTATGGCGCCCTGCGCGGTGAGCGGGGGTCGGCTCTCGTCAACGAGATCGCGGTTGGCCTGCTCGGTCTCGTCTTCATTCTGATGGTGGCCAGGAATCGCCCGATGGGCATCACCTTCTACGGCTCCTTCACCGACGACGCCTTCACCCGCTTCATGAGCGCGCTTGCGCTGGTCGGGTCGCTGGTGACGCTTCTGTTGTCGATCGAGTTCATGCGGACGGAGCGGATCGGTGGGTTCGAATTCCCGGTCCTCATCCTCATTTCCACCCTCGGCATGCTGATGCTGATCTCGGCCAGTGACTTCATCGCGCTCTATCTCGGCCTCGAACTGATGAGTTTGTCGCTTTACGTGATCGCTGCCTACCGGCGCCACGATCTGCGCGCCACAGAAGCCGGCCTCAAGTATTTCGTCCTCGGCGCGTTGTCGTCCGGCATGCTGCTCTATGGCGTCTCCCTCATCTACGGCTATTCCGGTTCGGTCGCTTTCAGCGCGGTAGCCAACGCTGTGCACGATCATGGGAGCATTGGCGTATTGTTCGGGTTGGTGTTTGTTGTGGCGGGGCTGGCGTTCAAGATTTCCGTCGTGCCGTTTCACATGTGGACGCCCGACGTCTACGAAGGCGCGCCGACCCCGGTGACGACGTTCTTCGCCTCCGCGCCCAAGATCGCCGCGATGGCGGTCCTGGTTCGGGTCATGATCACCGCCTTTCCCGGCATTTCCAACGACTGGCGCCAGATTCTCACCTTTGTTTCGATCGCCTCGATGGTGCTTGGCGCCTTCGCCGCCATCGGCCAGCGCAGCTTCAAACGGCTGATGGCCTACTCATCGATCGGCCATATGGGATATGCACTGGTTGGGCTCGCGGCCGGCACGGTCGAGGGCGCGCAGAGCGTTATCATCTACATGGCGATCTACGTGGTGATGACGCTTGGAACCTTCGCCGCCATCCTATCCATGCGTCGGGCCGGCCGCGCGGTTGAGACGATGGCCGACCTTGCGGGTCTGGCGCGGACCGATCCGACCATGGCCTTCTTCCTGGCGACGATGATGTTCTCGCTTGCCGGCGTTCCTCCGCTCGCCGGCTTCTTCGCCAAGTTCTATGTCTTCGCCGCCGCCATGAAGGCCGGCCTCTATGGCCTTTCGGTCATCGGCGTCCTGGCGAGCTGCGTCGCCGCTTATTATTATCTGAGGATCGTCAAGCTGATGTATTTCGACGAGCCAGCCCCGGCGTTCGACCGTCCAACCCCCGTCGCGCGCATCGTGCTCGCGCTTTCGGCGCTCATGATCCTCCTGTTTGTGTTCGCGCCCTCGCCGATCACCAACGCCGCGATGGCGGCCGCGCAGTCGCTCTTTTGACCGCCGCTTCGAGGCTCGACAGCGCGCATCAGGGCTGGCGCATCGTTCGATTGAGCGCCATCGATTCGACTAACGAAGAGGCGCGTCGGCGCGCGTTGGCCGGCGGCGCCGGCCGCCTGTGGATCGTCGCCGACGAACAGACCGCGGGCAGGGGCCGCCGTGGCCGGGCCTGGATCTCGCCGAAGGGCAATCTGCACGCCAGCGCCCTCATGATCGATCCCTGTCCGCCTGCGGTCGCCGCGCAGATCGGCTTCGTCGCGGGCGTCGCCCTGGCGCGCGCCGCGCGGGACGTTGGCGCGAACGAAGTCGGCCTCAAGTGGCCGAACGATCTGATGTCTTGCGGCGCGAAATGCGCCGGGATCCTCGTCGAAGGCGTTGGCCTTGCGAGCGGGCGGGCAGCCTGTGTGGTTGGAATTGGCGTGAATTGCGCCCATACGCCGAAGGGTCTTGGCTACGCGACCTCTTGCCTGACGCGGGTAGGCGGACAAGCGGTGAGTCCTGGGGAATTGTTCGAGAGCCTCCTTCAACGGCTTGACGAGGCGCTCGACGCTTGGCGCGCCGGAGAAGCGTTTGACCGCATTCGCGCCGCGTGGCTCGATTGCGCGGTCGGTTTGGGCGAACGGATCGCGATCCAAAACGGCGCCGGGCAACGCGAGGGCGTGTTCGATGGGATCGATGCCGCCGGCCGCCTGCTCATGCGCACCGAGCATGGGCTGGACACCATCGAGGCAGCCGACCTGTGGCTCCTGCCTCGCTCGGGCGCCCTTCCGCCAGCGGTCTTGTCGGCTTCCCACCGGCCGGAAGGCCGAGCCTAGATGACAGACGACAATGAGTTCGTGTTCGCCCCGCTTGGCGGCTTGGGCGAGATCGGCATGAATTGCGCGCTTTACGGCTATGGGCCGGCGAACGCTCGCCAATGGCTGATGGTTGACCTTGGCGTCGCCTTTGCGGGTGAGGACATGCCCGGCGTCGATCTCATTGTGCCGGATCTGAGTTTTATCGAGAAGGCAAAGAAGAATCTGGTCGGAGTCGTCATCACTCACGCGCACGAGGACCACATCGGCGCCCTTGCCGAACTCTGGCCGGACTTGGGCGCGCCCGTCTATATGACGCGCTTTGCGGCCGGACTGGCCGAGGCGCGTCGGCTCGGCGAGCCGGGCGCGCCGAAGATACCATTGGAGGTCGTCGAGCTCGGCGAGAAGGTTGCGATTGGCCCGTTCGTAGTCGAATTCATCCCTGTCGCTCATTCGATACCCGAAAGCTCGGCGCTTGCAATTCGCACCCCTGGTGGCCTCGTCGTTCACACTGCCGACTGGAAGATCGACTCGACGCCGATCATTGGCCTGCCGACCGATGAGGCGCGCTTCAGAGCGCTCGGCGACGAGGGCGTGCTGGCGCTCATCGGCGACTCGACCAACATCTTGCGCGAAGGGGAAAGCCCCTCCGAGCGCGACGTCGCCAAGACGCTCAACTCACTCATCGGCAATGCGAAGGGCAGGGTGATCGTGACCACCTTCGCTTCCAACGTCTCCCGGCTGCGCGTTGCGGCCGAAGCCGGCCTCGCCGCCGGACGGCAAGTCTGCATTCTTGGACGGGCGATCGAGCGGGTCGTCGCGGTCGCTCGCGAGTGCGGGATGCTCGACGGCCTGCCGATGTTTTTAGGCATGGACGCGTTCGAGCGCCTGCCGCGCGAGCGGATTTTGGCCCTCGCCACCGGCAGCCAGGGCGAGCCGCGCGCGGCGCTCGCGCGCATCGCTGGGGACGACCATCCGGCGGCCGAATTGAACGCCGGAGACACCGTAATCTTTTCGTCGCGCACCATTCCCGGCAATGAAAAGGCGGTCGGCAAGATCATCAACGCCTTTGTGACCGCGGGCGTCGCGGTGGTGACCGACCGCACCGCGCTGGTGCACGTATCCGGTCATCCGCGCCGGGCGGAAGTGGCAAAAATGTATGCCTGGGTGCGTCCGAAAATCGCTGTGCCCGCGCATGGCGAGCCGTTGCACTTGAGCGAACACGCCGACTTCGCGAGGGCGCAGGGCGTGCCGCAAGTCTTGCGCGCCTTCAATGGCGACCTCATCCGGCTTGCTCCCGGCGAGGTCCACGCATTGGGCAAGGTGACGAGCGGGCGGCGGGCGAGGGACGGCGTTATTCTTTTGCCGGCGGATCAGCAATGCGTCGGACAGCGCCGTAGGCTCAGTTTCGCGGGCGTCGTCTCGATCGCGATCGCGCTGACGGCGAGGGGCGAGATGGCCGGGGACCCCGATGTGATGATCGCCGGCCTGCCGGAGCGCACGCGCGAAGGCGCCGCGATTGACGCGCTGATCGACGATGCGATCTTTGAGGCCTTCGAGAGCCTGCCGCCGGGCAAGCGGCGCGACGCCGATGTCGTGTCGACGGCCATCGAACGTGCGGTGCGCGGTTCGGTCAACGCCGTCTGGGGCAAGAAGCCACAAGTGCATGTGCTGGTGGTTGAAGTTTAAAGGCGGACCGCCTTCGCGGGGATTCCATCTTTCGGGGAAACGCATTTCATGAAGGATTTGGGCGGAAAGACCGCGTTTGTCACCGGCGCCGCGTCGGGAATTGGACTGGGGATCGCCACCGCCCTCGCCCAAGCGGGCGTGAAGGTGATGCTCTGCGACATTGAGGATGCGGCGCTTGCCAAGGCGGTTGAAGGCTTGAAGCAGACCAACGCCGATGTCGACGGCTTCAAGGCGGACGTGTCGCTGAAGGCTGAGCTGAAAGCAGCGGCTGACGCGGCAATCGGCCGTTATGGCGAGGTGCATATTCTCGTCAATAACGCTGGGGTAGGCGGCGGAGGACCGTACGGAGCATGGACCGATGGGGCGTGGGAGTGGACCCTCGGCGTCAATCTTATGGGCGCTATCTGGGGAATCGAGATCTTCGCCCCACTAATGGAACGGCACGGCGAGGGCGGCCACATTGTATCCACTGCGTCGATCGCCGGGCTCATCTCATCGGGTGGCGCCGTTCAATACAGCGTATCCAAATATGGTGTTGTCGCTCTTTCTGAGGGGCTGCGCGCCGAACTTGCGCCGCGCGGAATCGGCGTGTCCGTCCTATGTCCGGGGTTCGTCCAAACCCAGATCATGGACTCCTCGCGAAACCTGCCCGAGCGCTTCGGTCGCATCCCAGCTGACAGATTGGCGGCGAATCGAGCCTCTGAACCATTCAAGATGATACAGGAGCGGGTGTTGAACGGCATCGATCCCGCCTATGTCGGTGAACTGGTGCGCGAAGGCATCGAGAATGACTGGCCTTACATTTTCACCGACAACGAATTTGAGCCCATCATCGAGGCTCGCTTCGCCGCAATCAAACAGGGATTCGACCGGATACGCGGACGTGAGCCTCGCCGTTGATCGAGAAATTTGGCGCCTCTCCCGCGCTTGATTCGGGAAGCCGATGATCGGCAAGCTCAACCACGTCGCCATCGCGGTCCCCGACCTCGAAAAAGCGGCGCGCGTCTATCTGGAAACGCTTGCCGCTCGTGTTTCCGCTCCGCAATCTCAGCCCGACCACGGAGTGACGGTCGTCTTCGTCGAATTGCCCAATACGAAAATCGAGCTCTTGCATCCTCTTGGCGCGAACTCGCCGATCGCCAAGTTTCTCGAGCGCAATCCGGACGGCGGCATGCATCACCTTTGCTATGAGGTGGAGGACATCATCGCTGCTCGCGACCATCTCAAAGCAAAAGGGGCGCGCGTGCTGGGCGATGGGAACCCTAAAATCGGCGCCCACGGCAAGCCGGTGCTGTTTTTGCACCCGAAAGATTTCGCCGGCACGCTGATCGAGATCGAGCAGGTCTGAGGGCATGCGGTATTCCGCTGTTGGAGGCGGCATGAGCCGCCTGGGCGCGGACGGGTTGCTCCTCACAACCGCGGTCCTGTGGGGCGTGACCTTTGTCGCGCAGAAATACGCGACAGCGACCATGCCGGCGCTCGCTTTCGTCGCCGCGCGCTTTGCCGTGTCGGCCGCAGCGCTTGCGCCGTTCGCGCTTTGGGAATTCCGCAGCAAGCCGCACGCGCCCAGCCGCGATGAATGGCGGC
>JGI12659J15293_10000272_pt1 | contig 16945 bp, 14 predicted proteins | sample JacPinW_OM2H0_O1_FD_15293 | JGI IMG/M metagenome (IMG submission 15293) | reverse complement strand
ATAGCGCATGCCCACCCGCATGCTGCTCATAACCTTGAGCTTGAGGTCCCGTAAGCCGTCGCATCCGATGACGCGGCTGAAACGCGTGATCGTCGGGGCCGACACGCCAAGCCATGTCACGAGATCCTCGATCGGCTTCTCGACGAACATGGTTGGGTGATGCAGGATTGCTTCTGCTATCTTTCCGTGCGCCTTCGATAATTCGCCGGCATTATCCAGAAGGTAACCAATGATGTCATGGGACGCATAGTCTTGCGCGACGTCCTTCTTCCCCCGTTCGCGTTGGACAGATTCGCCCATTGTCTGACGGTTCCTTGCAAGCTCGATTTGCTTTGATCCATATAGCGCTTGGGAGCCCTTGAGGGATAGCGCTGCTCCGATTCCTTTAGTCTGGCTAAGGGATTAGTCTGTTCCGCCAATGTCGAAGCGAGAGACCAATCCGCAGCTGACAGCGCTGGCCTGATTCTTACCGTACCCAGGAAAACGCCATGACCGATTACCCGTTCACCGCTGAAGATCTCGACGCGCTCAGAGCCTGGGACACACCGACGATCTGCAATGGCCTCGAGATTGTCGCGCCGGAGCGCCGCGCCATAGGCTTCACCGTCGAGCCCATGGTGTGCGTCGATCGGAAACTGCCGCCCATCGTTGGCCTTGCAAGGACGGGCGTCATCCGCGCCAAAGAACGGCCTCGCGGTCCGATCCCTGCGCGCGAAGACTGGTACGACTACGTGGCGGCTGGCGGCCTCCCGACCATCGCTGTCATCCAAGACGTCGACGACCGTCCCGGGTTCGGCGCGTTCTGGGGCGAGGTGCAAACGACTGTCCATGCCGCCCTTGGCGTGGCGGGTTGCGTAACCAACGGCTCGTTTCGCGATATCGACATGCTGGCCCCCGGCTTTCAGATCGTTGGCAGCCGCATCGGGCCAAGCCATGCGCATGTTCACATGATTCAGATGAAGTGTGACGTAAACATCTCTGGCATGCTTGTGGGCCATGATGACGTGATCCACGCCGACGTGCATGGCGCAGTGGTGATCCCAACGGAGGCGGTGCGTACGCTTCCCAAGGCCATCGATCTCATATCGCGGCGGGAGAAGGTCATTCTCGATCGCGCGCATGCTCAAGGCTTCAATGCTCGCGCAATGCGGGACGCGCTGCGGGAATCCGGCGAAATCCACTAACCACAGCAAGGAGGATCGCTTGGTCTCGTCTCCGCTCAGGGTCGGCGTCATCGGCTGCGGTTTCTTTGCCGAAAATCATCTGTCGGCATGGTCAAGCATGGACGACGTCGTCCTGGCCGCCGTTTGCGATCTCGATGTCGGAAAAGCCCGGTCCGCCGCGGAGCGTCACGGCGCGAGCGCAAGTTACGCTGACGCGGCCGAAATGCTCGACCGTGAGAAGCTCGATTTCGTCGACATCGCCACCACGATGGAATCGCACGCCGAACTCGTCGGAATGGCGGCGGCGCGCAATCTGCCGACAATCGTGCAGAAGCCACTCGCGCCGACATGGAAGGATTGCGTCGCCATCGTTGAGGGGTGCAAGGCCGCCCGTATTCCTTTCATGGTGCATGAGAACACGCGCTTTTTGACGCCAGTCCGGAAGGCGCGCGAAATTATCGATTCAGGCGCGATCGGCAGACCGACCTGGGCGCGCGTGTCATTCCGGACCGGGCACGACATCTATGGCAAGCAGCCCTATCTCGCCCATGTCGATCACTTCGTGATCTTGGACCTTGGCGTCCACATGCTCGACGTCGCCCGCTTTCTGATGGGCGAGGCGACGCGCCTTTACTGCCAGGCGCAAAGCGTCAAGCCCGGAATCGCCGGCGAGGACATGGCGACCATCGTTCTTCAGCATGCGGGCGGTGCGACGAGCGTCGTGGAATGCAGCTATGCGAGCCCGATTCATCCCGATCCGTTCCCTCAGCTTTCGCTTCAAGTCGAGGGGACAGCTGGTAGTTTGCGCCTAAGCCCGGGATATCGGCTGAGCGTCTTCTCGAACGGCGAGGCCTCCGAAAGCGACGTCGCGCCAGCGACGCTGCCCTGGTCGACGCCACCCTGGCACGGCGCCCAGGAGAGCGTTCTGCGCGTCGAGCAGCACTGGGTTAAATGTCTGCGGGAGAGGCGTGAGCCCGAGACCTCTGGCGCCGACAGCCTCAAGACTTACGGACTTGTGTTTGCCGCCTACGAATCGGCGCGCCTGAAGCAGGCCGTCCAACCGTCGGCGTGACACACCAAGTTCATTGGAGCCTAGATGAGTAAAAAGAACGCGAGGGTGGGTCTTAGCGCGGACCTCTTCGATACCAATGGCCATCCCATGTTCGGAGATACCGCGTTGTCGCTCTTTTCCGACGCGCGGGTTGACTGGGTCGTCCTTCCCGTGACGGGAGGACAACTGCCTGCCACGGCCTTCACCGATTACGAAGCGCTGATGATCGGGGGATCGAAAGTCTCGGACAAGGAGCTCGCGAACGAGAGCGGCAAGCTGCGTATCATCGCTCGCAGTGGCGTCGGCTATGACGCTGTCGACACGAAGGCCCTGACAGAGCGCGGCATTCTTCTGACCAACACGCCAATTCCGGTGAGAAACGCCGTGGCGACAACGGCGATGGCCTTCATTCTTGCCCTGACGCTCCGCCTTCCTCTCAAGTCGCGACTTGCTAAAGAAGCCCGCTGGCGCGAACGCGGGAACTATCCCGGTCTCGCTCTAGCGGGGCGGACACTGGGAATCATCGGCCTCGGCGGAATTGGACGCGAGCTCGTTCGTCTTATGCAGCCGTTCGGGATGGTCGTCGTGGCCGCCGACCCGTATGTCGACGCCAACTCTGCCGCTCAAGCGGGAGCAATGCTCTGCAGCCTCGAAAAGCTTCTCGAACAATCCGACGTGGTCGTCGTCGCCTGCCTGCTCAACGAGTCCACACGCCACTTGCTAAATGCGGGGCGACTCGGTCTGATGAAGCCAACCGCGTATCTGATCAATGTCGCCCGCGGACCGATCGTCGACGAGGCTGCGCTTATAGAGATCCTGAGGGACGGACAGCTAGCAGGAGCAGGGCTGGATGTTTTCGAGAAAGAGCCGCCCGACTCCGACAACCCGCTTCTGACCATGGAGATCGTGATCCCAACCGCCCATTGCTTGTGCTGGACCGACTCCTTCGTCGACGCCGTCGCTCGCGACGCGATATCCGGCATCATCGCCGCGCTGAATGGCCATTGGCCTGAGTACGTCGTGAACCTGGCCGCCAAAGCTCATGGACGCGTCCAGGCTTGGGTGCGGGCGCCATGAGAGCGCAAGATAAGCTGTGCAGCCACTCGGCTCATCGCGACCGGCGGCGGCCGTCTTGCTGTGGTGACGGGCGTCGCGGAGGCGGTCGGCCTTGGTTTTGCCTCCTACGGCGCGCATGAGGCGCGCCCGAACACGCGATCCACATCCGAAAAGCGTTTCGAGGATACGATTGGCAGAAAACAATCTTGAGGGAGTTGGGCGCCCGTCGAGCGCCCCCGGCAGCCAACAAGCAAACGCTGAGGAACTGCTGGCTGAATTGGTGCGCCTCGTCGAAGCTTCGGGGCTCGCGCCGCGACGTTCGCCGCCCCCTGCCGAGACCGTGTCGGAGCCCACCCGAACGGACGCGGACCCGTCGCTGCGCCCGTCAGTCGAGCCGCCGCGAGCCGAGTTCGACAATTCCTATTCGAGCGATCCGAACCTAACCAATTTGGCGACGGGACGACGCGCCGGGGCCTGGAAATTCAGCGTTTTGTCGCTCGTTCTGGTCGGCGCGGCAGTGCTCGGCTCAATCTTCTGGCTCAAGCGAGGCGAACCTGGACCGCCAAACGCAGCGTCCTTCATCGCCACAGCGCGGGGCCCGACTGCAACGCAGCCCCAAAGCAATTCGACCGTCGCGGCTTCGAGCGAGGCCGGTGCCAGCCCGCAGCCGGCCCAGGCCAAGGTTGCCGGTCCCAACAATCAGCCAATCGACCTGAACGCTCGCCTCTCGCTCAACAATCCGCCGCATTCGGATTTGGCGCCGACGGCAATCGGGGCTGCGCAACCGGCCGCCGATGCGTCCGCCGGAAAGCCAGTCGCGGCGCCGGTCAATACGCCGGCCGTCGCGGCGCCGACCGCGACCCCTCAGCCTATGGCGTCGCAATCTCTTGAACCCGGGCCCGTGCCCACGGTTTCGCTTCCGCCCGTTTCGACGCAGATCGCGACGCCAACCCCCTCCAGCGCGGACTCGGGCGCGGCGGTGCGCTCAACTGATGCGCCATTGCCGCCCGTCAGGCCTGCACTGAAACCCGCGATTGAGGCGGCTGGGGTTGCGCAGCGGTTGACGCCTAAACTCGATTTGCCCACCAAGCTTTCAAATAAGTCTGACGCTCGCGTCGTGGTCGCCAAGGCTGAGGCGACCGGCGCCAAGGCTCCCGCCGAGCGGAGCGCGCCGCCTCAGCGTGAGGCATCTGTGAAACCCGAGAAGGGAGCAAAGGTCGCGCAAGCCCCGACCGAGGCGCCGGCGGCGGCCCCGGCACAGCAACCAGTGGCGGCCCAGCAGCCCAGTCCCAATCCCGTGGTGCGTACCTTCAAAAATATGGTCGGCGCGATCACCGGCTTCATTCCCTTCATGCCCCATTGATCCGGAGTCGCCCATCGGGGCGGTTTCCAGGCCGCTATGCGCTTTGGATAGAGTCGGTTTGGCTCCGTCTCGGCAGCGGGCCCGCGATCCGTTTGGATTTTCTTGGCCCCTAGCCGTTTCGCCGGGGAGACCCTGCTTATGAGGCGTTGGATTTCCTTGGATTCTCTCGTCATAGACTTTTCAATGGGTTAAGAGGCTTGAAGCGGCGAAAAGTTTATCGCGCTTTTCCCGTGGCGTTCGAAGCGCCACGACGGCAGCCCAGGGTCGAGACCATGCGGAAGCACAGGATTGTCGATGGGGCAAGCTTAACCTGATTTCTGATTTTCTGCCGGAGAGTGTCGTCCGCGCCGTTCCGTCTCGGCCGCCTCAATCCAAACGCGGCTCGGATAGGATCATTGCGACTCCAAGCGATCGCGCAGTGTCCGACGAAGCACCTTGCCGTAGGCGTTCTTCGGAAGCTCGGCCAGGAACTCAATCCGCTTGGGTTTCTTGAAGCTCGCGAGATGGTCGCGACAAAAGGCGATCAGCGTCTCGGCGTCGAGGTCGGCGTAGTCTTCGCGCGCCACCACCGCCGCCACTACATTCTCGCCCCATTCTGCATCGGGAACGCCGAAGACAATCGCCTCCTTGACCGCGGGGTGCTGGATCAGCACGTCTTCGACCTCGCGGGGATAGATGTTCGATCCGCCGCTGATAATCATGTCATGCCGACGGTCGAGAACGTGAAGGCGCCCTCTGGCGTCAAAGCGGCCGATATCGCCGGTTCGCAGCCAACCGCCGACAAAGGAAGCGGCGTTCGCCGCTTCGTTGCGCCAATATCCCTCCATAACCACATCGCCACGCACCGCGATCTCGCCGGTTTCACCTCGCGGCAGAGGGCATGCCGTGCCGTCGAGAATCCCGACTTCGACACCCGAGCGGACGAAGCCGGCGGATCGCAACGTTTCGTCGTCCGCGTCCTTGTGGGCCGACGCCGGAAGATAAGAGATGGTCATCGGCGACTCGCCCTGGCCGTAGAGTTGCGTCAGGACGGGTCCAAACCGCCGCAGTGCAGCCCGCAGGTGTTCGAGATGGATCGGAGCGCCGCCATAGACGATGGCGCGTAATTCGGGCGTGCGGATCGTCGGATCGGCTTCGAGCAGGCGAACGATCATCGTCGGCGCGAGGAAGGGGAGAACAGTCACTCGCTCTTGGGCAACGAAGCCCAGAATTCGGTCGGGATCGAAAGCGCCGCCCGCGTCGATGATGTTCTCAGCGCCGCGCGACAGCGCCGGAATGAGGTACATGCCGCTGCCATGCGATAGCGGCGCCGCGTGCAGAAGCCTATCGTTGGGGCCGAACGCACAAATGTCCGCGAGACAGTTCACTGCCATCGCGATGAGATTGCGATGGCTCAGCATAGCGCCTTTTGGTCGTCCGGTCGTGCCCGAAGTGTAGAACAGCCAGGCGGGATCGTTGGGATTGCACTCCGCCGGAGGGCCGGCGTTTGCGGTCTTGCGCCGAAGCAAAGCGTCGAGATTGTCGGGCGCAGAAGACGTCCCCGCGACGACAAAGTCCTCGGACCGCAGAGAAAGCCCCGCGCCGGCCACGCCCTCGAGCGCGTCGGAGTCGACGACGATGGCTTTCGCGGCGGCGTTTTCGACGATNTAGCCAACTTCGCGCGGATGCAGCTTGGCGTTGATGGGCACGGCGACGTAGCCGCCGCGGAACGCCCCCAGGAGGACGGCGGGATAGAGGAGCCCGTTCTGCATGAAGACGGCGACCCGGTCGCCCGGCGCGAGGCCGAGTGAGGCGAGATGTGCGGCAAAAGCCGCAGTCGCCGCATCGAGCTCGCGGTAGGTCTGCCGCCGCGCGCCGCAGCGCACCGCCGTCCGGTCGCCCCACGCGGCCACCGCGTTCTCGAAAAGCGAGAAGACGTTCATTTCCTCCCTCGGCGAATGCTAGCCCCGAACCTGCGCTTCGCCGGCCGGTTTCTTGCGCTTAGGCATGGGCGACCACGCGATTGCGCAACACCCCGATCCGCTCGACCTCAAGTTCGATCACGTCGCCCGGCTTGATGAAGCGCATATGCTCCAGACCGCAGCCATTCCCAACAGTNCCCGAGCCGAGAAACTCGCCCGGATAAAGCGTCTCCGAGCGCGAGATATAAGAAATGAGATCCTCGAACTTCCAATACATCGTGCTCGAGCTTCCCCGGCCCCATTCCTCTCCGTTGACGCGCGCGATCATGGTTAGATTGTAGGGGTCCGGGATCTCATCCGCGGTGACGAGACAAGGGCCCATCGGGTTTCCCGTGTCGAAGTCCTTGCCCTTGGCCGGGCCGAGGCGGCCTTCCATTTCAAGCGCCTGCGTGTCGCGGGCGGACATATCGTTGAAGATCGTGTACCCGAACACGTGCTTCAGCGCGCCCTCCTTCGGCGCGTCCGTGACTTTGTCTTTTATGAAGACGCCGAACTCGAGCTCGAAGTCGAGGAATTTCGAATAGTCGGGCCACACGACCTCGTCGTCGGTCCCGATCACGGCGAAGCGGTTCGCTTTGTAATAGATCGGCTGTTTGTAGAAAATCGCTGGCACGGTCGGCGGGCCGCCCCGTTCGATCTCGGCGAGAGCCTTCTCCGGGTCAGGCCCCTGCATTGCCGTAAGCTTACGAACCGACGCGAAAGCCTGCTTCAGATGCAGCTCGAAGCACAGGCAGTCGCGCATCTGCGGCGGCGGCTGCATTGGCGCGCGCAGGCGTACGTCCGCGCGGGCGACCGAAGCGTCGGCGGGCGCCTTCTTCACTGCTTCGCGCGCACGCTCAAGCGCCGCGTCGCCGCCTTCGGCAATCGATAGCACGCTTTCGAGGCCCGGACCGCCGAAGGCCGCCCGATGCGCCTCAGCGAGATCGATAATCCGGGTGTCCCCATCAACGAGGGCGCCGGCGCGCGGCGATCCGCTCTCCTTTTGGAACGTCACGAGTCGCATTGCTCTTTCCTCCTGTCACCTTTGTTGGTTCGGCGTTCCTATTCCCTTCGTTCACCCGTGGCGGCATGCCATAGCGCACACCGGCGGTAAGGAAGGCGACCATGTGTGGAACGGACGCGGCTTCGTCATCCGGCCGGCAGAGGCCGTCAGTGAGGCGCTCTAGCCTTCCGGCGTCCCCCATGACGTAGACCATCGCGCCCAGCATGAACTCGTACGCCCACCAGATCTCGGCCTCTGTTCTCGTAGGAAGCGCGGATCGCAGCGCTTCCGCCACAGCGCGCGCGATCGGATCGAACATGTCGCGAATGAAACCCCTCTGCTCCGAATTCGGATCCATCGTCTCATGCGCCAGGAGCCGGCCGAAGCTCGGGTCTCGGTCACGCGCCCTGAGGTGAAGCATGGGAAAGACGAGCGCCTTCACTACGAGTTCGAGCCTGCGGTCGAGATCCTGCTCACTCATGGCGATCGCGAGGCCCGAGAGGCGCTGTTCGACGACAGTCGGAACCCGGCGCTCGAAGACGGCGCGATAGAGCCCTTCCTTCGATCCGAAATGATAGCTGATCAGCGCGGCCGGAACATCGGCGGCCTCAGCGAGCTGTCGCATGGAGGCCCCGTCAAACCCGTGCGCTCCGAAGACCCGCTCGGCTTCCGCCAGAATGCGCTCGCGCGACGAACCTCCGACTTCCGCGGCGGTTCGGGCGCTCCTCGCGGTCTTGGCCGGCATGGTCTGAAGGGGCTCCTCCCTGCGATCCGCATATTGGCAGGTCTTAAACGATCGATCAAGATACTTGTCAGTTTGATCAGGATAATGTATTTCCCGTTCAATAGAGCCCGTCGTGGTTGGTGCAAGCAGCAAGGGAGGAAGACGCCGATGTCGAAATGGCGTTTCACGAAGGGTCTGAAGGACATCGGCAACGGGGTGTGGGCCTATCTCCAGCCCGACGGCTCATGGGGATGGAGCAACGCCGGGCTCATTGTCGATGGAGATCAGACGCTGCTGGTCGACACGTTGTTCGACCTGAAGCTTACCGCCGAGATGCTCTCGGACATGCGCCGCTCAGTGCCCGCGGCGGCGCACATCAACACGCTCTTCAACACGCATCATAACGGCGATCATACGTTCGGAAACCAGCTCGTCGAAGGCGCGGAGATCGTCGCGACGGCCGCCGCCTATGACGAGATGGACCCGTCCCACCCGGCCCTCTACCACTCGATGATGGTCAACGCGCATCAGCTCGGACGCGGCGCCGAATTCCTCGCCGAGCTGTTCAAGCCCTTCGATTTCAGCAACGTCAAGCTGAAGAAGCCGGACCGCACTTTTAGTGGCGAGCTCGAACTTAAAGTGGGCAGCAAGACTGTGCGGCTGATCGAGCTCGGCCCGGCGCATACGCGTGGTGACACGGTTGCGCTGCTGCCCGAGGATCGTGTCGTTTTCACAGGCGACCTCCTGTTCAACGAGGGAACACCCATCGCCTGGGCCGGTCCGGTCTCGAATTGGGTACGCGCTTGCGACCGCATTCTTGCGATGGACGTGGACGTGATCGTGCCCGGGCACGGCCCGATTGCCGAGAAGCAGGCGGTTCGCGAGATGAAGGGCTACCTCGAGTTCGTGGAGCACGAGGCGCGCAAACGCTTCGACAAGGGCATGAACGTTCGCGATGCAGCTTTCGACATTCCGCTCGGGCGCTACGCGGACTGGGGCGACGCCGAACGCGTCGTTGTGACGGTCAATAACCTATTCGAGGAATTCTCCGGCGAACACAAGGAACCGAACATCATGATGCTGTTCGAGCAGATGGCGGATTTCCGCGACAAGCTGCGCGCTGAGGGACATGGCCACGCGCATCATCATCACGATCACTAGCTGAAGGCGCCCAAGACAAGGACGCGGCGACCGACGGGTCGGGAGGAACACATGGGACAGGGAAAAACAAGCTTCGGGCGGATCGTCGGCCTCCTGGTTGGTACGTTTGCGGCCGGCCTGCTTGCTGCGTCATCAGCTCTTGCAGCCGACCCGCTCAAGATCGGGTTCAGCATGGCTCAGTCCGGCCCGCTCGCCGGCAGCGGGAAGTCGGCGCTGCTCGCAATGAAGATCTGGGCGGAGGATCAGAACGCCAAGGGAGGGCTGCTCGGCCGGCCCGTGCAGCTCGTCTACTACGACGACCAGAGCAGTCCGGCGAACGTGCCGCCGATCTACACCAAGCTTCTCGACGTCGACAAGGTCGATCTGATCGTCAGCGGTTACGCCACCCCGATCATCGCCGCCGCACTGCCAATCGCCATGCAACACGACATGGTGCTGATGGGACTGTTTGGTCTGGCGAACAACGCCAAGCTCAAATACGACAAGTATTTCGGCGTGGCGCCGATCGGGGAGGACCCGGTCAACGTTTTGGCAAAACCCTTCTTCGACGTCGCCGACACGCTCAACCCGAAGCCTTCGACCATCGCCGTCATCACGCCCGACATCCAGTTCGGCCATGCTGCCCTTGAGGGCGTCCGCAACGCCGCCAAGGGTAGAAATATGAAGGTTGTTTACGACCGAACATTTCCGCCAAGCATGACGGACTTCTCGACAGTCGTGCGCGAGGTGCAAGCGGCGAACCCTGATCTTGTGTTCGTCGCGACCCAGCCCGCGCAGTCCATCAACGTTGCGCGCGCGATCGCCGAAGTCGGACTGAACGCACAGATGATCGGCGGGGGCATGACCGGACTGCAGACGACCGACTCGGAAACGATCCTCGGCCCCCAGATCAACGGTCTCGTCAATTTTGCCTATTGGCTGCCCGCAGCCAAGCTGCAGTCTCCCGGCGCGATGGACTTTCTCTCGAAATATCAAGCGCGAGCGAAAGCCGAGGGGGTCGACCCGATCGGCTATTATGTAGCGCCCTGGGCCTATGCGGATCTGCAGATGCTTGCCTCGGCGGTCGAGGAAACGAAGAGCCTGGAGGGCGACAAGCTCGCGGCCTATCTGCACGAGAACTCGCTGAGCACGATCATTGGCGAGGTGAAATATGGACCTGGCGGCGAATGGGCCAATCCGCGTCAGTTCCTGATCCAGTTTCAGAACATCAAGACCAAGGAGCCCAGCGAATTCACGGGCACAGATCATCTGGTCGTCGTTGGGCCGCCGGAGCTGAAGTCCGGCGATCTCATCTCGCCATTCGACAAGGCGGCCCACTGAACAGCAGCGCAGCTTCTGCTACCGCTGACCGCCCGGGACCACATCAACCGTGCTTTCCTTTAGCCTTCTTTCCAACGCGATCGTCTCCGGGCTTCTGCTGGGGGGGTTCTACGCCGGCGTCGCTGCCGGCGCGACGATCTCCTTCGGCCTGCTCGACATCGCGAACATCGCGCATCCCGCCTTCGTGGTGTTCGGAGCTTATTGCGCCTTCGCCCTGAACCAGCGTTTCCATCTCGATCCGCTTCTCGCCGCGGTCTTTGTGACGCCGGTTTTTTATGCCGTGGGTTGGTTCGCCTATCAGCTGTATCATCACGCCTTCGAGCGGCGCGGCGATGATTCGATGCGCGGCCTCGCTTTCTTCTTCGGACTCATGTTCGTCGGCGAAGTCGTCCTTATCCTGACCTTCGGCGTCGACTATCGCTATTCATCCGCCGAATATACCTCGACCACCTTCAAGCTCGGACCGGTGGCGTTTCCCCTAAGAGAGGTGATCCCGTTCGTCGGCTCGCTCGTGATCCTCGTCGCGGCGCAGGCGTTTTTGAAGCGCACCTTCACCGGGCGCGCGATACTCGGGGTGTCACAGGACCCGATCGCACTGAGGCTCATGGGTGCGGATCCGGTCCGCCTTAAACGCATCGCGTTCGCCCTCTCCATCGCGCTGGCAGGCGCGGCGGGCGCACTGTTGCTCGTCCTGGAGCCGATCGAGCCTGCTATCGGCCGCGATTTCATCGGCCGCGTCTTCGCGATCGCCGTGCTCGGCGGTATGGGCAGCCTGCCTGGAACCTGGGTCGCAGCGGTGATGCTCGGCGTCATCGAGAACTTGACGTCGATTTTCGCCGGCGCGTCCTGGGCTCCGGCGGTGGCCTTCGGCTTTCTCCTGGTGACGCTCACCGTCCGCCCCTCCGGCCTATTCGGGCGCTAGATGCTCGCCTCTCTTCGGTTTTTTGGATTCGCGCTCGTGGTCGCGGTGGCGGTCTTTGCGGCGATGCACGCGGTCGGCAACGACTATGTGTTCTACGCGGGCTATACGGTGCTGCAATATGTCGTGCTGGCCGTCGCTTGGAACATCCTCGGAGGCTATGTCGGCTACGTCAATTTTGGCGTCGCGGCGTTTCTCGCGCTCGGCGCTTATACCGGCGTCGCGCTTGGCAATTTCGCGCCGTTTCCTCTGCCCGTCATGATGCTGGCGGGTGGCCTCGTCGCCGGGCTTGTCGGTCTCGGCGCGGGTTATCTGACGCTGCGCTTGCGCGGCATTTTCTTCGCCATCGCCACGCTCGCGCTGGCGGTGGTGCTGCAGACGCTCATTACCAACTGGGATTTCGTCGGTGGGTCGGCCGGCGTCTACGCCATCCGCCCGAAGCACATTCCGGTGTTCGGCAGCTATATCGAATACATGGTGTTCCTGATGCTGCTTGTCGCCGCCGGCGTCGTCGCGGTGAGCCGCGCGATCGAGCGGTCAAGCTACGGTCTCGGTTTCACCGCCATACGCGACGACGAGGTTGCGGCGGAGGCTACCGGCGTGCCGACGTTGAGGCTGAAGCTGATCGCAACGACGCTTAGCGCCGCCTTCATGGGCATGGCCGGCGCGCCGCTCCCGTATTATGTCACGTTCCTCGAACCGTCATCAGCCTTTAACCTGTCTTATGCGGTCAATTCGATCGCGATGCCGTTGATCGGCGGAACGACGGCGTGGTTCGGTCCGCTGCTTGGCGCGTTGCTGCTCGGTGTCGCGCAGCAGGTTGCGACTGTCACCATCTCATCGGAGATCAATCTCCTGATCGTCGGCCTACTTCTGATCGGCTTCGTGATCCTCGCGCCCCAAGGGCTCATTGGACTTCTCGGCCTCACAGGAAAGCGCCGAAGCGTATGACTGGGCCGCTTCTCTTCCGCGCCGAGCGCATCGCCAAGCGGTTCGGCGGCTTCACTGCGCTCGACAGCGTCGATTTCGAGGTTAGCGCCGGCGAGCGGGTCGGGCTCATCGGACCCAATGGCTCGGGCAAGAGCACCCTCGTCGGATGCGCCTCAGGCTCGCTCCGCAACAACGAGGGCGCGATCTGGTTCGAGGGTCGGCGGATCGACCGGCTTTCGCCGCATAAGCGCGTTCGCGCTGGCCTCGTGCGCAGTTTCCAGTTGCCGCGCCCCTTTCGCGGGCTGACGATCGCTGAGAACCTGCGCGTGCCGCTCTTCTTCGCCGGACGGGCCGGGCGGGACTCCCGCGCGATCGACGAGGCGCTTGACTTCGTCGGCCTTTCGGCGCGCCGCGACACAATGCCCGCGGACCTGACCCAGGTCGACCTGCGCAAGCTCGATCTCGCTCGCGCGACTGTCGCCGAGCCGCGCCTGCTCTTCGTCGACGAGGCGATGGCGGGGCTTTCGCAATCCGAGGTCGACGAGATCCTGGCGCTGCTCATGCGGATGAACGCGCGCGGCGTGGCGATCGTCATGATCGAGCACATCATGCGCGCGGTGACAAGCTTCTCGCAGCGGCTGGTGGTGCTGGTCGCGGGGCGCAAGATCGCCGACGGCGATCCTACGAAGGTCCTCGCCGACGCCGATGTGCAGAGAGCCTATCTTGGGGAATAGCCTCGCGATATCCGATCTTTCGGCCGCTTACGGACATGTGCGCGCGCTTGACGACGTGTCGTTGATCGTCGGTGAGGGCGAGACAGTTGCTCTGCTCGGCACGAACGGCAACGGCAAGAGTTCGCTGATGAAATGCGTGATGGGCCTGCTTCGCCCTTCGGCTGGCGCTATCGTCGCGCGGATCGATGGTGAATCCATCAATCTCGTCGGCCTGGCGACCGAGGAAATCGTCGCGAGAGGCGTGATTCTCGTGCCTGAAGGGCGGCATCTTCTGCCAAAGCTGACGGTCGAGGAGAACCTCTATCTCGGGGCGCTTCGTCAACAGGCGCGGCCGCATATCCGCCGCAACCTCGAGGCGAGCTACGATCTGTTTCCACGCCTGGCCGAGCGGCGACGCCAGCCGGCCGGGAGCATGAGCGGCGGCGAGCAACAGATGGTGGCCCTTGCCCGCGCGTTGATGGCAGAACCGAAGATCCTGCTCGTCGACGAGCCTTCGGTCGGCCTCGCGCCGATCGTGGTCCGCGTTGTGATCGACGCAATCGCCCAGCTCAAGGCGCGGCTGGGGCTAACCGTACTTATGGCCGAGCAGAATTTCCAACAGGCCCTGCGCGTGGCTGATCGCGGCTACGTGATCGTGCATGGGTCAATCGCCTTCGAAGGCCGATCGCCCAAGGAGTTGCGTGAGAACGATCTCGTTCGCAAGCTCTATCTCGGCCGGTGACCCCGGTCGGCCCGATGGGCTCAGCATCTATCTTCGACAAATCCGAGCGCGCGGACGGCGCGCTTTCGCGTAGCGAGCTCGATGGGTCGTATTCGGTCGCCGGGCTGAATCCGTCGACCTCGGTGCAAATGGCAGCCTCGTCAATATCCGCGTGCAGGGCGGTCTGGGGAGCGAAACGGGTAAGAGGTTCCGCGGACGTTCAAGAAGACTGCGAAGACACTCCTCACGGCATTCAAGCTCGTTGAGCGGGCTGCCGCCACGATTTCAGCGAAAACAGGACGAGCGACGCGGCGATCAAGCCTGAGCCGAGAAAAAAGGCGAGGTCGATGACGAAGTGCAGATCGGGCACCCAATGTGAAAGCGCAAGCGATATGAACGCGGTGAGCGCCGGGACCAGGTTCAGGAACATCGTGACGAAGCCGTTGTCGCCGCCTGTAATGGTCAGCGCGATCTGATACATGACCCGGCCAAGCGACGCGGCGACGATCGTGCCGAAGATCATCAGCAGGATCGGCCCCAGCTGATCGAAATTCAGCTCGTTTCGCCAGTAGAGTAGAGCGAGGCAGCCCGGAATCAGGATGACGTTCGCGGTGAGGAAATTGGCCGCGATCGCCGCGGATTCGTCATAAGCGCCGAACCATTTGCCGACCAGAGTTCCGCCTAAGGCCGAGGCCAATGGCACGGGAATCGCATAAAGCCAGCTGCCGTGGAAAAAACTGTCCGCCAGTGCGCTCATGTTTGACGTCCCGGAATCGCCGAGCTGGCTCCAGGCGACCGCCATGGCGCCGATGAACGCGCCGGCAAAACAGCCAAAAAATGTCGCCCGCGAAATCGGGATTGGAACGCCGGCGAGCACCAGCGCCACCAACGCCGCCCAGAATGGCGAAAGATTGAGGATTGCGGAGATAATGATCGGATGAGCGTTGCTGAGGCCGAAATTATAGAGCAGGAGGCCGGTCAGCCCGATGGCGAATATGATTGCCAGATAGCCGTAGTTGATGGGCTTTCGGATCAAGGCGACGAAATCGCGTCGGCTTTTTGACCGGCTCATCAACAGCGGAATGGAGACGAGCAGGGAGACCTGGGTCAGGGCCACAAATTGCAAAGTGTTGAGATGCTTGGCCGCCGGGAAGGAGAATGGCTCCTGCGTCGCGTAGAGGAAGGCGGTGATGACCGAATAGAGGCTTCCGAGCCGGTAATTGATCGAGGTTGCATTTTGAGACATACCCCGGCCCCATTAGCCTGCGAACGGATAATACCCGCGGCCCTCGCTTCAGCCGCGGATCGGCGCGTGGACGCCGTTGACAGCGCCCTGAGAACCGATCCTATCGAAGCCGATGGCGATCGTCAGGATTCTCTCACTCTCACTCGCGGCAATCGCTATACCTATTCTCGGCTTCAGCATGGACCTTGAAAGGACCGATCAGGGCCCGCTCTGCGGCGGGCGCCCCTATGCGAGGGTGAGCGTTCCGAACGGCGCATCCCCCTACGTCGAACTCACCGCCGACGGGGTGACCGGCCCATTCTTGCTGGACTATGGCGCAACGCGAAGTTCTTTATCGGCGGCTTCGTTTTCGGGCCCGGACGGATCAATGAGAACGGCGGCAATCTCGCTTCCAGGGATCGAACGAGCCGATTTTCACCTCGCTCGGTACTACCTTCTGCTTCAACCGGGGAAAGGACAGCTCGGAGTCATCGGCGACGACCTCCTGTCCCAGTTTACTGTCCAACTGACGGATAGCACTGCATTCCTGAGCGCCGAGACCTGTCAACCCGAGGAGCTTCTCGCGCGGGGTTTCACCCCTGTCGCCCAGAACGGCTTTTTCTCTTCGGACCCTGCCAAGGGCGGCGCTCGCCTTCCCAACGTTCCGGTCGTTTTCTTGCGGCTCGGGGACGTTCGCGTCTGGGCGCAAATCGACACCGGCTACGAGGATTTCGTCTACTCCCGCTCGATCGACATCAACCAGGCTTTGTTCGACCGGCTCGTCGGAAATGGCGCCAAGCTCGACCGGGTCCAAGACATCGACATCTGGACATGCGACGGACGCGAGCACTGGCCTGTCTACCGCGTCAAGGACCGCCTGCTCAGCATTGAAAACGAACAGGGGCGGCAAATCGTCGAAACCAACGATTTCCATCTGATCGTGAAGTCCGCCAACACTTGCGGAGGGATCGCGGACATGCCTGAGCCCGCGGCGCAACTGGGCGCCTCGTTTCTCGACCTGTTCGGAGACGTTATTTTCGACCCGAGAAACACGATTGTCTGGCTCGGCGGCGGCCCGCGGGGAGACCCGGCGGGGAATGGTGGCGACGGTCAGTAAGCCGTTTGCCATGCGATGGTTACGAGCCGCGCGCCAACGGCCTCCAGAAGCAGCTCGTGCGCCCTTGCGGCGATATCCTCCATCGAGGGCGAGTTCGCCAGCAGCGCGCGAGCGCGACCCACAATCTCGGCTTTCGTCGGAATGTGCGGCAAGTTGAACTCGCTGAACACTTCCCTGGCGACGAGCGGCTGCGCCTGGGAAAGGCGCGCGCGGAGATCCGCCAAGCCGCTGTTCCCCAGCGCGGCGGCGACCGCGGCCGCGATACGGTCGGGATAATAGCTGTCCGCGACCAGCGCGGCGGCGCGGCTGATGACGCGGCTGCCGAGCTTGTGCTGGTTTTGCATGACCTCAGCCGTCGGGCGTTTCAAATTCCACACGAGCCCAAGGCGTTCGAGCAGCGTCAGGAGATAGAAGGTCGGGTCATATTCCCACCAGTAGAATCCCTGGCGCGCGCTGCTCTGGTAGGCATGATGATTGTTATGCCAGCCCTCGCCCATGGTGATGATGGCGAGCAGCCAATTGTTGCGGGAATCGTCGCC
>JGI12659J15293_10000267_pt1 | contig 17030 bp, 12 predicted proteins | sample JacPinW_OM2H0_O1_FD_15293 | JGI IMG/M metagenome (IMG submission 15293) | reverse complement strand
GGGCGAGGCGGGCATTGGCAAGTCGCGGCTGCTGCACGCCCTCCGTGAGAACCTGACGGGCGAGCCGCACCTCGCAATCAGCCGTCTCTGCTCGGCCTACCACACGAACAGTATGCTCCATCCGGTCGTCGCGCAGCTGGAGCGGGCGGCGGGTTTCGCCTCCCATGACGAACCCGGGGACCGACTCGCCAAGCTGGAGGCCTTGCTCGCTCAGGGCGGCGGGCAGCTGGATGAGACGGCGCCGCTGGTCGGGGCGTTGCTGGGCATTCCGACTGATGATCGCTACCCCGCCCTGAACCTTAGCCCGCAGCGCCAGAAGCAGCGCACCTTCGAGGTCCTGATCGAGCACCTGGCCGGGCTCGCCAGCGAGCGGCCCGTCCTCCTGCTGTATGAAGACCTGCACTGGGCCGACCCCTCGACGCTTGAGCTGCTGGACATGATGGTCCAGCGAGCGCGTTTGCTGCCTGTTCTTATAGTGATCACCCACCGGCCGCAGTTCAGCCCGCCATGGTCGGGCCAGACCCATGTAACGGCGCTGCCGCTCAACCGTCTTGGCCGGCGTCAGGGGGCCGCGATGGCCCTTCAGGTTACCGAAGGCAAGGCGCTGCCGGCCGAGCTCCTGGCTCAGATCCTTGAGCGCACCGATGGCGTGCCCTTGTTCGTCGAGGAGCTGACGAGGACCATGCTTGAATCGGGCCTGCTGACCGACGCTGGCGACCATTACGAGCTTGCGGGCCCGCTTCCGGCGCTTGCGATCCCGGCGAATCTGCACGATTCGCTGATGGCGCGGCTCGACCGGCTGGCTCCAGTCAAGGAACTCGCTCAGATCGGCGCCGTGATCGGCCGCGAGTTCTCCCACGAACTGCTGGCCGCGGTCGCCGACCGGCCGCAGGAGCAGTTGGAGAGCTGGCTCGACCAGCTCGTCGCCTCGGAACTCGTGTTTCGCCGCGGGCGCCCGCCCGACGCCATCTACAGTTTCAAGCACGCGCTGGTTAAGGACGCCGCATACCAGTCGTTGCTCAAGTCGAGGCGCCAGCAGCTGCACGCTCGCGTCGCGCAGGTGTTTGAGGAGCGGTTTCCGAGTGTTGTCGAAACCCAACCCGAGCTGCTTGCGTACCACCTGACCGAGGCTGGCCTCGACGAGCGCGCGGCGGATGCGTGGGCGCGGGCAGGTCGTGCGGCCCTCGGGCGCTCGGCGATGCGCGAGGCGGCGAACTCGCTCTCCCGGGCCGTCGGACTGCTCCGGGGACTGCCGTCCTCGCCCGATCGACAGCGCCTCGAGCTCGACTTGCTCGGCGGCCTCGGCGTCGCGCTCACCAATACGCTCGGCCCAGCCTCTTCCGAAGCTCAGGCCGCGCACGAGCGCGCGGATCAATTGTCCCAGGAACTCGGCGACCGCGAGGGCCGGTTTCGCGCTCGCTGGAACCTCTGGCGCGTCTACAATGTCCGCGCCGAGTTCAATTCAGCTATCGCGGTTGGCGATGCGCTCCTGGCGGAGGCCCAAGCGGATGGCGACGCCGATCACGAGATGCAGGCGCGCCATGCGCTGTGGTCGTCGTGCACTTTCCGAGGCGAATTAGAGGCGACCTGTCGTCACGTAGACCGCGCGCTGGCTCTCTATGAGGTCGATCGGCATGGAACACAGGCGCTGACCTTTGGTGGCCACGACCCCCGGGAGTGCGCCCTCAGCAATGGCGGCATCGCTCTGTTTCTGCTAGGTTATCCTGAGCGGGCGCTGGCCCGTAACGCCGAGGGAATCGCGCACGCGCTGGCGCTTGGACAGCCGCAGGTGGTCGCGCACGCCCACAACTGGGGCTCGATGGCGCTCCAGCTTGCTGGCGAATTCGAAGAGCTCGACCGCCGCGCCGTCTTGCTCGCGCGGCTCGCCGAAGAGCACGGGCTTGCCATGTACTACCCCGAAGCTCGCATCCTTGCCGCATGGCGCGCCGTCTGCGTAGAGCGGGATCACGGCGCCGCCGAAGAGATGCGAAAGTTCCTCGACCGGCGCGCGGCCATGGGCACAGTCTTCGTGCACACCTATTTCCTAATGCTGCTCGCCGATGCCTGGTTGCGGCTCGGTCGACCAGAGGAGGCTGCCGCCGCGATCAACGAGGCTCTGGCTCGCGCCGAAGCGACAGGCGAGCACTTTTGCACCGCCGAGCTGCATCGGCTGCGCGCGCGCGCCCGCCTGGCTCTCGACGCCCGTGACGGTCGGGGCGCCGAGGCCGCTCTTGACGCCGCGCTCGCCGCCGCCCGGAGCCAATCGTCGCGCCTCTTCGAGCTTCGAGCCGCCTGCGATATCGCCCGGCTCTGGACCGATCAGGGCCACAGGCGCAAGGCTCAAGACCTGCTGGCGCCAGTCTACGGCTGGTTCGCCGAAGGCTTCAATACCGCCGACCTGAAGGATGCGAAGGCGCTTCTTGAAAACCTTGCCTAAGAATGGCTGTTTGGAGTGGGCGCTTTAAGCCGGACAGGATCGCGCCGCTGATTTGAGCGGGCAGCTAGTCGGCGCAGGGGAGGGGAATATGATTTGCACCGTGCGGATAATCCAACTCGCGTCCTTCGCCATGGCAGCATGCGCTTTGCTCTTTAGCGCGCCGGCGGCGGCGCAGGGCGTCAAGATCGGCGTTCTCAGCGATCAATCCGGAACATTCGCCGACTTTGATGGAAAGTGGTCGGTCGAAGCCGCGAAGATGGCGGTCGAGGATTTTGGCGGCAGCGTGCTCGGCCAGAAGATCGAGCTGGTCAACGCCGACCACCAGGACAAGCTTGATCTCGCTTCCGCCATCGCGCGCCGCTGGTACGACGTCGAGGGCGTCGACATGATCGCCGACCTCACCTTGTCCTCGGTCGCGCTTGCGGTGCAAGGAATCGCCGCCGAGAGGAAAAAGATCGATATCGTCGTGGCCTCGTCGACGTCGGTGCTGACCGGCCCGGCCTGCACGCCCTACGGCTTCCACTGGGCCTATGACTCCCATGCGCTCGCGGTGTCGACGGGCGGCGCTCTGGTCAAGGCGGGCGCCGACACCTGGTTCTTCATAACCGTGGACTATGCCGCCGGTCACGCGCAGGAGAAGGACGCGAGCGAGATCATCACGTCCAGCGGCGGCAAGGTGCTCGGCCGCGTGCTCTTCCCACTCAATACTCCCGACTTCTCGTCCTTCCTCCTGCAGGCGCAAAGTTCAAAGGCGAAGATTGTCGCTCTCGCCACCGGCGGCCAAGACATCATCAATGCGATCAAGCAAGCGGCTGAATTCGGCATCGTCGCCGGGGGCCAGCGGCTCGCAACACTGCTGTTGACCGTGGCGGAAGTCCACGGCCTCGGGCTCGAAGCCGCGCAAGGCCTGGTGCTGACCGAAAGCTTCTACTGGGACCTCAATGACCGGACCCGCGAATTCGGCGAGCGCTACTTTAAGCGCACCGGCCGGATGCCGAACATGGTCCAAGCCGGCATGTATTCTGCGACCCTGCAATATCTCAAGGCGGTCAAGGCCGCCGGGACTAAGGACGCGGACGCTGTCGCCAAGAGCCTCAAGGAGCTGCCGGTCGACGACGCCTTCACGTCGAACGGGCACGTGCAGGCTAATGGCCGCATGGTGTCGGACCTCTATCTGTTCGAGGTCAAGAAGCCGTCGGAAAGCAAACGCGACTGGGACTACTACAAGCTGCTCGCGACCGTGCCCGGCGACACCGCCTATCCGACCGCCGCCAACAGCGGCTGCCCACTGACAAAGTAAGGAATATGGGATCAGGGGCGGGTTCGCCCGCAGCTTTTTTTCGGAGCGGCCAAACTCCCGAGCGCCTGAGCTAGCAGAGATCCGCCCCCGCCCGCGGTCGCAACAGTCGCGTTCCGCGAACGACCGCATTCCGACGTGTACCGCCCGTCCATCGAAGCAAACTTGAAAGGGCGCTGAGGATCGATTTGACCGGTTCGCTGCACCGTTTGGCTATGACCGCTATGCGCATTTGAGACATGGGGCGACGTCTCGAATCGACGTGAAGCGGACATAGCAGATCGGGACACCTGCAGATCAGGCGCCGACACGCGCGAGGCTGATGTCGACCTCACGGTCGACAAATTCCCACTCCGGCGAAGTCCTCAGCCCCGTTACGATCTGCTCGAATGCGTCGGTTTCAGAGGGGGCGTACTCAAACCATGTCAAAAAGTCGAAGCCTCACCCAGCTGCCGGCTGTTATAAAGACGCCTGGCAACGGCGGGAAGGTGTTTAAGCCCGATTCGGATGTAATGCGACTGCTCCTCGCGACGGTGCGGTGCATGGTCGGGCGCCGCTCTATCAACCGGCGTCGGCGGACAGTCGGCTTGAGCGGCGCGAACGTGTCTAGCCTGATTAGGAACCGGAACGGCGTGGGTGAACTCCATGCGAGGCTCTCCTTCTAGCTGCCGGTTGTGAACTTCTCGCTTGCGTGAGGCGTCTGGTCGGGCCCCGGACAGTCCCATTGCTGACCCGGTTCGAGCGGAAGGAACCGCGACGGCTCGATCCCGGCTTGCTCCAAGGCCTCCGCCAGCGCGTCCGCCGGATCGCTCCGCGCTTCGTCGGTCAGAGGAAAGGTGCCCCAATGAACGCCGAGCGCCTGCCGCGCCCCGCAGTCCTGCATGATCCGCACCGCCTCGGCGGGATTGACGTGCTGGTCCTTCATGAACCAGCGTGGCGCGTAGGCACCGATCGGCAGCACGGCGACATCGACCACCGGCCGCCGCTCGGCGACCTCGAGGAAAATCCGGCCGTCGCCATAGCCGGTGTCGCCGGCGACATAGACGGTGCCGACCGGCGTTGCGATCACGTAGCCGCACCAAAGCGCCATTCGCTGGTCGGCGATCCCGCGCGCCGACCAGTGGTTGGCGGGGTGCAGCCAGACCGTGGCGTCTCCGCCGATCTCGACCCTCTCGCGCCAGTCACGAGTCTCGACGACGATCTCCGGGCGGTAGCGCGCGACCACGACATCGTTGCCCAGCGGGGCGATGATGCGAGGCCGGTCGCGGGCCCACAGCCGCTGCATCGTCGACATGTCGAGATGGTCGTAATGGTTGTGCGTCAGCAGCACGATGTCGATGGGGGGCAATTGCTCGAACGCGACCCCGGGCGCGTTGACCCGCTTCGGTCCCGCGAAACGGAATGGGCTGGCGCGTTCCGACCACACCGGGTCCACGAGTATGTTGCGGCCTGCCGCCTGGATCAGCACCGTGGCGTGGCCGATCATTGTGATCCGTAGGCCGTCGACGCGCCGCTCCGGCGCCACATGGCGGCCGGGTATCGTCGCGGGCCATGTTGCCCGCTTGCCGCCGAACCGCCACCGCAGCAGCTGGAGGAGGCTGCGATCGGTGTTCGGGTGGTGCGGATTGAAGAACCGTTGACCGTCGAAATGATCCGACGGCGGCCCGCTATAATAGCGGTTCAACATCCCGCTAACCGGCGACGACCTTCTCACTTTGCAACAGTAGAAAGAGGGGCCGGACCAAGCCTGTCAAAAGCTCGGCGTCCGGGCGCGTCCGAGATAGCACCCGAAGTCCCAAAAGTGCCCCGAGGAGCAGCCGCGCTAGATCGTCGGCCGGCTGTTTTGTCGAAATTGTCCCATCTAACTGTCCTGTTGTAATGCAGTCGCGCATGTATTTTTCGATCCGAACGAATACCTGCGTAACTACCTCGCGAAAATCAGCGTCGTGCGGCGCGACTTCAAGAGAAGTGTTGACGACAAGACAGCCCTTGCGCAGCCGGTCATTCAGGGCATCCTCAACGATAGTGTTGAAGAAGTGCTCTATTCCCCGCACCGGCGGCATATTGCCTCCCAAGGCGTCAGCGCACCTTCGGAGCGCGACGCTGGCGTATCGGTCGAGAACAAGCCGATAAAGAGCGCGCTTGTCGCCAAAGGCATTATAGAGACTCGCGGTCGTCATACCCATCCGGTCTGCGAGATCGCGCACCGATGTCGCCTCGTAACCGTTCTTCCAAAACCACTCAGTCGCCGCGTCCAGCACTGCTTGCTCGTCGAATTCGCGGGGTCGGGACATTGTGTCTCCTCTCCTATGACCGACAAAAATTGTGTTTTAACACGATCGGTCTAAAATCCCTAATGTGTTTTAACACAATCGATCTAAAATCGTGAGGAGCGCAAATGAGTCTCATCGATCAGATCCCATTTCCCGCTGGCTTCGAGATGCGCGAGATAGAAACCAACGGCGTTACGATCCACGTGCGGGTAGGCGGCCACCGCGGACCAGCGGTGGTGCTGCTGCACGGGTTCGGCAATACTGGTGATCATATGTGGGCCCCGCTGGCGGCCGCCCTCGCCCCGGATCACACCGTCATCGTACCTGATCTTCGGGGGCTCGGGCTCTCCTCCAAGCCCCCGGGCGGGTACGACAAGAAAACTCAAGCTAGCGAGCTAGCCGGCGTAATGGATGCGCTGAGCACGCCGCGCGCGGACCTTGTGACCCACGATATAGGCAACATGGTTGGGTACACGTTTGCCGCCGAGCACCCCGCCCGCGTCGACCGTTTCGTGCCGATCGACGCGCCGCTGCCGGGCGTGGACCCTTGGGAGGATATCCAGAGGGATCCGCGCATGTGGCAATTCGGCTTTGGCGGTCCCGATATGGAGCGCTTGGTAGAGGGTCGCGAACGCATCTATCTCGACCGATTCTGGAACGAATTCTCGCTTGATCCAAAGCGGTTCGACGAGACGAAGCGCCAACACTATGCGGCGCTCTATGCGCTGCCGGGAGCTATGCATGCGGCCTTCGCCCAGTTCGGAGCCTTCGGCCAGGACGCCATCGACAACAAAGCCCTTCTTGCCCGCGGCAAGCTCGCCATGCCTGTGCTGGCGATCGGCGCCGAGGCCTCGTTCGGGACGCTGATGGCGACCGTGATGCGCCTCGTTGCTGAGGACGTGCATGAAGCGCTCGTCCCGGACTCCGGCCATTGGGTCATGGAGGAGAACCCATCGGCGACTGCCAAACTCGTCACCGATTTTCTGAAATCGCCGCGCTGAGAGGGCTCCGGCCGCAGTGAGTTTGGGCCGACGAACCGCTCTGCGACGTCGGCTCAAGCGGTTGGCCGTTGCCCTCAGAGACCGGCGGAGAACAGGAAACTCGATGAAACTCTATGATCTCAAGGCGGGCGCCAATACTAGACGGGTGCGCATTTTCCTCGCCGAGAAAGGCGTGACGTTCCCGACCGTCGAGGTCGACAGGATGAAAGGTGAGAACCTAACCCCTGAGTATCTTGGCAAGAATCCAATGGGCAGAATGCCTTTGCTCGAACTTGATGACGGGACATTCATTGCAGAATCCGTCGCCATCTGCCGATATGTCGAAGAGCTTCATCCGCAGCCGTCTCTCTTCGGGACGACGCCGCTTGAGCGAGGCATGGTCGAGATATGGAATCGCCGGATGGAGTTCGAACTGCTTCGGCCGATCACGGATCATTTCGTAAATCTTTCGCCCTTCTGGGAGGGCCGGCGCACTCAGGTCGCGCAGGCCGGACACGTCGCGCGCGCTCAAGCCGAATCGCGCATGCGATGGCTCAACGATCAACTGGCGGCACGGCCGTTCATCGCGGGCGATCACTACACGATTGCCGACATCACCGCGCAGTGCGCCTGCGTCCTCGGCAAACACACGGGGACACCGATCTCGGCCGAGCTTGGTTACCTCACGCAATGGTTCCGTTGCGTCTCGAAGCGACCGACCGTCCGCGCTTGAAGACGATCTGGGATGTCACATTCCGTCAGCCGCGCATCGACTCGGGCCACGTCGAGGCGTGGTTGGCCATCGCAGCAGCCTTTTCGAGCGTGCCGCCGTTCTTGAGATAGGCAATCCCGGTCGTTCGAAACGTGCGGTTGCCGACTCAGTGCCGATGTCGGCGCGGCGGCACGCCGGCGGATCGGGGGGCGGCGCCTGACGGTCGGCGCGGATCGCACGCGACGAACCGGCGTCCCGCTGTCAGGAGCCATCTTGAAATGAGAATACGAAAGTTTTTTCGGGTTTAGCCATCAATAGTGAGAATATCAGTCAACGATATTCTCACTATTGATGGCTTGGTTCGGTCCGCGGCAGTTCGAATTTCGCCTCCTTGTAAATTTTGTCAAAGTTTCGTTGACCCCGCAGAAGGGGTTGCCTTTCGTAAATCCAGGAGCACCGCCTGATTGGCCGACACAGTCGCAAGCCCGAGCCCCGCCGGTCGCCAAATACGCCCCAACGTTGGATGTCGAGATTCTCACAATTGATGGCTAAGTCACCGCTTTTTATCAAATTAAGCGGATATTCTCAAATATCATGGCTAAGTCTAAGCGATTGATTTTATTGCATTCGATTTCTCGCACCAAGATGGCGGCTGACACTCGCCAAGATCGCCGTCGGTAGACGTTCCTAAAGCCTTGCTCCTCGTCGTTCCTTAGGATCCAGTTCTGCGGGGTACGAGCCCTGCCTCGATGACTCTCCCCGAGCCGAGCTCATCGGCACATTGCCATGTGGAAAGGGGCGGCTCGAAGGCGCTTGCTTTCGCGCGCGGGCAGAAGCGGAGCTGGCTGATAGCGGCGCCCATAAGGCAGGACCGAATGACCTCCGGATGCCAGCATCTCGCGATGCCTGATCTTAGAGAGTTGGCGCACTCCTGCTGAGCTTGAGGCGCATTTCAACCTGCCGCGTGGCGCTTCTCCATGAGACGCCCCAGTCGCTCCGAAACTCTGACATCGCGCCACGTGCACCCGCTCCGTCGGCCGCAATAATCTCAAGGATATCAAACCTGCTCCACGCCGTCGGCGCCTAAACGCGGCACGACTCCAAGCGAGGCGAAAGCTCCCGACGAACGCCTCAGGCCTTCACGAAGGGACAGCCGCCCTTGTCGAGCGGGCGGAACGCGTCTTCGGGCTTGATCGTCGAGACGAGCTCGAAATAGTCCCAATCGTATTTCGATTCGTGCGGGGTCTTGGCTCTGTAGAGATACATCGGGTGGAGCTTGCGCCCGTCAACGCGGATCGACCCCTTGCCGAACAGCGCGTCGTCGGTCGGGAGCGCTTTCATCTCGTCGACGAGCTTGACGCCATCCGACGCGCTCTTGGTCACGGCGAGCGCCTTGATCAGATGCTCGGTTGCTGCATACATGCCCGCGTGCATGTCGTTCGGCATCATGTGCTTCGGATGGGCCGCCTGGAATCGTTTGGCGAAAGCGCGCGTGCCGTCGTTGGCGTCCCAATAGAAGCCGGTGCAAATCGTCGCGCCTTGAACAATTTCGAGCCCGAGCGAGGGGATGTTGGTCACATTGAGTGAAAGGCTTGCGAGCTTCTGCTTGTCCGCCAAACCGAATTCATGGGCTTGCTTCAGGCAATTGCTGGTATCGCCGCCGGCATTTGCGAGGGCTACGACATCGGCGCCGGAATTCTGGGCCTGAAGGACAAAGGACGAGAAATCGGGCGTATTGATCGGATGACGGACCGCTCCGACAACGTCCCCGCCCGCAGCCTTAACAGCGGCGGCGCAGTTGGCTTCGATATCCTTGCCGAAGGCATAGTCGGCAGTGATGAAGAACCATTTTTTGCCGCCCGCTTCGGTCAGAGCCTTCCCTAAGCCCGCGCCCCAGGCGTAGGTATCGTAAGTCCAGTGGACGAAATTGCGGGAGCATTTCTGGCCTGTTAGCACCGATGATCCGGCGCCCGAGCCGATCACGGCTTTGTTCTTCTCTTCGCAAACCGCAAGAACCGCCAGCGCGACGGCCGAGTTCGGCAGATCCATGATCACGCCGACGTTCTCGGCATCGATCCATCGGCGGGCGATGGCTGAACCTACGTCGGGCTTGTTTTGATGATCTGCGTACACGATCTCGATTGGTACTCCCATCTTGGCAGAAAAGTCGTCGACTGCGAGCCGAGCCGCGACAACCGAGCCGATTCCCTGGTAGTCCGAATAGACGCTCGACATGTCGTTCATGATGCCGATCTTGGTCGGTCGGGCGTCCTCGGCCCATCCCAACCGCGGCGCGAGCGCGAGCGCGAGTCCGGACAACAGAACCTGCCGCCGATCCGGCGCGTTCAGCATTCTCATTCGTTCCTCCCTCAGGGCGTTAGGCGCCTCGACCGGGCGCATCGCATCCGAAGGATTGTGGAGCAAGCATGGGCGAGTCACAACTCGTTCGATATCGAACCACACCGGAACTGACTCAAGACGCGCGGACTACCAATCCCCTCCTCGCGTACCGTTTGCCTCACGGAAGAGACGGTTGAGACCCTCTATCTCCTCGGGGAGCAGGACCGGCTCGTCGGCGTCTCGGGCTATGCGGTCAGACCGCCTCAAGCGTCGACACCGGCCGGTCGGTTCGCGCAAATAGCGGCCATTCATTCGGCATCAATCACTTCTTATCGATACTCTCGAGAACCATCCGGAGCCCATCAACGTAGTCATAGATGAAGTAGGATTGGACAATTGGAGATTTGCTGGCAAGCTGAGCTCAGAGTGGCGTAAGCAATCCGAAAAGAATGAAGCCGACGACCGGGCGGCAAATCCGCCTGCGGACGACAGAGTCGATGCGAGGAAGGAAATGCGCGATGCCTGCCGCCGGTGCAGATGATCTCGGCAACGTCCATGTAGAGCTGAACGGTGCGGTCGCGATCGTGCATCTCGCGCGGCCGGCGAAGCGCAATGCGCTGGACGACGAAACCGTCTTGTCGCTCGAGCGCTGGTTCAGTCGTCCTCCGGAACAGGTTAAGGCCGTTGTGCTTGCCGGCGATGGGGACCATTTCTGCGCAGGCCTCGATCTCTCCGAACTGAAGGAGCGCGGCGTCGCAGAAGGCATGTTGCATTCGCGCTCGTGGCACAAAGCCTTCGAGCCGATCGAGTTCGGCGCGTTGCCGGTCGTCGCGGTGCTGCATGGCGCAGTTGTCGGCGGGGGGCTCGAACTCGCGGCCGCCGCGCATATCCGCGTCGCGGAAGCGTCAACGTTCTATGCGCTCCCGGAAGGCAGCCGCGGCATCTATGTTGGCGGCGGCGCGTCGGTGCGCGTGCCGAAGCTCATCGGTGTCGCACGTATGATGGACATGATGCTGACGGGGCGCACCTACGGCGCCGACGAAGGTTTTGCGATCGGCCTTTCGCAGTATGCCGTGCCGAACGGCGAAGGACTAAAAAAGGGGATAGAACTCGCGAAGAGGATTGCTGACAACACGCCGCTTACCAATTTCGCTCTGATACAGGCGCTGCCGCGCATCGCCGAAAGTGCGCCCGCCGCGGGGTATCTGCTTGAGGCGCTGATGGCTGGCGTCGCGCAGGGTGATCCCGCTGCGAAGGCGAGGCTCAGCGCGTTCCTGGAAGGGCGCGCAGCCAAAGTGCAGCATCGCTGACGGGCGGTCGGAGATGGACACTGCCGTCACTCTCCCGCCTTCGTAGGATTTCGAGATGACGCCTCCCATCACACGCGTCGCGATCGTCGGCGCCGGCGTCATCGGCGCGAGCTGGGCAACCGCCTTTCTCGCGCGCGGTATGGATGTCTTCGCGAACGACCCGGCACCGGGCGCAGAGGACGCGCTCCGCAAGACCGTCGATGCGCAATGGCCGGCGATGCAGCAGATCGGGCTGTCGCCCACCGCGTCGAAGGAGCGCCTGCGATTCGCTAACTCGCTGGAAGACGCGGCAGCCGACGCCGACTTCGTGCAGGAGAATGGCCCCGAGCGGCTCGACATCAAGCGGGCTCTCTTCCGCCGCCTCGACGAGGCCGCGCCACCCCGCGCACCGCTGGCTTCGAGCACATCGACGATCCCGATCAACAAGTTCCAAGACGCATGTACGCGCCACCCGGAGCGGGTCGTGCTCGGCCATCCGTTCAACCCGCCACATCTCATTCCGCTGGTCGAGGTGGGCGGCGGCAAACAGACTGCGCCGGATACGATCGAACGCGCATTGAACTTCTATCGGGCGATGGGCAAGCACCCGATCCATCTGCGCCAGGAGATTGTGGGTCACGTCGCCAACCGCTTGCAGGCGGCGTTGTGGCAGGAGGCGTTTAATCTCGTAAAGGCGGGGGTCGCCAGCGTCGCTGACATTGACGCCGCGATCGCCCATGGGCCCGGGTTGCGCTGGGCGCTGCTTGGCCCGTTCATGAACCTCCATCTCTCGGGCGGCGTGGGCGGCGTGGGCGCGCTGTTCGGCAAGCCGCTTTGGCAAGCGACCGAGGTCATCTGGCGTGACCTTGGCAGTGTGACGGTCGACGCGGATCTTGGCGCGCGGGTCGTCACGGGTGTAACCGACGAGCTTGGAGAGGGCGACCTGACCGAGGTCATCCGTCAGCGCGACGAAGCGCTCGTGAAGCTGCTCAAGCTGAAGAGTGAGCAAAGCGGGCTGCCATAAGCGAGGCGCTGAGAGCGATCTGAGGAACGCGAGCTATGCCAGGCTTCATCTCGCATGATGTTGTCCGCGAGGACCGCCCAGACGGCGCAATCCTGCTGCGAACGCGCGTGCCGCTCGGTCCGGTGGCGCCGAACACCGGCTCCTGGCTGTATCGCTGGGCAAAGCGCGCGCCCGACCGCGTCTTCCTTGCCGAGCGCTCGGGCCAGGGCTGGCGGGAGGTGCGCTACGCTGACGCGCTTCAGCAGGTCCGATCTCTGGCGTCGGCACTGCTGGGTCATGGACTCGGACCGGAAACGCCGATCATGATCATATCCGGCAACAGCGTCGACCATGGCCTTTTGGCACTTGCCGCGCAGTACGTGAGCGTTCCAATTGTTCCGCTCGCGGAACAATACTCGCTCGTGCCAGACGCCTATCCGCGCCTGCAATATGCGGTGCAGGCGGTGCGCCCGAAAATGGTCTTTGCCGACGACGGCGCGGCTTACGGCGCGGCGCTCGCGCTGCCGTTTCTCGACAGCGTCGAGAAGGTCGTCGCGCGCAACGCGCCGGGCGGCGTGACGCCGTTCACCCAGCTGCTGCAGGGCGACGCTAGCGCCGATGTCGACGCGGCTCACGCGAGGGTGGGCCCGGACACCTTGGCAAAAATCATCTTCACGTCGGGATCGACCGCGAACCCGAAGGGAGTGCTGACGACGCACGGAATGCTGTGCGTCAACCAGGCGCAGATCGTCGCCGCGATGCCCGTCGTGGCGGCGCGTCCGCCGAAGATGCTCGACTGGCTGCCGTGGAGCCACGTCTTTGGAGGCAATCATAATTTCAATCTCATGCTCGCGAACGGCGGCAGCCTCTACCTCGACGAAGGCAAGCCGACCAAAGCAGGATTTGCGGCGTCTCTCCGCAACATCCGCGAACACGCCGGGAACCTTGCCTTCAATGTGCCGATCGGTTTTGCGCAGCTCGTCGCTGCGATGGAGAAGGACGAGGCGCTCAAGCGCGCCTATCTCGGCGATTGCGATCTGATCTTCTATGCGGCCGCGTCTGTCACGCCGGAGATCTGGTCCGCGCTCGAGAAGTTCGCAAAAGAGGTTCGAGGCGAGGCGCCGCTGATGTTCTCCGGATGGGGCTTGTCGGAGACTGCGCCCTCGGCGACGCAGACGCACCAGCCCGTCGACCGACCCGGCAATATCGGCGTGCCTTTGCCGGAGATTACGCTGAAGCTGATCCCCGATGAGGACGGACGCTTCGAGCTGCGTCTCAAGGGACCGAACGTCCTCAAGGGTTACTATCGCGACCCTGAGAAATCGCAGGAGGCGTTCGATGACGAGGGCTTCCTTATCACCAAGGACGCGGTGAAGCTCGTCGATCCGAACGATGCGAACGCGGGGCTGAGCTTCGACGGCCGCATAGCCGAAGATTTCAAGCTGATGAGCGGGACGTGGGTGCGCGCCACCATCATCCGGCTCGAGGCGCTCAAGCATTTTGCGGACATTGCGTTCGACGTCGTCGTCACTGGCCACGAGCGCAACGAAATCGGACTTTTAGTATTCCCTCATCCGGGTTCCCTGAGCGACACAGCCCTCAGCGCGGGCGACACGGGCGGGGCCTTCGGGGCGGATGCCGTTCAGGAGCTGATCCGGCCTCGCCTCGCCGCCATGGCGAAGCACGCGGCGAGTTCATCGACGCGCGTGGTGCGCGCCCTCGTGCTTGCACAGCCGCCCTCAATGAGCGGCGGCGAACTTACCGCCAAGGGGAGCATCAACGCGCGCAAGGTGCTCACGCTCCGCAAAGAGTTGCTGGAGCGGCTCTACGACGACACCGATCCCGCAGTCGTACGCTTGTGAGGAACTGACATGGTCGACATTTCAAAGGTGCGTGCGATCGACATCCACACCCATGCGGAAGAACCATGCGGCTGCCATGCCGACGACGGCTACGACGAACTTCAGAGTACGATGGCGAAATATTTCGGCGCGCCATGGCAGCATCCGCCGACCATTCCGCAAACGGCGGCGCACTTTCGTGAGAAGAATGTCGCGGCGGTGATCTTTCCCGTCGACGCCGAACGCGAGACTGGCTACCGGCGCTACAAGAACGAGGAGGTCGCAGAGCTCGCGGCGGAAAACAGTGACATCCTGATACCGTTTGCATCAATCGATCCGCACAAGGGCAAGTTGGGCGCCCGCGAGGCGCGCCGCCTTGTCGACGAGTTCGGCGTTCAGGGCTTCAAGTTTCATCCGACCATGCAGGGGTTCTTCCCGAACGACCGCCTCGCCTACCCGCTTTACGAAGCGATCCAGGAGACCGGCAAGCCGGCGCTCTTCCACACCGGACAGACCGGCGTCGGGTCGGGCATGCGCGCCGGCAACAACATGCGGCTTAAGTACTCGAACCCGATGCATCTCGACGACGTCGCAGTCGATTTCCCGGACATGACGATCATCATGGCGCATCCGTCCTTCCCTTGGCAGGAAGAGGCGCTCGCCGTCGCCAACCACAAGCCCAACGTCTACATCGACCTATCGGGCTGGTCGCCAAAGTATTTTCCGAAGATTCTGATCCAGTACTGCAACACGCTTCTCAAGAAGAAGGTGCTCTTTGGTTCCGACTGGCCGATGATCAGTCCGGAGCGCTGGTTGTCCGACTTCGAGAAGATCGAGATCAAGGACGAGGTGCGCCCGCTCATTCTCAAAGAGAACGCGGCGCGACTTCTCAAGCTCGCGTAACAGCCCTCGGCGTCACATTCCGGCCACCAAAGGCACTTGGTTGAACGGGCAGACATTCTCAATCGATTCACAAGATCTAGGATACGGCGATCAGCAGAAAGTTGTCTTGTCGTTTAGCGGCGAGAAGCTCGATCTTCGCCGCACCGATGGGAATGGCTGGGGCGTATCGGTTGATGGCGAACAGGGCGATTAGCCCGAGGACGGGCCCCGCGGGTGATCACTGATTAAGCCGTTTGGGGGAATGATCACCGCGTTCGCGGCCACGCCCACGGCCGCGATGCGCTGTGACTGCTCTAGGTCGACTCCGGCCGTTTATTCGCCGGCGTGACCAGTTTGAGGGCTTCTAGCCGGGGCCGTGGACGGGAGGCATCGCGATCAGCTATGGGCGCCGGTGTTCTCGATGCGCGCGGCCATGTAAAAGCCGTCCAACGATATGAGAGCGACAGTGCTGCGATTACCCATCTCGCTTTCTATGCTTGTATCCCCGCTGCCATCTCGGCTTCAGGGGATTGCAACAACAACCTTCGCGTCAGAGCCCTAGAGCATCCATGCGATTGTCGGCAACAACACCGCCCACGTTAGCCGCGGTTAAACGAGAAGATGAGACAGCGCCGCTTCTGTAGCGTCTGCAAGCGGAAGGCTTTTCTCGTTACCATACGCTAGAAAGCGATACCATCCCCGTGATCACCCATGCGCCCAGCCCCCATCGACCACGAAAACTTGGCCGCTGAGCATCCGGCCGTCGTCGGCGGCGAGAAACAGCACCATCCGCGCAACATCCGGCGGGCGGAGGAGGCCCTTCATCGCCTGCTGTCGCCCAACGAGCTCGAGCTCCTTGGGACCTACCCATTGGCTGAGCTGCTTTTCTGTCATGATCCAGCCCGGGACCACTGTATTGACGCGGACCCCGTGTGGGCCGAGCTCTTTGGCAAGAGATCGTGACATGCCATGCATTGCCGCTTTGCCGGCGCTGTACGGGGCAAGCTCTGGCAGCATGATCATCCACGCGATCGAGCCAAAATTGATAATCGACCCGCGCCCAGCCGCGATCATTCCGGGCGCCGTCGCCTGCGCGGCGAAGAACGAGTGTCTAAGGTTCACTCCAATCGACCACTCCCACACCTCCGGCGTGATCTTGTCGTAAGTATAACGGCGGTCATCGGCGGCGTTGTTCACAAGAGCGAGCGTCGGTCCGTTTTCCTCTTCGAGTTTGGCAATGGCCGCCTTGTAGGCGCCGACGTCGGTGATGTCGCAGTGGACGAAGCGAACCGTTCTCCCGGCGGCCCGCAGTTCGGCTTCGAGCCGCCGACCCTTATCGGCGGCGATGTCGACGAAGCCCACTTTGCTGTCCTGCGCAGCGAAGCTACGCACGATTTCCTCTCCGATGCCTGAGGCGCCGCGGGAAACGATCACGGGCATGCTCTTGAGGCTTGGATAGAAAGCGAATTGTTCCCTAGGCATCGATCTGCGACTCCAGGCGCGCTGCGGGCCGACTCTCCGATCGGACCGCGACGCGAAGTTGATCTTGGCGGCGTCGGGCGCCCGCGACCGTCGGCGGATGCTCAAGGCATACCGCTGAGCCAATCATCTTTATTCGCTCGAGGATGGCCGTGTAGTTCTTGGCCGTCAACGGGCGCGGGTTGGTGCCGTGACTGTCGAGCAGGGCCTGCTTGACCACCTTGGAAACATCTCGGCCTTCATCTCGCAGCCCGAGCTGGAGAAGACTTGAAGGCCTCTGTTGAGGCTGCCGAGTTCGGCGGCAAACGGAGGGCTACAACTTCGGCGAATACAGGTCCCGAGAGAGCCCTAGTCTTACTGTGTCACAAGTTGGCGCGTTGGCAACAAGGACAACGGGGCAAGCGCCGGGCGATGTTGCGGGCCAGCTTAATGCGGATGGTTGCGATTGACGCTTTGATGTGGCGTTCGGCTCGGATCGGCGGATCCGAGTGGTCGGT
>JGI12659J15293_10000250_pt1 | contig 17497 bp, 14 predicted proteins | sample JacPinW_OM2H0_O1_FD_15293 | JGI IMG/M metagenome (IMG submission 15293) | reverse complement strand
ATGCTCAGCGCACGGCCGGCAATTGCCAGAACTCAGACGCGCTCCTCGCCGGCAAGCTGTTCGATGACCGCGGCAACCGGATGAGCCCGAGCCACGCGGCCAAGGGCGGCCGGCGGTGGCGCTATTATGTCTCTCAGGCCATCCTGCAAGGCCGCAAACACGAGGCGGGATCCATCGCCCGGGTGCCGGCGCCGGAGATCGAAGCCAGGGTCGCCGAGGCGGCGCGCGCGGCTCGCCCGCTTCCAATCGGCAGGGTCGGCATGGACTGCATCAGCCGAAGGCGAGCGGCCGCGGCGCGTCAACCGATTCTCCGGCGGTACGCCCGAGCGACTACGCTGTAACCCTGCGCGCCGCCATCGAGCGCGTCGTCATGTCTCGAACGACGATCGAGATCGAGCTCGCTGAGGGGGTGACGAGTGACGATCAGAATCGCATCCTGATCATTCCCTGGGCGCCGCCGTCGCCCCATCGGCGCCGCGAGATCATCCAAGGCGAGGGCGAACGACCCTCCGCCACGCGCCCGATGAGAACCGAAGCGCGCGCGCTCCTCACTGACGCGCTTCGCGACGCTCATCACTGGCTCGACGAACTGACCACCAGTCGCGACCAAACCATCGAATCGCTCGCCGCGCGCGAAGGCAAAACTGAACGTTGGATCCGCCGAACCATCTCGCTCGCTTTCCTTTGCCCCGTCCTCGTCAAAGCGGCGATCGATGGCCGACTGCCCCGTGGCTTCGGGATCAAGCGCCTGATGGAGCTTCCGGTGGCGTGGCCGGACCAATGGTCGGCGTTGGGGCTAAGGGCGACGCGAACGCACTTGCCCTGCAATGGCGCAATCACTTGGGCGGGACCCCTCCCGCCCATTTGCCGCGTTGGCTGCTCATGAAGATCCTAGCCTATCGCATCCAGGCCGCGGCGTTCGGCGGGCTCGACAAAGAGACGCTGCGCGTCCTGCGCCAACCGAAAGGCCACAGGCTTGCATCATCGGACTGGCATCCTTTCGAAGCGCGGATTGCGACAACGCGGGAAGGGACCAAGCTGAAGGCTGGGGCTCTGCTTGCCCGCGAATGGAATGGCAGGGTCGAGCGTGTGATGATCCTCGACCAGGGCATCGGCGGCTTTCGCCGAAGAGTGGCTCTCGACAAGCCGCGCTGGGCCGATTGGCGACTCGCTTACGGCCTCCTACGCGGCGCAAGATTTCGGCGGGCGTGCTGAGCTTGGCGATAACGTCGGTCTTAATCTCAGCGCGCAACCAATCACGCTCTCTCCATATGTCGCGCTCCAGGGGCAAACGTTCCAGGGGCTTGCTTACAGCGAGTCCGATCCGTCATCTTCGGGCTTCGGCCTGGCTTACGCGAGCTCCAACCAAGGCTATGGCAGCGGAGAGGTCGGGCTGCGCTTCGACGCTCCTATCCAACTGCCGAACTCTATGGCGGTCGACGTCCGAGCGCGGGCCGCTTACGCCCAAAACACGGTTGGAGGAGCGCCGGCTTCGAAAGCCTGCCTGGTGCAGCCTTCACTGTCAGGGGCGCAGCCCTGCCCAAGAACGTCGCGCTCGTGACGGGAGAAGCGGACTTTCAAGTCGGACCCGGCCTCTGCACCCTTGTGAAGTTCGACAGCGCGCTTGCCCTCCGCGCTAACGCCATCGGCGGCTCCGCGACGCTCCGATACGCATTTTGAAATTAAGATTGCCTTGCAACTTTGACTTCACGGCGCAGCGTATGAGACGCACCGCTAAAGGTCATCAAGGTGGCGGTTCAGGAAAATGGCGAAAAATCCGACTTGGTCGCGGGACGAATTGATTCTCGCCCTTGATCTTTATTTGCGCCATCGCGAGCGGCTAGAGGACTGCCCTGCCTCAGGCACGCAGCCCGCGGTTCCACAAACGCGCCCTTGGTGATGCATTGGCGAACGGCATAAGCCTCGACAGTGACTTCGTCCGTCTGGATGAAGCCGGTTGGATAGGTCTTTCTGGCCGAGTCGGGAACCCAAAATTCGGCGTCGGAGACTCATTTGCGCGTTCGCCGGCCAAGGCCCGTCGTCCCACTAGAATGGACCCCGCAGACCATTAGCTTCCGCGCTAAGGCATTAAATAGTCTAGGGATTGTGGGCGCGGGGAACCCAGGGCAGTTCGCCCCGACTTCCTGGTGGAGCTGAGGGGAATCGAACCCCTGACCTCTGCAGTGCGATTGCAGCGCTCTCCCATCTGAGCTACAGCCCCGTCGCGCGGCTGTTTACGTGCGCGTCCGATGCGTGTCAACGACATCGGCGTGGTGGGTCGGGGCGTATCCGCTTCAACGGCAGCCTCTTAAAAGGTTGGAAGAACTCATGCGTGCGATTCTCGACATCGTGATGGTTGTGCTCAATCTCTACACCTGGATCATCATCGCGGGCGCCGTCCTTTCCTGGCTGATTGCTTTCGGGGTGGTGAATATCCGCAACGACTTCGTACGCTCGATCTGGAACTTGTTTCTTGCCCTGACGGAGCCCTTCCTGCGGCCAATCCGCAACTTCCTGCCGTCCACGGGAGGCATCGACATTTCTCCGATCATCCTTTTGCTTGCCGTCATGCTGATCGAGAGGATCATCATTTATTACATCTATCCGAACGTCTTCTGACCCATCGGGATGGCCGCCCCTGTTCCGACCAAGACCGCGGCAGGCCGGTTCTTCGAGGACTTTCGCCTCGGGGAGACGATCCGTCACGCGACGCCGCGCACGCTGAACAGCGGCGACGCCTCGCTCTATTCGGCTCTCACCGGCGCGCGCTTCGCGCCGCAAAGCGCGGAAACATTCGCTCGCGCCATCGGCTATCCGGCAAGCCCGATCGACGATCTGCTCGCCTTCCATGTCGTCTTCGGCAAGACGGTGTCGGACGTCTCGCTGAGCGCAATCGCCAATCTCGGCTATGCCGATTGCCGGTTCTTGAAGCCGATTTATCCTGGCGATACGCTCTCTGCCGTCTCGCAAGTGATCGGGCTCAAAGAGAACTCGAACCGGCAGAGCGGCGTCGTCTATGTGCGCTCGAAAGGGTCCAATCAGCGCGGCGAGACGGTCATCGACTACGTGCGCTGGGTGATGGTCAAAAAGCTCGACTTGAAGTCCCCCGCACCCGAGGCCTACGTTCCCAAACTACCTGAAACGGTAGCAGTCGCCGGTCTCGGCGAAGCCTGTCCGCCGATCGATCGCGCTGCATTCGACCAGGATCTCAGCGGATCGCCCGATTGGTTCGAGGACTATCGCGCCGGCGAGCGCATCGACCATGTCGACGGCGTCACCGTCGAGGAGGCCGAGCACCAGACGGCGACCCGGCTCTATCAGAACGTCGCCAGGGTGCATTTCAACCAGTTCAGCGAGGGCCAGGGGCGCTTCGGGCGGCGCCTCATCTATGGCGGGCATGTGATCTCGCTCGCTCGGGCCCTCAGCTTCAACGGCCTCGCCAACGCCTTTCATATCGCGGCGATCAACGGCGGCCGACATGTCGCGCCGCTCTTCGCCGGCGATACGGTGTTCGCCTGGAGCGAAGTTCTCGAGACCGCGGCGCTGCCCGGGCGCGACGACGTCGGCGCGCTCAGGGTGCGCACGGTCGCGACCAAAAACCGGCCTTGCGCCGACTTTCCTTGGCGCGAAGGCGAGGGGTTCGAGCCGCATGTCGTGCTCGAGCTTGACTATTGGGCGCTTGCGCCGCGACGGCCNTGACCATGCGTTTGCCGGCCGACGCCGTACTCCTCATCATCGACGAGGCGGTCGACGGCCCACACCCCGGCGCTGGCGTTGGCCCGGAGGTTGAGAGGAACATTGCCGCCCTCGTCGCTGCGTGGCGGGGCGAAGGGTTGCCGCTGGCTCATATCGGCCGACAACCGGTCGGTCCTCTCTCGCCGCTCGAGGGCGAGATCGTCATCGTCCGCAACGCGACAAGCGCTTTCGTCGGCGCCGACCTCGAAGCTCGACTCGACGAGCTCGGCGCGACGACGCTGGTCCTATGCGGCGCGCTCGCGACCCATGCGCTCGAAGCATCCGCGCGGCACGCCGCCGACCTCGGCTATCAGGTGTTTGTCGTCGCCGACGCGTGCCGGGCGGCTGACACGGTCGATCTCAGAGGGCGGCTCTGGCCGGCTGAGGACGTGCGGGCGCTCGCGCTCGCGCATCTCGAAGGCGAGACTGCGACCATCGTCGACGTCGCGACGTCGCTCCGAGCCGCCGCGACCGCCAAGGCGCGCCAGCGCCGTGGGGCAGGGACCGCCTGACTGCTCATCTCCAATTCAACCGCCGGCGGACGTGTTCAGTTTTGCACGCGGCGCAATCTTTTCAAGGACTTGGGTTCGTTTTTCTGCAACGGAATGAATGAGAACTATATATAACTTAATATTATTGTTCTTACTTGTGCCCGCGAGGGCGCGTTGCCTTCGGATCGCGTCGGTTTGGCTGCGTCGCGGCGGCGCACTGGACGCTCATCCGGTCGATTTGGGTTTTCTTGGCTGGTGGCCGTTTCGCCGCGAAGACCCCCGATTATGAGCGTTGGATTTCCTTGGATTTCGAGCCGTTCCCTTGCAGCCGCCTTAATCCAAAAGTCGCTCGCCCCAGTTAACACTATCAAGCGTGAGAGATCTTCGGTATCGGGCCGCCGATCGCCCTCTTTTAGAGACGTGCCGAAGTGCATCTGGTCACGCAAAGCGATCACACGTTCGTTATCCGCCCTTTCCAACTTCGCGCCGAATAAATCGCGCCGCACAGTGTTCACTCCCCGAGTCAGAACGGGCGGATCGCAACTTCGGCGCGAATAGAACAGCGGGCGGTCTGTATAAGATCGATCGCACAGGGCCTCTTTACGTCAGAATGACTGGGGAGTGTCGTAATGACTGGATCATCGCAATGACGGCTTTAGGTCGACCCAATCGCGTCATGCATTAGTCGTTCTCGTTTGTCACCCATCCGTTAGATCGCCGCTCTTTATAACAACCTTATAGTAAGCTATGAGATATTTATAACACTTTTACAACATATGTCCTGAGTATGTTCTTAATATTCAAATAGATCACAAGATCGTTATCCGCCTTACTTGTGGCTTCTTCTCCGAATAAATCCGACCGTCCGGTGTTCACTGTCGGTCAAACCAGGGCGGTTTGCAGCGGCGTATTTCGGCCAGAACAGTGGCTGCCGCTTGCGCCAAAAATCGAGAGGAAAGCACGCAATGACCAGATTACTTCCGCTTCCATCTGTCATGACTACGGCTACGGCGTTCGCTGCATTATGCGCTGGCGCCGGAGTCGCCAATGCCGCCGACGGCTTTACTCAAAACAACCTTATTTCGAACATGCCGGGGCTCGCAGCAACAACCGACCCCAATCTGGTGAACCCTTGGGGTGTTTCGTTCGCGAACGGGAGTCCCATCTGGATTTCGGACCAGGCCACACAGACATCCATTCTTCCTGGGGTGACGGGTAGCACAGGCGTCACCAAGACGCCGTTCACCGTCAACATCCCACCCATGGGAGCCTCAGGTCCGACCGGGCAGGTCGCCAACTCGCTCGCGATTGGGGGCATGAGCGACGGCTTCGACGTCAACAACGGGGGGAATGGCAAATCTGCTAATTTCATCTTTGCCAACCTGAATGGCTCGATCTCCGCTTGGAATGGCGCCCCGACCACCGCCAACGCATTCACCCAAACGTCCGTCGCGGGCGCGAGCTTCACCGGGCTCGCCATCAATCAGGCCGACACCGAACTGTTCGCCGCCAATACCGCGGGCGCCGGCGGCATCGACGTGTTCAACAATGCGTTCCAGCAGATGACCGAGCCCCTTGGCGCGTTCGCGACACCGACGGCGGTCAGCGCGAAGGGACTCGTCCCCTTCAACGTGACGGATCTTGGCGGCAACGTATTCGTGACCTACGCGCCGTCCGGCCACACCGCACAGACGATGGCCACCGGGGGCGAGGGCGCCGTTGCGGAATTCAGCGAGAGCGGCGGACTCGAGAAGACAATCACTAATAACGCTCTCGCCTCGCCATGGGGCGTCGCCATCGCTCCGTCGAGCTTCGGCCAGTTCGGCGGCGACCTTCTGGTCGGCAATTTCAGCTTCGTTCCCGGTGTGGCCGACATGATCAACGCATTCAACCCGGTGACCGACGCGCTTGTGGGTTCAATCGAGGTTAACCCGGGCGCCGGCAACACGGCGGGCGGTCTTTGGTCCATAGTTTTCGGTGGCAGCGGGAGTGATGGAACCCCGGACACCCTCTTCTTCACCGACGGCATCAACGGGGAGACGGGCGGGCTGTTCGGGTCGTTCACCGCCGCCGTCCCGGAACCTTCCACCTGGGCCATGATGCTGGCCGGATTCGGCGGACTCGCGCTCCTGGCCGCGCGGCGGCGGCGCACGTTGTCGGCAACCGGCTGACCAATTCCGCGGAACCGCTCAAGGTCGGGCGGTTCCTTTGCTTGCAGGCACGCGGATACGGATATTTTTGGTTCGGGCGCGAATAAATGCGCTCGCAGCGGGTTAATTGCCGAAGAGCAGAGAACCGTCCGGGATCGGACGGTTCTTTTCTTGTGACTCGCGCCCGCGAAACTTTGGCCGAGGCTGCGGCGTATCATCAAGGCCGGGCATGGCGATCGTGCACGTCAGGCGGGCCGCGCGATTGGAGATCGGATCATGTCTGGCCAAACATTGACCCGTCGCGTCGCGATTGCGGCCTGCGGCGCGTTTGTGCTTGTCACGGCGATGCCGGGCGGGGCGGCTCTGGCGCAGTCGCGCCTCGCGGTCGGCGCTATCCGGGTCGACGTTGCGCCCTTGCGCGCCAACGCGGGCGACCCGACGGCGAGCTGGGTGGAACAGGAGCTGCCGCGCCAGCTGGCTGAGGCGCTATCCGGTCGCCTGACGCCGAAAGGCGCCACGCTGGTCGTGCGGATAGACTCTCTCACGATCGGACCGAACAAGGACGACCGGGCTTGGGACAACATTAGCGGCGTCGCGATGGTTGCGGGTGTTCAGCGGCCCGTGCGGGCGACATCGAGATACTGGGCTTCGGCGATCGATCAGGCGCTGATCGAGCAATCCAATCATGCCCGTGTTTCGGCGGTGGTGCGGGCGCTGGCGTTCTGGATCGCCCGGGACGTCTGATCCGACCTCCCGCGGATCGGTTTTTGCATCGTTCCAGGCAGTCGGGCAGATCGGGCGACGGCAAGACCGAATTTGCCGTTTTCGCTCGGAGTTGAGCCTACGAGAGCGCCGGCGCTCGACCCGAACCCATCTTCGCCTTACTCCGCCGCTTGCGCCGGCTCCCACGGGCGCTCCCCATGCGCGGACCCAGGCTCGCGCTGCGCCTTTGGCGCGGGCGCCTTGGCTGTCGTCTTTGACCCGGAGAGCCAGTGCGACACCCTATCGAGATAGAGGTAGATAACCGGGGTCGTGAACAGGGTCAGCGCCTGGCTGACGATAAGGCCGCCGACCATCGTATAGCCGAGCGGCTGGCGCAGTTCCGAGCCGGTGCCGTGGCTCAGCATCAACGGCACGCCGCCGAGCAACGCCGCCATCGTCGTCATCATGATCGGACGGAAGCGCAGGAGCGCCGCCTTGCGGATCGCCTCGGTGGGCGTCAGGCCTTCTTCGCGCTCGGCGGAGATGGCGAAATCGACCATCATGATGCCGTTCTTCTTCACGATGCCGATGAGCAGGATCGTGCCGATCAGGGCGACGAGGCTGAATTCGTATCCGAACAGCATGAGGGTGGCGAGCGCGCCAAGGCCCGCCGACGGCAGCGTCGACAGGATGGTCAGCGGATGAATGAAGCTCTCATAGAGCACGCCGAGGATCAGGTAGACGCAGACGAGCGCGGCAAGGATCAAGAGCGGCACCGTCGTCAGCGAATCTTGGAACGCCTGCGCGTTGCCCTGGAAGACCGTCGTCAGGGCGGGGGGCAATTGCAGCTGCTGCATGGCGTGCTGGATCGCCGCCGTCGCGGTGCCGAGCGCCTCGCCCTCGGCAAGATTGAAGCTGATGGTCGTCGCGGGGAATTGGCCTTGGTGGCTGATCGACAGCGCGGCGAGCGGAGCCGTCGTCCATTTGGCGAACGCGCTCATCGGGATCATCTGGTTGGTCGTCGGGGAGCGGATATAGAGCTTATCGAGCGTTGCGGGATCGCCCAAAAGGNTCGGCAGCACTTCCTCGACCACGTAATAGGTGTTCACCTGAGTAAAATATTGCGTCACCTCGCGCTGNCCGAAGGCGTCGTACAGGGTGTCGTCGATGAGCTGCGGCTGAATGCCGTAACGGGACGCCATGTCACGGTCGATCTTCAAGGTCAGCGTCGTGCCGCCGTTTTGTTGGTCAGTCGCGACGTCGCGCAATTCGGGGAGAGACTTCAGTTTGTCGAGAATCTTCTGCGACCAGGCGGTGAGCTCGTCGTAATTGGCGTCCTGCAGGGTGTATTGGAACTGTGTCCGGGAGAAGCGCCCGCCGACTGTGACATCCTGCGCCGCCTGCAAATACACCTTCATGCCCGGGATCTGCGCCAGCTTGGGCCTCAGCCGCGCGATGATCTGAAAGACGTTGGCGTCGCGGTCCTCCAGCGGCTTCAAACTGATGAACATGCGCCCATTGTTTTGGGCCGCGTTCCCGGTTCCGGTGCCGAGCCCCATGGCCATCGTTTGGACGCCCGGATCAGCCATCACGATTGCTCCGGCCCGTTGCTGCAACTTGTACATTTCGGCGAACGAAACATCCTGTCCCGCCTCGGTTGTCGCGTACAGAATGCCAGTGTCCTGTTGCGGGAAGAATCCCTTGGGAATGATGACGAAGAGATAGACGGTCGCGACCACGGTGGCGATGAAGGTGAGCATGGTGGCGAAGCGGTAGCGCAGCACAAAATCGACACCGCGCGCGTAGCCGTTGGCGAGCGCGGTGAAGCCTTTCTCGCTGAGGTTATAGAGCCGACCATGCCGTTCCTCGTCGTGGCTTTTGAGGAAGCGCGACGCCATCATTGGGGTGAGGGTGAGCGAGACGAACGCCGAGACGAAGATCGTCATCGCGATGGTGACCGAGAATTCGCGGAACAGGCGGCCGATGATGCCGCTCATCATCAGGAGCGGAATCAGCACGGCGACCAGCGAGACGGAAATCGATATGATGGTGAAGCCGATCTCCGCGGAGCCCTTGAGCGCCGCCTCAAACGGCTTTTCGCCCTCCTCGATGTGACGCGTGATATTCTCCAGCATCACGATCGCGTCGTCGACGACGAAGCCGACCGCGATGGTGAACGCCATCAGCGACAGATTGTCTAGGCTATAGCCCACCGCCCACATGAGCCCGCACGCGCCGAGCAGAGCCAGCGGCACCGTTACGCTGGGGATGATCGTCGCCCAAAGGTTTCGCAGAAAGACGAAGATCACCATCACGACAAGGGCGATGGTGAGCATCAGCGTGAACTCGACGTCTCGTACGGAGGCGCGGATGGTCGTCGTGCGATCGGATAGAATCTCGACGTGAATGGTCGGCGAGATCGAAGCCTGCAAGGCCGGCAATGTGCTCTTGATCGCCTCGACCGTGTTGATGACGTTGACGCCGGGAATCTTGAACACGACGAGAAAGACGCTGCGCTTGCCGTTGGACCACCCGGCCTGCGTCGAGTCAGTCGGTCCCATGACCGCCTGACCGATGTCTCGGATGCGGACAGGCGCGCCATTTCGATAGGCGATGATGACGTCGTTCCAGGGCTTCGCCGTCGTCAGCTGATCGTTGTTGAAGATCGTGAAGGTCTGTTTGGCTCCCAGGATCGCGCCTTTGGGACTGTCCACGGTGGCGATGCCGATCTGCGCCCGCACGTCCTCGAGCTGGAGACCCATCTCGACAAGTTTAGCGGGATCGATCTGGACCCGTACGGCGGGCGTCACCTGGCCGCCGATGCGCACGAGAGACACGCCGGAAATCTGGCTCAGATGCTGGGCGAGAACGTTCTCGGCGGCATCATCGACATCGATGATCGGCGCGACGTCCGACTGAACGGAAAGGATGAGGATCGGCGTGTCTGACGGATTGACTTTGCGATAGGTCGGCGGACTCGGCAGATCCTTCGGCAGATTCCCCGCGGCGGCGTTGATGGCGGCCTGGATGTCGTTGGCGGCGGCGTCGATGTTGCGGTTGAGATCGAACTGGACGGTGATCGCCGTCGCGCCGAGCGAACTCGTCGACGTCATCTGCGACACGCCCGGGATCTGCGCGATCTGGCGTTCGAGGGGCTGCGCCACCGAGGTCGCCATCGTGTCCGGGGAAGCGCCGGGCAGCGAAGCCGAGACGGTGATGGTCGGAAAGTCAACTTGCGGCAGGGGCGCAACCGGCAGCGACGGGAAAGCGACGAGGCCGACCAGAAGCACCGCGACCATGATGAGCGTGGTTGCGATCGGGCGATGGATGAAGGGGGCGGAGAGGCCTTTATACATCGGGCTAGGTACCGCTTCCCGTGTCGATCGTGACGATCGACCCAGGCTGAAGCAGGAACTCGCCGGACGTCACCACGCGATCGCCCTCCTTAAGGCCGTCCGAGATGACAGCGCTCGCCGTGTCCTCATGCGCCACCTTCACTTGACGCACTTGCGCTCGGTTCTGATCGTCGATGATAAAGACGTAAAGACCGCTCTGGCCATGTTGCACCACATCGCTGGGGACAATCAAGACGCCCTTTTCCACTCCGAGCTGCAATCCCGTGGTCACCGCAAGCCCCGGCCAAAGCGCGTTGTCCTTGTTGTCAAACTCCGCCTTGAGCCGGATCGTCCCGGTAGAGAGCTCGACCTGGTTGTCGCTGATCGACAAGCGTCCGCTCGCGAGCTTGTGGCCATCCGCGTCGGTAACCACGACTTGAGGGGAGCCTGAGGCCAGCATCTCGTTGATGCGCGACACATGTTCCTGCGGCTCGGCGAAAATGACGGAGATCGGCTGCAATTGCGCGATCGAGACAATGCCGGTCTGCTGTCCGGCGTTGACGAGATTGCCCTCGTCGATCAGCCGGAACCCGGCGCGGCCCGAGATTGGAGCGCGGATGGTCGTATAGTCGAGCTGCGTCCTCGCGGCGTCGATCGCCGCGGCGTCGGCGGCGACCGAAGCGGTGAGCTGCAGCACCAAGGCGTTCTGCGTGTCGAGCTGCTGCTTGGTAGCGAAATCCTGCTTGGCAAGCGTGGCGAAGCGAGTGAGATCGAGCTTCGCGTTGGCGATATTGGCCTCGTCCTGTGCTTTCTTGGCGACGGCTTGGTCGAGCGCGGCTTGAAACGGCCTGGGGTCGATCTGGGCCAGAAGATCCCCCTGCTTGACCATTTGGCCTTCGTTAAAGGCGATCTTCATGATCTGGCCGTCGACACGGGCGCGCACGAGAACGGTGTTGAACGCCTGGACCTGTCCGATGCTCTGAAGGACGACAGGAAAATCCGCGCGCTTGACAGGCGTTACCGTGACCGCAATCGGAACGGGGCCGCTTGCTTGAGGCTGTTGGCCCTGCCCTTGCGCCGATGCGGCCTGAGCAGGCGGAGACCAGATTCTGTCGTGCAGATGGTGGGCGAGGACCCCCGCGGAGGGAAGCCATCGGTCTGCCGTTTCGGGCGCGTAAACGCCATAGCCGGCGGCTGCGCCGCACACGACTATCGCAATCCAAGCGAACTCAGCCAGCTTCATCGTCGAAAGCCTTTCTCCGCCCCCAACAAGCCGCGCAGACGAAGCGCCTTCACGCACCTGTGCGCACCGGGCCGCGCGCCACACCGGATTCCCTGGCACACAGCGTTTTCCGGGCGCCGTCTCTCATGGGAAATTCGCCAATACCATCCTTTTGGTCGGCGCGGGACATCATCAACCAAATTTGACCGGCCGGATTTCCTTTTGCCCGATAGGAATTCCAGCGCGTCTGACCCGATCTAAAATGACACGTTCTGGGGAATGAAGGCTTTAATCTGCGCCGCCGGGACGAAATACTTCGCGATATCGACTGTGCGAGCTGGCGCGCCAACGGTGAATGGGCGCAAATTGACGGAAATCTTGCGGCTCATGATGCCAAGCAGGCAAAGATCGCGGGCGTCAAACACACCAGAGCCGGAATTGCCGGTAGAGGCGACATCGGCGATGGCGGTGTCGAACCGTCCCCGTAAGTCAGCCGGAATCGCTTGACGAGGCACGACCCTCGAGGGCGCTGTGCCCTCGGGAATGGCGACGACGACCCTCTCCCCGCTAAAGGGCGGATGCTCGCACAGCGGCGTGCGGCGCATCTGCAGACCGACCGGCAGCTTGGTCCCGTCAATCGACAGTAGCGTCAAATCTACGCTGTCGAGGCTGCCTTGCTTGACGAGCGTAGCCGGCAGGTCTTGTCCCGCGATGACGACATGGGGCTTCGTATCCGCGACGTCGCCGGCCACGTGCGCCGCCGTCAGAATGAGACCGTTGCCGAGATAAATGCCATAGCCGGGCCATGACTGCTTGGGCGTGCGGTTGATATGCACGGTGAGCGCAGTGAGCCCGGCAGGATCCGATTGCGCCCTTGCCGGGACCAGCGTAAGCGCAACCGCAAGCGCGGTGAAACCAACGCCCAAGACTGTCGATCTGAGCGTCATGGATCTCCTTCCCTAGGCGGCCTACCGCTCCGGCGCCGACGCCAACCGGACCGGAGGACACGGGATCTTCCAAGACCGTTCTTAAGCAAAGCTCTAGAAATGGGCCGATTGGAGGAGTGTGTTGACGACCGTGTGGATCGGTTCGGACAGCGTATCCCAGCCTCGGCCCAAAAGCGACGAAAAGAGGCGAAACAGACAGAGCACCTCGATCAAGGCGGCGAAAATAAGATTGAGGGACGTAGATCCTCTCGGCTTTCGCAGTCCCACCTCGTTACGCATCATGTCGTCATAAGGAATTTTCTGAACGTAAGAAGACGTCCTCCCGAAAAATGAGAATACTGTCAGGCCAAAATACTGCAGTCTGCCCGATACTATGAAAATGAACGAATACAGTAACCCAATTGTCGCGACGATAATCTCCGTATTTCTGTCGTGGATAGTGTCAAAGACAAACCACGTTCCCGCAAGTATAACCAGCCCGGCGATNAGTCGGAACAGAACCACCAGCGCACTAAACATGGGGGCACCAGTTTGTGTCCATCTTGTTATTAATCAAACCGCTTGTTATTTGATCAAACCGCCGGCGGCGACCGGACAATCCCATAGCTCGCCAAAATTTGCTTGTCCAGACACGGCCGCGCCGGCAGCCAAAATTTCCGACGGCCCAACCGCTTCTGGCGGTTGAAGAATCGGGGTCGCCGTCGTCGCGAAGAGGAGCCCCCCTTTCCGGTTGGCTTGTTTTGGCCTGAGATTCGCTTACACTGCACCGCGTCAATTCGGGCGGCGGCTGGGGCCGGCGCGGCCTGGATCTGTGCGCCCGCCAGATCAACACGGGCAAGCGGTTTACTTTTGCCGCTGAATTTAGCAAAAAGGGATCGGGAATGTGCGAAGACCAGCACGTTGCGGCGCTTCCTTAATGTCTGTTCGGCCTCTTTGATGAATTGTGAGCCCATCAATGTCTACTGAGAGTCAAGCCGCGCCTGAATCGGCGAGTGGGCTCGCGGGAGCGAGTAGCCGCCCCCTCCTGGCGGACGGACGCCGGTGGCGCCTGCCGATCGCCTATGGGTCGATCGCTTCGGTCGCGCTGGGAGTCGACTTGGCGCTTATCCTCGGCTGCGCGACGTTCGCTGAGACGGTCTATCACAGGATTCCGAACGAGTTCGCAGGCGAATATTCTCACACTCTTGCAGCGGCTATTTTTGTCGCCATTCTCTTCGTCGCCGCGATGCGGGTGCAGAAGCTCTACAGCCCCACCCGCCTTATGGTATGGGACGATCAGGCTCGCGCGGTGCTGGGCGCCTGGTGTGGAGCTTTCTTGATCCTGGCGTCCGGCGTTTTCAGCTGGGGCGTGAGCCAAGACCTTTCACGCGGCGATGTGCTCCTGTTCTGGGCGGGCGGCGTGGTAGTGCTTCTCGCGCACCGGGCGGCGTGGAGATTTGCGCTGCCGCGCGCACTGGAAAGCGGGGCGCTGAGGGGGCGCACAATCGTCAGCGTTGCGTGCGAGCAGAGCGTGCCGCCGCACTTCACCGAGAACTTGACCCGTCACGGCTATCACGCCGTAGCCAACTTCCACATATCCGATGGCGAAGCGGGCGGCGGGGACGTCATCGAGAGCATCATTTCGCTCTGCCGCACGTCCGATATTCAAGAGGTCATGCTGTTCGTCGATCCCGAGCACATGTCGAACGTGCGGTGGATCGCGCGCCGGCTCAGAGTGCTGCCCTTGCCTGTGACGCTGGTTCCGTTCGGAACGCTCGCGCTCTTGTTTCAGCGAGCGCGCTATGACATTGGCGATACGGTCGCGATCGAGCTTCAACGGGCGGCGCTCTCGCCGATCGAGCAGGCGACCAAGCGCGCGATCGACATCATTCTGTCGTTGCTTGCTCTGATCGTCTTGTCGCCGATCTTGCTCGGCGCCGCGATCGCGATCCGGCTGGACTCGCCCGGTCCGGCCCTGTTCCGGCAGACCCGGCACGGTTTCAATGGGCGGCCGTTCCGGATCTACAAGTTTCGCACAATGACGGTCATGGAAAATGGAGACGTCGTTCAGCAGGCGCAAAAGAGCGACAAGCGGGTGACAAGGGTCGGTCGGTGGCTGCGGCGGTATAGCATCGATGAATTACCCCAATTGCTTAACGTATTTCTTGGCGATATGTCGCTGGTAGGGCCACGGCCGCACGCGTCTGCCCACGAACGGCATTTCACGTCGGTAATCGAGAAATATGCGTTCCGCCACCACATGAAGTCCGGCATTACGGGCTGGGCGCAGGTTCATGGCGCCCGCGGCGAGACGGATACGCTCGAGAAGATGCAGCGACGGGTCGAGCTCGATATTTGGTACATTAACAACTGGAGCATTTGGCTCGACTTCTCCGTCATGCTAAGAACCGTCCTGGTCGTGTTTACCGGCGACAACGCGCATTGAAGACGGGAGCGCTGCGGAACATTCGGTCGGTGAAGGCGCGCGGGGACGCGAGAGAGATAGGCATGTCAATCGAGTCGCTGAAAACTGAGCCCGTTCGGGCCGCCTCCCTGTTGGCCCGCGCCGAAGGTCGCGGCGTCAATCTGGTTTTCCTTGGCGTGCTTGCGGCCTCGTTCTTTGTCGCTTACCTGCCGACCTATTTGAGGCTCGCGGGGGGTGCGTGGCAAACCGAGCAGGAGGGGCATGGTCCCCTCATCATGCTGGCCGCCGCGTGGTTGGCCTGGCAGCAACGCGACAGACTCAAAACCATCGAATTGCGCCCGGCCCTAATCGTCGGCTGGATCATTTTGCTCCTTTCGCTCCTGGTGATGGCGGTCACGCGGTCGCAAGACATCCCAATGATCGAGGTTGCGACCCAAATCCCGGTGCTGTTGGGATGCTTGCTCCTCATCGGCGGTTGGCCGCTGGCCCGCGTTTTCGCCTTTCCGCTTGCCTTTCTTATATTCTCGGTGCCGCCCCCCAACTGGCTGCTGGACGCCTTCACCGTGCCGCTCAAGGTCGGGATTTCCGACATCGTGTCGAATGTACTTTACAATCTCGGCTACCCGGTGGCGCAGAACGGCGTCATGATCATGATCGGCTCTTACGAACTTATGGTCAAAGACGCTTGTTCTGGCGTGAATTCGATCTTCGCTTTATCGGCGATCGGGGTCTTCTACATTCATGAGTTTGTGGGCAAACACCCGATCCGAAAGGTGCTCTTGATCCTATCCATTGTTCCAATTACCATTTTAGCGAACGTCTTTCGGGTCGTGACGCTGGTTTTGGGGGCCTATTACATCGGGGTCGATACGATCGAGGGCCTGTTTCACGACGTCACGGGCATAGCGTTGTTTGTCTTCGCGCTGGTCCTGTTCTTCCTTCTGGATCGCGTCCTCATCAGTGTCGAATTCCTCGCTGGAAAGGCGTTTGGATCAAAAAGCGCGAGAAGCGCCGCCTGAGAAGGCCTGCGACGAAAATTCGGCGACGCGCGGTTTGGCTGGTCGGGCAGCTGAGTTTTTTTGCGCCTTGGCCAGATTGGCGGTTGATTCACGTTTTTGCAGCATGGTGGGGTTAAGGAAAACGGCTGACTAATCGCACGCAGCCGAAAGAGTTGGACGCACCTGATGCAGACCGTCTATGATTTCGTTACTGTTATATGCTTTATGTGTATTGTCGTGACCTATTTCATGTTTACGGAAGGGGGCATGAAAATCCTGGCCCATTTCATGCTGCCGGCCGCGGCCTTCGCGATCGCCAACCAGGTCGGCAACCACGCCGGAAGCGACGTCCTGATGAACATCCTGGCTGTCGTCCTGATCGTCGCCGGAATCGGCTACACCTTTATTATCGTTAGACATAGTCCTGCTTGATCGAAGCCCCACCGCCGCGCTTGGCCCACCTGATGCTTCTTCCGCGGAAAAATAGGTCAGCAAGCGACCTTGCGTCGGTTTGACGTTATCGACTCGATTTTAGCGAAAGAAGTCCGAGAAAAGAGGCGCTGTTCGCAGCGCCGGCGAGGGTAAGAAACTCGGCCGGCGGCAAAGGCCGCTTCCCCGTTGGAATTTAACAGTCCAGTTCAGCACCTGACAATGGCGACCATCTATTGCTCGGTCCGGCGGGGTTTCCCGCGCTGTGACCGAGGCACGATGGCATGATCACCGCCGAAGACATCCAAGAAATCCGCAACACCGATCCCGGAGCCGTTTTGCCGGGGATCGACACCATGACCGGCAACCCGTACGCCACGTCCTCGCTGCTCGACGTCACGAAAATCACTCAAAAGACTAGTGCGCCCTACTATTACTCCCCATCTGCGAATGTCGTGTACGTCACTCAGGCCGGCGCTGTGCTTAGCGGCATCAATTTTGGCAGCGCCACGGTGGTTATCGAAGCTAACAACGTCACGATCAAAGACTGCAGTTTCAGCGACACGACCAGCTTTTGGGCTATTGACGACATTGCCAGCGGAGCGACCGTAGAGAATTGTACTCTCACAGGCAGCAAATCGCCGACTGAGAAAAATATTTGGATTAGTTCTTATGAGAACATAACAATAGAGGATAATAGCTTTATTAATTCGCCAGAAGACGCGATCGCGATCCAGCAAGGCCTCGTAACGGGCAACTACTTCTCCGGCGAGGGATGGTCAACAGCTGCCCACGGCGACGCGATCTATGTTCCGGCTACGACGGGGCCCGTCACGATTACCGACAATTTCATTGACGATACGCTAAACGCCGGACAGACCGGCTATTCCAACACCACGTTGCGGATTACGGACGAGGGGGGGACCAATAATGATGGTGTGACGGTCACAGGAAATTATCTGATTGGCGCTGGATTTAGCTTCGAAACCGCACTGACTTCGAACCCGAGCAACACGATCAGCAATGTTTCGGTAACTAACAATTACCTTGGGTTCGAATGGTACGGCCAATATTTCCCTGGCAC
>JGI12659J15293_10000245_pt1 | contig 17580 bp, 15 predicted proteins | sample JacPinW_OM2H0_O1_FD_15293 | JGI IMG/M metagenome (IMG submission 15293) | reverse complement strand
GTCAGCACCCAGGCGATTTCGTCCTGACTTGCCGAGACGCTGCCTTGCATATAGGGCAGCGCAACATTGGCGATGGTCGTATCGAGCGCCTGCATGAGAGTAGCGAGAATCACGCAGACCGTGATTGCTAGGCGAGTAAATCCAGCGAGAGGGCGAGCCTCGGGCATCACCCGCCTTTTAGATCGTGACCGAATAGTGCGGTCAGGAAATGCGGCAGTCCTCGCGTATGGCCGGTGTCGACGTCGACTTCGACGCTCATCCCGGCGCGCAGGGGCGGCAAATTCTTATCGCTCGTGTCGACCCGTACTCGCATCGGAATGCGCTGGACAACCTTCACCCAGTTGCCGCTCGCATTCTGAGCGGGCAAAAGCGAGAACTCCTGAGCAGCCGCCGGACTCACGCTCTCCACGGCGCCGCGCCATTGCGTGTCGGGATACGTATCCACGGTCACCAGCGCCTCTTGGCCTGGCCGGACATAGGTCAGCTCAGTTTCCTTAGGATTGGCGACGACCCAAGCGTGATCCGTGGCGACCAGATAAAAAGCGGTCATGGAAGCTTGGAGATATTTGCCTGGCGCGATGGACGACACATTTGTGACGATCCCGCCAAACGGCGCCCGCACGACCGTATGCGCCAGTTGTCGTGCAGCCTCGTCTCGCTGCGCCACTGCATCGAGGTAGCGCGGATTCTTTTCCACCGGCCCCGTCGGGTCGCCGTCAAGGTTCGCAGCGATTGCGGCGAGTTGCTGAGCAAGTGAGGCCAGCTTCTGCTGCGCGTTCTGCAGGTTCCGACGCGCCGCATCGAAAGTCGCTTGAGACGCCACGTGGGCGCTGAGGAGCCCCTGCTGCCGCTGGAATTCGGTGTCGTAATAGCTAACATCGTTGTGCGCTTGATCGATCTGCGCCTGCATGTCCCGGTAATTCGCCTTGAGCGCATTCAGGGCATCGCGAACGACGCCAATCTGTGCGTCGGCTCGCGCTACCGCCAGCTGAAATGGAAGATCATCGAGGCGGTACAGAACCTGACCTGTCTCGACATGCTGATTTTCAAAGACGTCGACGTCCCTTACAATGCCAGCGACGTCTGTCGAAACGCCAACCTTGTCCGACTCGACATACGCATCGTCCATCGGAACTGTCTGGCCGCCGGTAACGTACCAATATCCGCCGCCGATGAGCACCAGCGGCAACAATGCAAACAGCACGCGCCGCCTCCAAGGCCGCCCCCCTGGCTTCGGCGCGGGCGCCGCGTCCGGCATTGAAGGCTGAGCAGGCTGGTGATTAGGGCCTTTCGGCGACGCTTCGGCTTTTGTAGCCGGATCTTCAATGTCACCGGTTTGCGATACCACTCTCATTTTGCCAGGCACCCAGCGCTCCTCTCGAGTGAAACCGCCAAGGCACAAAGCTACTGACGAACGGGAAAAATGAAAGTCTTGTATCTTTGCATTGGGTACTGAGGAACATTCAGCAATGCAAACGTAGGAGTCTTCCGACAACCTTTGATCGCCGTGGCGGATTCGCTCAGTTTTCGTGTCGCAGATTTCAACCAACGGGCGCCAAGGTGCAAATGGCGTCACCTGATCGAGAGCTTCTTCGGCAAACTCAAGGAGTTCAAGCCCATCGCCCTGCGCGCCGACAAAACCGACGCAAGCGCTACAGGGGCCAGCTCAAACTGAAGGACTGGGCCTTCGCGATCGCCCAGCAATCAACGATGCGCAAAGCGCAAGTCGCTCTGGCTCGCCGCCTCGCGATCATCATGCACGCTATGCTGCGGGACGGAACCGAGTTCGCATCGGCATAAGCCCGCGCCACGAGACAGGAGGCCGGGTCAGCATGACATTGGCGTACCTGCGATCGTGTCGAGGCGCGTGGGCGTCTCGGCGTTCGCGAGACCAACGAGGGCGGCCAGAGCCAGGCAGGCGAGAAGGCTTGAACCAAGTCGCCGGGCCGCCTGAAGGAAGGCGAGGGTCATGCGAATCCGGCCACCGGGGCGTTCTGTTGGGGGGTTAAGCGGTCGAGGGCCGCTCCAATGGCGGCGCGTCGAGCCGCACCGCCACGCCCTTGAGTTCTAGAGATGGCGGCGGATAGAGCCGCATCACCAGCGGGTCGTGACCCGGCACGATGTGCTCGGGACTCGGCGCAATGGCGCGGAGCCGGTTGTAACCCTCGAGCGTGTCGCCGACATGGAAGGTCGTCGTGAAAGGCCGTCCGCTTTCCATGTGCTCGTAATAGTGCGTCACGTCCGACGCCAGCACCAGCCAACCTCGCTGCGTGTGGACACTGACAAACTGCAAACCCGCCGAATGGCCGCCCGCAAGATGCAGACGCAGCCCAGGGGCTAGTTCTGTATCACCGTTGTGAAAAACGACTCGCCCGCGGTAGTTGAGTCGGACCATGCCGACCACGTCCTCGACCTCGAACGCGTGCGATAGGAAAGGATGCGCCATGTACTTTCCGGTCGCGAAGGCGAGTTCGGCCTCCTGGAGATGAAAGCGGGCCTTGGGAAATCGATCGAAGTTGCCGACGTGATCGTAGTGAAGGTGGGTGATGATGACGTTCTCGACGTCGGCCGCGCGTACCCCTAGGAGTTCAAGGGCATCGACCGGATTGCGCAGATAGGTGCGCTTGCGTTGAGCCGACACTTCCTCGGTGAAGCCGCAGTCGATGACAAAGCGGCGCTCGTCGCTGATCGCAAGCCAGCAGAAGTAATCCATGGGCATCGGCCCGTCATGCGGATCGCCGCCGATGAAATTGTCCTGTCGGCGGCCCGCGCGGGTCGCGTAGCGCAGCGCGTAGACCTGGTAGCGCGGAAGGTTGTCATCGTCAGGCATGGCTCCCGCGCCCTTTGTTCGCTCAGGCCGATCCGCTTGGGCGGTTCAGGCTACGCCGCGCCGGCTCTGGCGGCCGGAGCAAGAGCGAGTTGCATCAAGGCGCCTACATCCGTGCTGCGGTCGAGGTCGTCGACCGCAGCTTCGAGAGCCCTGGCCGCGTCCGCGCCGATCGCGTTGGCGGCGGCGGCACGGAACCGACGGCGGATGAGGTCGAGATCCGCCGGGATGACGTCCTGAAGGCGATGCGAGAGGACGCGCCCGTACTTGAGGCGCACCGTTACTTCGGCTCCCTGCTTAGCAGGGAAGGCCGCGGTAAAATCGTCACCCGCCTTGACCGTCACTTTCGCCGCCAAGGCCAGCAGCGCCGGATCATCTAACTTGAGATAACTCGCTTCGTCGACCGATCCACGCAGAAGCGCGCTCGCGACCGCATAATGAATGCTCATCTTCGCCTGAAGGACGCGCGCGAAGGGGCCGGGATAGTCGCAGCCGGGGTAAGCCTTGGCGGCACGCGAGGCGCTGACGTCGACCGAAACGATCTCTGAAGGGTCGAACCTTTTGTCCTTAGCCAGCGCCACCGCCGCGAGGCAGGGCGTTTGTGCGAAATTGCACACCGGAACGGGCTTAAAGAAAACCGACATGATCTCGGGCTCGCCGTCGAACAGGCGAACCTCGGGCGCCTTATGATCGGGCCGATAGGCGGTGAGCAATCCCGCTTCCCCGTCGAGCGCCTTTTCCGAGCCATACGCCCCGAGCGCCGCAAGTTGGGCTGCAGTCAGACCATTGCGCGCGGCAACCCCGGCCTCGAAAAACATCTCATCCCCGCCGGTGTGAGGCCATTGGTTCTGCCCCCCAACAAAATTAGCCGCGAGCGAAAGCGCGCTCGCCGTCGCCGCCTCGTCGAGACCAAGCAAGCGGCTGCAGGCGGCCGCCGCGGCTAGGGGTCCGGTGAAACCGGTCGGGCGGAAGCTTCGGGCGAATTCCGGCGTCACGATCGCGCGGCCTATGCGGCCGCCGACCTCATAGCCGACGATCGCCGCGGTGATGAAGCTGCGCCCATCCACGCGCCGCTGCTGAGCGAGCGCGAGCAGAGGCGGCAGAACGACGATGCCTAGATGGCTGACGCTGCCGGTATGCATGTCCTCGCGCACCAGGCCGTGTCCGGCGACGCTGTTGGCGAAGACGGCGTCGACTGCCGGCGCCTTGACGCTCGTCCCTATGATCGAGCAGGGACCGGCTCCCGCCGCGGCCAGCCCCTGCGCCTGCCGGGCCCACGGTAGCGTGTGCGCTTCGAAAGCGCAGGCCAAGAAGTCGAGCAGGCAAACCTTAAGCTTGTCGCGAGCGGCGACGGAAATGTCGCCCTCCCGCTTGGCTGCGATCGCCGACCCCATAAGGACGGACAGCGCGGCGCTGCGGGTTGTGCGTGCTTCCGCTAGGGCGACTGAACTGGACATCGAGACCTCCCGGGTCGTGGTTTTGCTCAACTGCCGTTGGCCAGCAGGTCTACACACGCAAACTCGGCGCGATCTTCGCCTCAGCCGGCGTGCGATCCGCGGCCTGATCGCCGCCGCGAAGGATCGCCTGAACCTCATCACGGATGAGACGGGCGACAAGACGAGTCGCAACGCTCATTGGCCGCTGAGTGGAAGTCGCGAGCAAAAGTTCACGCATCAGGGTCGGGTTTGTCAGCGACCAGCTCCGAATGCGCCCGGCGTTCAAGAGATGCTTCACCGCGCCCTCCGACAATACCGTGTATCCGACGCCCCGCTCCACGAGGCTCAGCGTCGACGGCATGGCGTCGACCTCGAACACGACATTGGCGACGACACCAAGTTTCTCGAGCTCGTTGTCGATGAGGACGCGCAAGCCATGCGGTCGCGCGGGTAAAATGACCGGGATGTCGGCGAGCCGCTTGGTCGGCACGCGGTCGCCTCCCAGGCCAGCCGGATCGTCGACTGCGCCGAGGAGGATGAGCTCGTCCGAGAGCAGAGGCTCAGTCTGAAGCGTCGACAGCCGCGGCGCCTGATAGACGACGCCAATGTCCACCCTGCCGGTGGAGAGCCACTCGGCGACGTGACCGCTGAAGCCTTCCGCGAGATGAAGAAGGATTTGAGGGAAAGCTTCCCGGCAGCGCACGACGAGAGGACCGGTCAGCAGCCAGCCAATCGACGGCGGCATCGCGATGGCGACACGACCTCTTGGCTCGGCCTTCAGGGACCCGATTTCGGACCGTGCCTTTTCGACGAGACCAACGACGCTGCGCGCATAGGTCTCCAGCACCTTGCCCGCCTCGGACACGACCACTCCGCGCCCGTTGCGATAGAGGAGCTCGACGCCAAGCTCTGACTCCAGGAGTTTGATTTGCCGGCTCAGGATTGGCTGGGCCACCGACAAACGGATGGCCGCCTTGGAGAAACTCCCCGATTCCGCGACTCCCAGAAAGTAGTCGAGCTGCTTCAATTCCATTGAAAAGAGTTTCGGACCGGCGGCGCTCGTTGCACCAGCGCCGGAATTGGCGAAATTAGCAAGCACAATCTCGCTCCGCAATGCGGCCGAAGTTAGCGTTGAACGAAGGGGTTCGCGACCTCTCCGATCGTGTCGATCCAGACGCTCTTTTCCTGAAGGTATTCGCGGATCGCCGTGAGGCCGCTTTCGCGCCCAATGCCAGAACGCTTATAGCCGCCGAAGGGCGAAAGGTAGCTTACCGCCCGATAGGTGTTGATCCAGACCGTGCCGGCCTCAAGGCGTTCAGCCATGGCGAAGGCTGTGCCGATGCTTTGGGTCCAGACGCCTGCAGCAAGGCCGTATTGCGTGTTGTTGGCGATCTCAATCGCCTCGTCCTGGTCGTCGAAAGTGATCACCGAGAGGACAGGGCCGAACACTTCCTCCTGTGCAATGCGCATGTCGGGCTTGACCTCGGTGAAGACGGTCGGCTCGACGAACCATCCTTCTCCGCATTCGGGGCGGGCGGCTTTGGCGCCGCCGAGCACGCAAGAGGCGCCCTCGCTTTTGGCGACTTCGATATAGTCGAGCACCTTCTTGTACTGGGGCCGGGTCGTTATCGGCCCGACCTGAGTCGTGTCGAGCAACGGGTCGCCCATGCGCGCGGTCTCGCCGAGCGCCACGAGTTTGTCGACGAACTCGTTGTGGATCGAACGATGAATCAGCGCGCGCGACCCGGCGATGCAAGTCTGGCCGGTGGCGGCGAAAATGCCGGACACAACGCCCTTAACGGCGTTGTCGATAGCGGCGTCCTTGAACACGATATTGGCCGATTTACCGCCAAGCTCGAGCGTAACAGGCTTGATGGACCGCGCGGCAAGCTCGTAGACGCCCTGTCCGGTCCGGTCGCCCCCGGTGAAGGCGACCTTCGCGACATGCGGATGGGTGACGAGGCGCTCGCCGATCTCGGAGCCGAAGCCGGTCAGGATATTCACGACGCCGGGAGGAAAGCCGGCTTTCTCAAATAGGCGTCCAAATTCAAGCGCGGACACCGATGAGAATTCCGAGGGCTTCCAGACAACCGTATTGCCTGCGGCCAGAGCTGGCGCGAGCTTCCAGGTGGCTAGCATCAACGGCGAATTCCACGGCGTGATCGCCGCGACGACCCCGAGCGGCTCTTCGCGGGTGAAGTTGATCATGCCGGGCTTGTCGATCGGAATGACCCGCCCCTCGATTTTGTCCGCGAGGCCGCCGAAATAGTTGAACCATTGCGGTATGTAGCGCAGCTGCGTCCGCATTTCGGTGATCAGCTTGCCATTGTCGCGTGTTTCGATCTCCGCCAGCCGATCGGCCTCGACGGCGATCAGATCGGCGAGCCTGCGGAGAAGCGCGCCCCGCGCGGTCGTGCTGATCTTGGCCCACGACGGCGAGCGGAACGCCTTCCACGCGGCCTCCACCGCGCGGTCGACATCGGCCCCTTTGGCCCGCGGAACGAACGCCCAAGCCGCCCCGAGATAGGGATTTTCAGTCTCGAACGTTTCGCGCGCCTCGGCGTCAACCCATTCACCGCCGATCAGCATCTGACAACGCTTCATAAGCCTGTCTCCGCGCCTGAGCTCGTTGCGTCAGGCGCCCTTCTCGACTTCGGCGAAAGCTTCGCGCGCAATCCGGAACGAATCGACGCCGGCGGGAATGCCGGCGTAGATCGCCACCTGCAGGAAAACTTCGCGGATCTCGTCCTTGGTGACGCCGTTTTTCAGCGCGCCTTTGACGTGCATCTTGAGCTCGTGCGGGCGGTTGAGGCAGCTGATCATCGCAAGATTGAGCATGCTGCGCGTCTTGTGAGACAGGCCCTCGCGTCCCCAGACGGCGCCCCAACAATATTCAGTGGTCAGCTCCTGCATCGGCATGTTGAACGCGTCCGCCGTTGCGAGCGATTTTTCGACAAATTCGGCGCCGAGCACTTTCTTACGAATCTCCAGGCCGCGGTCGAATACTTCCTTGTTCATTTCGATCTCCGGTGTCTCAAAGCTCAGCAGCGAATGGAGGCGAACGTCGCTCGCGGGGATAGCTCGTGCTCAACCCCTGACCTTGACGCCGGCCCACTCCTCCACGACGCGCGTGATCGAAGTGAAGTCTGACGTCGGCCCGAATTTGGCGTTGGTGACAGCGAGCATCTGGCGCACCGCCGCGCCGACCACCATCGGTACGCCCATGCTCTCCGCTTCGTCTACGCACATACGGACATCCTTATAGGAGAGCCCGGTGGCAAAGCCGAAATCGAAGGTGCCGGGTAGAATCGAGCGGGGAAACTTGTCTTGCGTGGCACTATTGCGGCCGCTGCCGGCATTGATGATATCGAGCATGATCTTCGGATCGATCCCGGCCTTGACGCCCATCACCAAGGCTTCGGAGGAAATGACCATCGCGGCCGCCGCGAGCAGGTTGTTGCCGAGCTTTGCGACCTGGGCAAGGCCGGCCTTCTCGCCGACAAAGAAAATCTTGCCAAAGTTCTTGAGCAGAGGCTCGGCGAGCTCAAACGACGCGCGCGGGCCGGAGGCCATCACGGCGAGCGTCCCGTTCTTGGCGCCCGCGATCCCGCCTGAAACCGGCGCATCGATCCATCCGACGCCGTACGGCTCAAGACCGCGTGAAACACGCGTCGCCATGCCGGGTCCGCTGGTTGACAGATCGACCACTGTCTTCACGCGCGAACCCTGCCCGATATTGCCCAGAACCACCTTTTCTACAATGTCAGGCGTCGGAAGGCTTACGAACGCGAGATCAACCGAATCGAAGACGTCTTTGGGGGAAGAACCCACCGCCGCGCCAGCGTTCTTCTGAGGCGCCTGGGCATCCGAATTTGTATCGAAGACCGCCAGGTCGAAGCCGGCGCTGATCAGTCGCAGGCTCATGGGGCCGCCCATTCGCCCGAGCCCGATAAAGCCGATTTTTGGCGTCGCCATCCCGAGTGATTCCTTGCGCCATCATGATCGGGTGAACAGCCCGACGTTGTTATTGCTCACGAACTCTAACCCACTTGCCTCATGAGCCGCACCGCCAGAGCGGACATAACAGAAATATCGAGCTTGCAAGCCACGGACGAGCGTCGTGCCCGGTCGTTCGACGGCCTTTGCATCACGCGACACGGCTCGCCTCGCCATCCGCGAGAGCCAGCTCCACGACGTGCAGGCCTGCCGCCGTCGCGCGCGAAGGAAAGACGCTTTTGAGCCGGTCCTCATGCACCGGAATGACGCGTTTATGCTCGCCACCTACCGCCTTCAACATGTCTGCGCTCGTGAACATGAGGTTCGACTGGCTGCCGGTCGCCAGGCCGATCGGCACTAGCTGAGGATCGTTCTTATCGAGTCCAGTCAGGTTATCGTACGTGTAGATGAGATCGCCGGCGAGGATGAAGGCGTCTGCGCTCTCTCGCGCGCCGTCGTTGCGCACGGTTACGTACATCGAGCCATAGGTGTGAGTGTCCGCGGCGAGATGGAGGTCGATGCCGGGCAAGACGTCCTCACGGTCCCCGTCGACCACGATCATGCGACCCTCCCGGGCCAGTCGCGTCGCCTTGACGATGTCGGCCGGGTCGGCGGCGCCGACCAAGAAGCGAAATTCCGGTCCAAGCGTGAGCGCCCACACCCACTTGTCGATTTCGCGTTTCTGGATATAGAACTTGGCGTTGGGAAATAGGTCGAGCCCACCCATGTGATCGAAATGAGCGTGGGTGATCAGGACCGTCGTGACATCGGCGGGCTTAACGCCGCATTCGGCGAGAACTTCCGAAGCGGCATGCCAGTTCGAGACGCCGTAGAGATCGGCGAGATACTTGCCGTACTCTTTGTGGTCGTAGCCGGTGTCGACGAGGATCACCTGGTCTTGTCCTTTGATCAGCACATAGGCGTAGGGCAAATTGCGGATGCCGACGTATTGCGGACCATAGAGCATGACGCTCTGCGGAAACTGGTTCACCGCGGCATAATCGAGCACCCAGATCGAATATTTGCCCATGACGCTCCTCGCCTGTTCGTCGCATTTTAGCCGGTGAACCGCGCTTCGAACGGGGCGCCGACGCCCTGCATCGCACAGCATGCCTGCTTGAAATCGACGGTCTCGAATCCCGGCGTCGCCCGCCCGGCCGCCCTAAGATGCCGCTCGGATACCTGAACAAAGTGAAACAGCGCGTCTCCGTCCGGATCGGTCGTGGACAGCGCCGCCGCGAGCGCACTTTCGAGTGCGGCGAGGGCGCCTGCCAAATGACCCCGATGGTGGGCCGCGTTCGTCGGCGCGCGCAGGTTTCTCACGCCTTCGGCCGCTTCGCGAATGCGTTCGCGAGCGGCCTCGACAGGTTCGTAGTCGACGATTGCGCGGGGGCCGGCGATCGTACGCTTCAGCAGGAATCCTGAGAGCTGGATCAGACCCCGACGCAGGAGATCATGCAGAGGTTCGGCTTCGGAGATGTAGCGCGCGAGCGGATCGACCTGACTCAAGGCGCGCATTCCTCCAAGCCACGTGGGCCAGCGCTTCGGATGCGTCGCGCGCCTCGCCCAGCGTTAGGACGGTTTGCACTGACATTGCCGCGCCGCCCCGCGCTTCCCACACGCTAGCAATGATGGGGCCAGTCAGGCATTCGGACCCACAGGATAACAGTTATAGCGATTTTGGGCAGTCACTTCATTTCACTTCCCCGTCGGCGATTGGCAAAGTACGGCATAGACCAAAGAGCTGATAGTCTATGACCGGGAGGAACGAGAATGGCCAATCCGACGGGCAAGACCGACAAGCAGACGCCGGGCGTCTACAGGCGCCGCATTGGCGACGCGCTTGTCACCACGATCAACGACGGCTTCCTCGATATCAACTTCGAGCTTTTGAGGGGCGCAGGCATCGAGGACTTCCAAGGGCTGATGCGCAGCGCGTTCCGCGACGGGCCGCCGCGGCTGACGGTCAACGCCTTTGTCATCCAGACCGACCGCAATACGATTCTTGTCGATTCGGGCGGCGGCTCGACCACCGTCTATTCGATGGGCCGGCTCCCGGAGAATCTGCACGCCGCGGGCTTCAAGCCTGACGACTTCGATACGGTGCTCGTGACCCACATCCATCCCGACCACACCAGCGGCCTTCTGGATACGGAAGGAAAGCCGGCCTTCCCGCGCGCGGAGGTGATCTTGCATGAGGACGAGATCGCGTTCTGGTCGGACAAGAGCCTCCGCGACGGCCGGTCGGCCGCAGCGACGCCCTATCTCGATTCCGCCGACCGGGTCCTCGAAGCTTATCGCGAAAGGTTCCGTCCGAGCCAGGGCGGAACGGTTGCCGCCGGCGTGACACAACTGCCGCTCCCCGGCCATACCCCGGGACACTGCGGCTATCGCCTCGATTCGGCTGGCGAGACCCTTGTGATGTGGGGAGACACAGTCCATGTGCCGGAGATCCAGATTCCCCGGCCCGAGGTTACGAGCGAGTACGACATCAGCGAACGGCTCGCGGCGGAAAACCGGTTCAAGATCTTCGACTATGTCGCGAAGGAGCGCCACCTCGTGACCGGCGGCCATCTTCACCTGCCCGGCTTCGCCCATGTCATCCCGAACGGGCGAGGGTACCAGCTCGTGCCAGAAGCCTGGATGGTCGTGATCTAGTCCGGCGCGAATGGCCGCGGGCGGCTATAGTTTTCCGCCCGCGCTGAAACTCAGTCCTTGACCTCGACCCACTGCTTGCTGGCNGCGTCATATTTGACCAGCGTCAGCTGCTCGGCGTTGATCGTGATGTGGTTCTTCTCGGAGAAGCCGAGATCGCCGGTGATGCCCTTGAACCCCTTGACGGAGTTGAACCCCTTCTGCAGGTCCGCCGGCTTGGTCGACTTCGCGTCGTTGACCACCTGCGCCAGCATCATGACGCTATCGTAGCTCGTTTCGGCGAACGGCGTCGTGTCGATATTGAAGCGCTTCTTGTATTCGTCGCGGAACGCCGTGAGCTCCGGGCTCGGATGGAGATCGGAGGTGAGCACCGCGCTGATCGTGCCGTCAGCGATGTCGCCGGCGAGCTTCGAATAGGTGTCGTCGGAGTTGGTCTCGTCATTACCGAAGACCGTGGCGTTGTAGTCCGCCGAATGCAGATCCTGCACGAAGGCCGCCTGGTCCTGCGGGGTCAGCCACGCGTCGATGCATTTGATGCCCGCAGCCTTGGCGGCGTTGACCTCGGGCATGAGGCCGGTGGTCGCGCCGGTCGACCAGTTCTCGGTGATCGCGTGGTCAATTCCGATCTTCTTGCCGGCTTTGTCATAGGCAAGCTGGATGCCATAGAGCCCGCCCTGACCATAAGTCGACGGATCATGCAGGACAGCGACGCCGTCGGGACAATGCTTGAGCGCGTATTCGCCGATCTTCTCGCCCCAGGCGAAGGTGTTGAGCCCGAAGTCGAACACCCAAGGGTTCGGTGGAGCGTTCGGCCCCTCGGTGTTGACGGTGAGACCGCCGTCGTCGACGACGCCGATGGTTGGGAACTTGTGCCGGACCGCGAGCTGCGCTGTGACCGGACCGGTATCCGGCGAACCGGCGATCGCGATCGCCCCGGCGGCGATGAGCTTCTCGTACAATTGCCCGGAGACCGTCGCCGACGCATCGTCGTTATGCGGATCGAGCTTGAGCTGACGGCCGAGCACGCCGCCCGAGGCGTTGATCTTGTCGACCGCCATCTGCGCGCCGTTGACGGTCGCAACGCCCGTCGACCCGTATGCGCCAGTCGTTCCGGCGATGAGCCCAATGAGGTACGGCTCCCCGGCGGCGCGGGCCGAAGTCTCTGCAGCGGATAACGCGGTGGCGGCCGCGAGCGTCGTCCAAATGATGGCTTTCATGAGCCTTGTTCCTCCCTCGCAACGTGAGCGGTCTACGTCGGGCGCGCAATCTTCATGCGCCCGCCGCCGCCGTCCGTCAGCCCTACGTTTCCTTGCGCAGATCAATGATGTTGTCAAAGCAATGACAATTGGAAAACAAGCGCGTCCGAATGGCTGGCGACGGCGTGATAGCTTGCGCATGAATGTCGAGACATTGGCAAAGCCAAGATATGCCCGACGGTGTCCTAAGCGCCAATAATCACTATGCTATTTTGGTCACGGATAAGGCGACGCCTCCGCCCCTCGCCTCCCGTCCGACGCGAAGGAAACTCCATTCCTTGAAAGCCGCGTGCCGTAGCTGGCGCCTTCCTGGCGGCGCGCACATACCTGTTATGTCAGACCTATTCGTTGCTGCAGCCGTAACGTGCCGGCTAGCTACTCTGCTTAAAGTGGCGCGACTCGCTTGGCCGAGGAAACCTGATAGGCTTTGAACCACGCCTTCGGGGCGGCAGCCGAAGCTTGTGGCTATCCCGATCGCGTCCGGCGAAGCGCCGTGAGAAGCGTGCCGGTTTTTATCGTCTCGCGGGACGCCAGGGAACGGACCAGTGCTGCAATTCGTGGTGAGCGGCGTCGCCATAGGGGCCGTCTACGGGCTCATCGGAATGGCGCTTGCTATCACCTTCTATGTCACCCGCATCATCAATTTCGCTCAGGGGCAGATGATGATGGCGACAGTGATGGTCACGGCCGAAGTTCGCGCCGCCGGCTATCCGACATGGGCGGCGGCGCTCCTCGGCCTCGGTTGCGCCTGTGTCCTCGGGGTTCTCTCCTATCTTATCGCCGTTCGGCCCATCCTGGCGCTGAACCGCTTCAGTTTTGGCTGGCTTGTCAGCACCCTGGGGTTCGCGGTGATCCTCGAGAATGCTGCCGCCTATATCTGGGGGCCGACCTCGCAAGCTTTTCCGCCAATGTTCCAGGGAACGAGCTTTCACCTCATGGATGCGGTGGTGACAGGTCAGCAGCTGCTCGCGATCGTGACTGCCGCGGTCCTGACCGCGGGCTTCGAGCTGGTGCGGCGCGGCACGCTGTTCGGTAAGATCGGCATGGCCACAGCCGCCGATCCGGAGATGGCGACCGCGGTTGGCGTCAACACGACTGTGGTCGCGATCACCGCCTTCGCCACCTCGGCCTTTTACGCAGGCGTGGCCGGCCTCCTGATCGGGCCTACAACCTTCGCCAACCCTTATCTCGGGGATACATTCGGTACGTTCGGTTTCATCGCGATGATGATTGGCGGGGGAACCGAAAAACCCATGGCGGCGATGTTCGGCGGCCTTTTGCTGGGCGTTTGCGCTGAAGGCGCCAACGCCATGATCAACTCGCAAGCCTCCGACTGGTTTCCTTTCATCATCCTCGTCGTCGTCCTGATTGTCTCGCCGCGCGGTTTGTTCAGTGCGGGAAATCTGTTCCGCTTGCGCGCGCGCTCTGTTGCGTCGGCGCAGGCCTAAGGGGAGCTGTGGAAACCGAGCGCATAGAGGCGCAGCGCGCCACTTCTGTTCTGGCTGGCGCAGGATTTAGGCCTCGGCTCAGGCCTGTCGGCGTCGCTTTGTTTGTCGCCGCCTATGTCGCGGCGACGGCGCTCGTCGCGCAGTCGGACCTCGGCGTCCAAAGCCTGGTGCTGGTCGCGGCGGTGTTTGGCGTCCTCGCCATCAGCCTTGACCTCGTCGCCGGCATGCTAGGCCTCTACTCGCTCGGCCAGGGCGGTTTCTTTGCGATTGGCGCTTATTTCACGACGATTGTCGTCAACGATCTCAGCTGGAATGTCTTCCTTGTGCTTCTGATCGTGCTCCTGCTCGCGGGCCTCATCGGGCTCGCGGTCGGCGCAATGTCGCTGAGGGTCAGCGGGCTTTATTTCGCGATCACCACCTTCATTTTCACGCTCGTGCTGACGGTGTTGGCGACCGATCTCAAGATTACCGGCGGGCTGCAGGGATTGCTTGGTCCCGCATTTCCCGACTTTCCGGAGGGTCTCCAGGCGCCAGGCGCGCCGGTGGCTTGGTGCGTCATGCTCGCCCTGCTCCTGTGTGTCGGCTTCGTTTGGAGCATCCGCCAGTCGCCGCTCTATCCGGTGCTCCTGGCGATTCGCGACGCCGAACGCTTTGCGGAGGCGGCTGGGGCGCGCACTTCGCTGATCAAGATCGGCGTGTTCGGCGTCTCCGCCGCAATGGCTGGCGCCGCGGGATGGCTGTTCTCTTTCCTCGGCGTCGTTTCGCCCGGTCAATTCGACTGGGCGGTGTCCCTGAACATTCTCGTCATGGTGCTGATCGGGGGCATCAACACGACCTTAGGGCCAGTGATTGGCGCGGCCTTCGTCTCGATGTTCCCAGCGCTCGTCAACATCAATCCCTGGCTGCAGGAGATGGTCTATGGCGCGCTCTCGATCTTGGCGGTGACTCTGTTGCCGGGCGGCGTGATGAGCCTCCTCAGGCGCGTCGCCGCGCTTGGCGGAGACGCGCCTGAGGAAGCCGAGCTCACTATATCGGCCATCAATCGTGCAGAGGCGCCCGTGGAGGCGGGCCTCTTTCGCAAGTTCGCCAGCGGAAGCGCTGGCGCGGCGCAAGCGGGTGGTTCCGAGCCGGAATATGCGGTCGAATGCCGTGGCGTCCGGTTTAGCTATGGGACCGGTCTCATGGTCCTGCGTAACGTCGACCTCGTGGTTAAGCGCGGAGATATCCATGGGCTTATCGGGCCGAACGGTTCGGGCAAAAGCACGCTTGCCAATGTAATCGCCGGGCGCCTGCAGCCGCTCGCCGGCTCCACGCTCATCAAGGGGATGCGCGTCGACGACGCCTCGCCGAGCAAGCGCGCCATGCTCGGCATGCGCAGGACGTTTCAGGCGGCCGAACTTGTGCGTGAATTGACGCCGGTCCAGAACGTGATGGTTGGCTTGTTCAACCTGAAGCCGCGCATTATTCAGCGGGCGGCGTTCTGGCCTCTTCTGCCGTCCGGCCGGCGCGACCTGGCCTGGATGGAGGCCCGATCGCGCGAGGCCCTCGAGATGGTTGGCGCCGGCGCGTGGGTCGGACGGGCGGTCGGCGATGTGCCGCACGGGGTCGAGCAATTGACCCAGCTCGCGTCCGTCTGCGTCGCGGGCCCTGACATCATCATCCTTGATGAGCCGGCCACGGGCCTTTCGGCGCGGGAAGTCGATCATCTCGCCGAGATCCTCACCCATCTCAAGGCGCAGGGCGTGACGATGATCATCATCGAGCATCAGACGCGGTTCCTGTTCCCCCTCTGCGACCGGGTGACGGTGCTCAACGCAGGTGAGGTGATCCTGACCGGGACGGCGGAGGAAGTGCGCGCGCATCCGGTCGTCCGGCAGGTGTATTTGGGCGAATGAGGCTGGACCGATGACGAACAGCCAAAGCCTGGCGCTCGACGTGACTGCGCTTTCCGCGGGTTACGGCCGCTTCGACGTCGTGCACGACATTGCGCTCAAAGTCGCCAAAGGCGAGGCCGTCGCACTCCTCGGGCCCAACGGCGCCGGCAAGACGACCGTGCTCAAGTCGATCATGGGTTTGGTCAGTCAACGCCGAGGCTCGATCCGGGTGGCTGGCGAAGATGTTTCGGCCTTTCCAGCGCACCGCGTGGCGCGTGGCTTCGCTTCGATTGCGCCCGAAGGGCGGCGCCTTTTTCTCGATCAGACCGTCGAGGACAATCTTTTGCTTGGAGGGCTGCATCTGCGCCGCGATCGCGGCCGACTCCAGGCGCTTTTGAAATCCGTCTACGACCTGTTTCCCGTCCTCTACGAGTACCGTCGAAGGCTTTCGTCTTTTCTCAGCGGCGGCGAGCAGCAGATGGTTGCGATCGGGCGCATGTTGATGAGCGATCCGAAGGTGATGCTGCTCGATGAGCCGTCGGTGGCGCTGTCTCCCGTCGCTGTCGGCCTCATGGTGGACGCGCTGCTCAAACTGCGGCAGCGCGGAGCGTCGCTCTTACTGGTCGAACAGCGCATCGACGTCGCGGTGCGCGTTTGCGACCGGCTTTACGTGATGACCCACGGCGCCATTGTCGATGAAATGACGCCCGACGACGTCCGCAATGAGGGGCTCTCGATCATCAACAAATACCTGGGCTGAGCGGTCGGCTCTGAGCCGAACGGCCCCGCGCAGGACCTCCGCACGGGGCCAACGGCGCCGCGCGGTGGGAGACCCGCGCGTTCCCGTTCACAACTTCGTGATCGGATCTTTGTCCCGGGTCAAGGCCCAGAAATGTTGGGGTTAGGGCTTATGCCGGCTCCATGCCGTGACGGCGTTTTGCGCCACCTGTTTCGACAGACGCCAGATAGGCGACGAACGCGCGCGCGCCCTCGGGATCCCGCGAGTTTGTCGATATTCCCGCTGAGAACACGGTCACGGTCTGAATTTCCGGCGGTAGGGGGCCGACGACCGCAATGCCCGGCTGGCCAATCAGCTCGCTAAGCTGCTGGAAGCCGAGGTCAGTGTCGCCGTTCGCGACCAGCATCGCCACCGGCACGCCCGGCGGCGCTACGAGGACGCGCTCCGGCGCCACGCCCCATTTCTCACACAGCGCCTTCAGGTGGTCGCCGCTCGGGCCGGTCGAGTAGCAAATCTTTCGCGCGTCCAGCATCGCCTGTTTGACGGCTTGCTCATCCGCGAGGCTGGGCAAGGCTGAGCCCGCGCGGACTGCAACGCCAATCTCCGACCGCGCAAAGTCCCTCGTCCCGCCTTCGACGAGGTGGCCTTCCGCCTCCAAGGCGCCCATGACCTTCGACGCCAGGACGACGATATCCGTCGCTTCGCCCGTGCGCGCCAATTTCGCGGCTTCGACCCCGCCCACGGAACGGATTTCGACGCGCGTCCCGTGGCGCGCCTCATAGTCGCCGGCGAGGTCGGCGAGGATATGCCGGGTCGCCATCGAAGACAGGCCGGTTAGCCTCCGCCCGCTCATGCGCTCCGCCGAGGCCGGACACCGACGGGCAAGGCGGCCGTTCGGAACGCGCGTTTCATTTGTGGCAGATCCTTCCTGGCCCGCAGCGGGCAAGTTCTGACGCAATGGATACTAGCCGGGGGCGGGCCAGCCGCAAACGTCCAGTCCTGCGAGCCCGGAAATCGGCTTGCCAATTCGCGCGCTGGCGCCCGCGCCGGTCATTCACTAACTAGACGCGCGCGCCACTTTCTCGGCCCGCTGATGCGCTGAGCGACCCCATGCCGGATTCAACGATAAGTTCGGGTTCGATCGCCTTTCTCGGCTTTGGCGAGGCCGCGCAGGCCTTTCTCGCTGGCTGGCGCACAAGCGCGAACTTCAAGGCGCGTATTTGCGCCTATGACGTCAAGACCGACTCCCCCGATTCCGAAGTGCGGTTGGCGAAGCGAGCCGATTATGCGGCGGCGAACGTGCTCGGCGCTTCGACCGCGGCCGAGGCGCTGACAGGCGCCGAGGCGGT
>JGI12659J15293_10000244_pt1 | contig 17596 bp, 16 predicted proteins | sample JacPinW_OM2H0_O1_FD_15293 | JGI IMG/M metagenome (IMG submission 15293) | reverse complement strand
CGGGGATCGTCTCCGCTCCGACATAGCCCATCGCCGCGCGCAAGCCCCCGGCGAGCTGGTGCACGATCGCAGCCGTCGGGCCGCGATAAGGCACCTGCCCTTCCACCCCTTCCGGCACGAGCTTCATCTGATCCTTCACGTCCTGCTGAAAGTAGCGGTCGGCCGATCCCTGGGCCATCGCGCCGAGCGAGCCCATGCCGCGGTAGCTCTTGTATGAGCGCCCCTGGTAGAGGAACACTTCGCCCGGGCTCTCATCGGTGCCGGCGAGCAGCGAGCCGATCATCACGCTGTCCGCCCCGCCCGCGATCGCCTTGGCGAGATCGCCGGAATATTTGACGCCCCCGTCGCCGATCACCGGCACGCCGGAGGCGCGCGCTGCCTCGGCGGCTTCGAGGATCGCCGTCAATTGCGGCACGCCGACGCCGGCGACGATGCGGGTGGTGCAGATCGAGCCGGGCCCAATGCCGACCTTGATCGCATCCGCGCCAGCGTCGATCAGCGCCTGTGCGCCTTCGCGCGTCGCCACATTGCCGGCGATGACCGAAACCTTGTTCGTCGCACGCTGGATGCGCCGGACTTGGGCGAGGACCAGCTCGGAATGGCCGTGCGCGGTGTCGACGACCAGGCAGTCGACTCCGGCCGCCATCAGCATCTCCGCGCGCTCGAACCCCTTGTCGCCGACCGTGGTGGCGGCGGCGACGCGCAAGCGCCCGTCGACATCCTTCGCTGCGTTCGGATGCGTGGTCGCCTTCTCGATGTCTTTCACCGTGATGAGCCCGACGCAGCGTTGTGAGTCGTCGACAACCACCAGCTTCTCGATGCGGTGAATATGCAGGAGCCGGCGCGCTTCTTCGTGGTTAACCCCTTCGCCGACCGTCACCACCTTGCGGGTCATGAGGTCCGTCACCGGCTGGCGCGGATCGTCGGCAAAGCGCACGTCGCGGTTGGTGAGAATGCCGAGGAGCTTCGCAGGCTTGCCGTCCGCTCCGCGCTCGACCACGGGAATGCCGGAGATCGAAGCGCGACGCATGAGGGCGAGCGCGTCGGCAAGCTTGGCGTCGGGAAAGATGGTGATCGGATCGACCACCATCCCACTCTCGAACCGCTTGACCTTGCGCACCTCCTCGGCCTGATCCGCGGGCTGAAGATTGCGGTGGATGACGCCGATCCCGCCCGCTTCGGCCATGGCGATTGCGAGTCTCGCTTCGGTCACGGTGTCCATCGCCGCGGAGATGATCGGCAGATTCAGGCGAATCGTCCGCGTGAGCTGCGTGCCGATATTCGTTGCGCTTGGCATCACCGCGCTTAATCCCGGGCGCAGCAAGACGTCGTCGAACGCAAGGCCTTCGGGAATAGAATTGGGTTCAATCACCGCCATCGCCATGCGTCCCTATGTGGATCGAAGGCGCGGATTGCACAAGACTCGCATCCGCCGCATGGCGCGGCTGCCTAACACGGGGCGCGCGAAGTTCCTAGACGTTCGGGGCGCGTTCGCGGAGTGGGCTGCTCGAATCTGACTGCTGTGACTTTCCTCCCCGCGGGGCCGCGTCACGGCGCGGCCCTCGGCCTGGCGCCGAGGCCGAGAGCGACGCTGGGCGAATTGCTCGGCGTCGGGACCGGGAATTCACCGTGTTGAAATCACGGCGTTCGCGGTTCAGAATCGAAAGCGCGGCGGAAACGCCCGCCGCGCTCATTCTGGCTGCGCGCCGCGGCTCAGGGCCGGCGGCGTTCCGTGTTAGTGAGGCAGCTTGTCCGCGAGGACGTCAACGCGCTGCATTTCCGGCGTCTTGGCGAACAGTTCCGGCGCCTTCGCCGTGATTTGCTTCGCGAGCTTGCCCTGGAGATGGGCGTCGCGCCCGCGTTCGTCAGCGAAGGCGTCGAATATGCCAAACGTCCTCGGCCCCATCCGGATCGCGAACCAAGCCGTAGTCTCGGGCTCGTCGCGGACCATGGTCCTGGCGCTCGAGAGGAAGTTCACGACCTCCTGCTCCTTGCCGGGTTTGGCTTCGAGTTGAACGTATAGCGCATGCTGAGTCATTTCGCTTCTCCTCAGTTCGCCCCGCACCTCAAGTTCTAGAGGAAAAATTTGCCTATACGATGACGATTGTCGCGAAGCGGCCAATCGTCATCGTGAACGCGATCCCCTAGATGAAAGTCAACTCTAAGAACAACGCGCCATATCAGCGCCAAGCCAAGGTCGATACGATGGCTTTAGCATGGCCTCGCTGCAAAAAGCCGCGTTTGAGCCGAAAGACAATCAGGCTTTTCTTGCCGCGCTGCGGCGGTGATGTCGACCCCTTTCGGCTCCCTTTGCGGTCAGCGCGGCAGTTTGTCGGCCAGAACATCCACCCGCTGAATTTCCGGTGGCTTGGTGAACAGGTCCGAAGCTTTCGCCATCAGGGCCTTGGCGACCTCGCCATTAAGGTGCGCATCGCGGCCGGCCTCGCTCGGAAAGGCGTCGAAGATGCCGAAGATGTTCGGACCCATCCGGAGCGCAAACCATGCCGTCGTCTCCGGCTCCTGGTTCACAAGCGGAAGGGCGCTGACCAGGAAGTCGGCGACCTCCTGCTCCTTGCCGGGCTTTGCTTCGAGACGAACATAGAGCGAGTATTTGGTCATGCAGTTCCCGCCTTCGACTAGGGCTCGATCGCCCGGATAAGTCCCGGCGGCAGAATGCGCCGGGATATGGATGCCGCCGTGCATTGACGCGCAGCAAGCACCGTCTTCGCTCGCGGCGGGGGCGGTGTTACATTGCGCGGACGCGGGACGTTGAATCCTCGCGGCCGTTAGCGCCGAAGCCGCCATCCCATTGCGAGCTTGAGCAAATCGCGCCGCTAGGGCGATTTACGACGAGGAGCCAGTGGTCACTGTTGCGGCGCTTCGCTCAATCCAGGGAGTGAATGCGTGCGCCATATCGCAATCTCGATTGTCGCAGCGCTCGCTTGGACGGACGCCGCAATTGTCTCGGCGCGCGCCGAAACCGTCAACGTCTACGACGATCATGGCGGCAGCGTCGCCGATTATGATGCGCGCTGGTCCGAGTTGGCCGCGCGCGGCGCGAATGTCCTGGTTGTCGGCCCGTGTCAATCCGCCTGCACGGTGTTGCTCGCCCATATTCCCAACGACCGCATCTGCGTGACGCCGCAAGCCTCGTTTGGGTTCCATCTCGCTCATCGCCCAGACGCCATCGCGATGCTTTGGGCCGGCTATAGCGCGGGCATTCGCGAATGGATCAATGCGCGAGGCGGATTGACGGCGGACTTCAAATGGATGCGCGCGCCCGACACCTATCGTTTTTTTCGTAAGTGCTAAGTGGGCGTGAAGCGCAAGGATGGACTGCGCTCAGGAAGACCTTCATGATTGTCCTCGGTCGTCATCGCGCGATTACACAGGACATCTGGAGTGAATTGGCTGTCCGGACCGCGATTGAAGAAATTGTCAGCGACGCAATCGTCCATTTCTATCCCGACGCGTTCTGGCCGGCTCACCCTGGTGACGATGGGGTGGGAGACGGCAACCCCAGTTTCTACTTTGGCGCGGCCGGAGTCATCTGGGCGCTAGATTATTTGCATCGCATCGGCGCGACCCTCGTCACTGAAGACTTTCGCCCTGTGCTGCCGAAGCTCCTGGAGCGGACGATCGCCCACTTCGAAAGCAACTCGCCGCCCGGTTACGCGAAACATGGCTCGCTGCTCTTCGGCGACATGGGCGCCGCACTCCTCGCTATGCGCCTTGCTCCCAGCTCAAGCCTAGCCGATTTGGTGCATGCGCGCGCAGAAGCAAATGTTGGACTGCCGATCCGAGAGCTCATGTGGGGCATGCCCGGGTCCATGGTGACCGCAATCCACATGGCCGAGATGACACGGGAACCGCGATGGCGCGCACTGTTCGAAATGCAGGCGGCCCGACTGTTAGGCGAATTGGAGGAGACGCCACAAGGTCCGCTTTGGACACAAGATCTTTACGGCGCCAAAGACTGTTGGCTCGGGCCCGTTCACGGCTTCGCCGGCAATATCATTCCGTTGTTGCGCGGATGGGATTGGTTGACGCCGGCACAGCAAGCGCAGGTGACTGAGTTCGTGCCGAGGACCCTCGCAGCAAATGCGTGGCGGTCGGAAGTCGGGACAACCTGGGGCGCGAGGATGAAGCGCGAGAAGCCGCCGACGTTGTGTCAGCACTGTCACGGCGCGCCGGGTATGGTGACGACATTTGCCGATGCACCCTTCGCGACCCCTGAATTTGACGCACTTCTATTAGACGCCGGTCAATTCACCTGGGCCGCTGGACCCCTGACTAAGGGCTCGAACCTTTGCCACGGCACGGGCGGGAACGGCTACGCGTTCCTCAAGCTCTACCGCCGCACAAACGATCCGATTTGGCTCGGCCGCGCACGCCAATTCGCTATGACTGCCATCATCCAGTCTCGCGGCGCTCAGCAAGTTGTCGGTCGCGGACGGTATTCGCTTTGGACCGGCGACGTTGGCCTGGCAATATACCTTTGGGACTGCATAACGGGAGAGCCTCGTTTCCCGACGATCGACGTGTTCTGACGGGGATGCCCGAAATCGGCGGGGGGGCGCGCTTGTAGAGTGCGCCTCCGGAGGGACCGGAGGGCGCGCCCAAGCTGCCCTTCCATCAAGGGCGCGAAACAGGCTTCCCGCACCGCTCGAAGCGGGAAGGTCGCGCTTGCTCGACGATGACGCTCGCTTCGACGGCGGCTGTCGTCGCGAGGAGCAACTTGATGGCGCCGCGTAAATATCAGTCAAAATCACGGCGTCTCAGTCAGGATGCGCAGCGCCCTCCGGATTGAGCCAGTCGCGCCCGGCGAACGCTCTAGCGAGCGCGTCGATGAAGACGCGCACCTTCGCCGGCAGATGCTGACGGTGCGGATAGAGCGCCGCGATCGAGAGCTCGGGTGTTGGATAGTTCCGCAGCAGCGGCACGAGGGAACCGGTTCGAAGCTCCTCATGGATATTGAAAGGCGGAATGAGCCCCAACCCAAGGCCGGCGACAACAGCGTGGAGTCGCAGCTCCATGTCGGACGTAACGAGGTTTCCCGCGACGCGCACCGTGACCGGCTCGCCGTCCGGGTTGATGAAGCGCCACTCGTCTCCGAACGGGTAGAAGGCGTAGTGAATGCAGTTGTGGGCCGAAAGATCGGCGGGGCTCGCCGGCTCGGAATGGATCTCGAGATAGGAGGGAGAGCAGCACAGTATGTGGCGCCAGTCGGCCAGCCGCCGCACCATGAGACTCGAATCGGGGGGCACACTGAGGCGGATCGCCAGATCGAACTCTTCCTCCAGAAGATCGATCATCTGATCGCCCCTCCGCAGGTCGATCGAGACGTCGGGATTGTCGCGGAGATATGCAGTCACGACCGGCGCGATGAATCGGGCGAGGGTAGGATGGCAATGAACGCGCAGCCGTCCCCGCGGAGTCGCGTTCAAGGCGCCGGCTGCGCGGTCGGCTTCGTCGAGCTCGGCCAGGATGTGGAGCGAGCGTTCGTAGTACTGCCGGCCGATCTCCGTCAGGCTCACCTTGCGCGTGGTGCGGTTCAAGAGCCGCGCGCCCAATCGATCTTCAAGCTCGTGAACGTGGTTGCTGACCATCGTCGTCGACAGGTTGAGGTGACGGGCAGCGGCAGTGAAGCCGCCATTCTCGACGACGCGGACGAAGGCGGTGAGGTTAACCAAGCGATCCATGCGCGCTGCCGATTATCAAGTCAGGGAAAATGGTCCGTCAGGTTGATAGCGGATTATCGCGGCCGGTTCGTGACCCCAACTTGACCTCTATCCAAGACGTTCGTTCGGCAAGACCCATCGCCGGCGACCTCGAAATGGAGGATGAAATGAGACTTTCAAGAAGCATCAGCGCAAAGGGCGCATTGGCTTGCGGCTTTTTGTTCATAATTCTGGCTTTGCAGGCGCCCACTTTCGCTGCTGAAGCCAGGAACCACATGCCGGTCAGCCATCATCTGACTTTGCATCTTAGGTCCGTTGATCCGCGCATCACCGCGCTGGCCCCGGCGGCGACGGCTTTCTTCCTATTCGGCGGGTCCGGATCCTATGTTCCCGCTCCGCGGACACCCGAGACCGATGGCCTGAGCCGGAATCCGGACGACTGCGTGAAATACGGCTGCATCGACAATGGCGGCGGCTAACCAGCCCACCTGGTCGTGGCGGCCCAACGGGTCGCCGCGAGCGCCGCATCATTCCGCGATCGTGCGCACCGGCCCCAAAACACCTGCGCCTACCTATATTTATTTGACGCTTGGCCGTATTCTAAAGTCACCACTACTACCCGGGCCACGGAGGGAGCCCCCACCGCTGTCATCGTCGCCGGTGCTGTCGTCGCCGGTGCTGTCGTCGCCGGTGCTGTCGTCGCCGGTGCTGTCGTCGCCGGTGCTGTCGTCGCCGGTGCTGTTGTCGCCGNTNCTCTGGCCGGCGTTTTGTGCCGGCGGCCCGTTTGGAAACAGTATCTTTGCGTTATCCATAGCCTCCTGTTCGGCTGCACCCCCGTCACTTGTTCCATCCACTCTGACATCTGTTGTCCCCCCGTTGCTCCAGGTCACAGTCCATTTTGATATGTTGCCTGAGACCGACCCCTGGAACGTGGCGGAAACCGGATGCGGACCAGCCATTTTCGCCTCCTATCATCTATAGGGCCCGTCCCGCGAACGCCCCAGTCAGCAGCGACTGCTCGCGTTTCCACCTGGATCGTCCGCGTCGACGGATCGCGGGGTCGTCGTTATCAAATTTTTACAACCAGGGAAGTGATGCTGATCACACTACGGACTCTTAACATCCAAGTCTTTGAGAAGGGCTCGCCCCGAGCCCGCATCGATGTGAAAGGCCTCATACGATCTCGCCTACGCGCGCAATTGCCGAGCGGTCCAAAACACGATTTTTGTATGACAAATCGACACGGACAAATCAACAGATGGGGTGCAAAGGATGCCCGCGTTTAGCCAGTGGCTTAATAACATGCCTGATCTGTCAAAAGCGGCGAGCTAAAGCCCGAGCGCCGCAGATTGAATCGCCAATCCGACAACCAGAATGACCGACGCGGACAAGACCAGCGAAGGGCTCTCGACGCCGATCGCCAGTCGGCCGTGAAATGGCTCGAGGAGGCGTTCGCTTTCGAGGTCCGGCTGCGCATCGGAGGCCACCGCGCGCAACTTCAATTCGGCGGCGGGGCGATCGTCGTTTCGCAGAGCAGTCTGCCGGACGCTGCGCCGGGGAGCCGTTCGGTGATGGTCAGGGTCGAAGCGGTCGACGCGCACTTCCTCCGCGCCCGTCAGCACGGCGCTCGGATCATTCGGGATCTCGAGGAGTTTCCCTACGGCGAGCGCCAATACATCTGCCTCGATCCGGCAGGTCATTCATGGACGTTTTCCGAAACGGTCCGAAACGTCGACCCCGTGGAATGGGGCGGCGGCTATCTCAAGCCGCCCGACCTGACGTCAAAAGGTTGCGCTTCCCTATTCCGCGGCCGCTTCCGTCACTCGGGTAGGCCCGCTTTGCGAAGGCCCTCAATGTACCGCTCGAGGACCGGCCCCTGGCGAAACGGCGGACGCTGGATCCACTGGCTAATGGTGAACTCCGGCTGCAATCGCATGACCTCCCGTGCTGCGGCTTGAGCCTCGTTGATCAGCCCGAGATGGGCGTAAGCTATGGCCTGAAGCCGCCGCCCGTCGGACGGATCTTGCATGCGCTTGACCGCCGCGAGGACGTCCTCGTAGCGGCCCAGAGCGTCGTAGGCGTCGGCCAGATTCCAGAGGTACCAATCCGGATAATAGGGATTAAGACGCATCGCTTTTTCCAGAAGGTCGAGCGACCTCGCCGGTTGTTCTGCGTAGACGAGGGCATCGGCGTAGTCCGCGATAACATCACTGTCGTTTGGATTGAGCGCCATGGCGTGCGCATATTCAACGAGCGATTCCTCGAGCTGCTTGCTGTAGAGCCTGGCGTAGCCCAGTTCGGCGAAGCCGCGGGCGTCGAGCGGGTCAAGGTCCTTGGCTCGTCGCGCGAGGTTGATTGCGGTTCCGAGCGATTCTTCCGGCGTTTCAGACCACGAATAGCGCCAGTCGTAGTTGTGCGTTCGTGACAGCGCACTGTGCGCACTGCTGTATTCGGGCGCAAGCTCGATCGCCTCATTGAAGAGACGGCGAGCATGCCAATTGCCTTCGTTGGTGACTCTCACCAGCATATGCTGCCCCCGCAACAGGAGGCCATAAGCGCGCATGTCGTGGGGATGTGGCGACTCCTGCCGCCGCTCCGCAAAGTCGATCTGGATTGACAGGCGGGCAGCCACGGCGCCGGCGATCTCCTCCTGCAGGTCGAACAATTCCTCGAGATCAAGGCTGAACCGGTCGGACCACAGCACGCCCTCGGAGGCTGCGTCGATAAGTTCGACGGCGATGCGAAGGCGCTTGTCAGCCCTCCGCAAGCTGCCGCCCAGAATATAGCGCACGCCGAGACGCGTTTGGACTTCCTGCGCGGGATTGGCGCCGAGGTTGAAGAGGAAGGCGGAGTGCCGTGCGATAACCATCAAATTACGAAACCGGGAGAGGCTTGCAATGATGTCTTCGGCGATTCCCTCGCAGAGATGGTCGTTGCGGGGATCGCCGGACAAATTGGTGAGGGCCAGAACAGCGATTGTCGGATGCTGCACGACTTCCGGCTTTGGAAAGGGCCGCCGCGGCGCGGCGACCCCGGGTGACGTAGCGAGTGATTTCTCGACGACGAAGATCTCGATCTGCTCTGAAATATTCTTCAGTCTTGGCTGGCCAAGCGAGCGCAACGTCACCCCGGGTAGGTCGCGCACCGCGTCCCGGATCGCCCCGGTGACGAAAATCGAGTTGGGCTCGGCCAGCGCCTGGACCCTCGCCGCGACATTGACGCTATGGACATGAAAATTCGTAGCGTTGGCCGTCACTTGGCCAAGGTTGAGTCCGATGCGAAATTGAATCGGATCGCCGTCGCCCCAGACAGACTGGTCGCGAAACTCCGTCTGGATCTGAATGGCGAACCGCAACGCCCTGTCGGCGCTGTCAAACAAAGCCAGGATGCCGTCGCCGGCGATATTGACGACCTCGCCCGCATAATCTCCGATCAGCGCCTTGAAAAGCTCGATTGATCTTGCGGCGTTGTTTGCGTTGGTCGCCTCATCCTGTTCGATGTGTTTGCTGTAATTGACCATATCGGCGAACATGATCGCCGCAAGCTTGGTCGGCTTTACGGTTGGGTCGCTTGAGCCCCGAGGGTGCGCCAGTTCCATCGCTTCGCCGACAGTTGGACCATACGCTCCCACACATTATACTACGTTCGCCGCATCGCAAAATGATGTGTTGTCATGGAGGAAACGTTGCACGGGCAGTGGGAGCCAAGCATAACGTCCTCAAAGAGCATAAGATGCCCTCTGGTTTCGTTGAAACCATGGGCGCTAGCAGGGTCATGACGGATCCGCCGCACGAGGAAACGCTTTTCCGGCTACGGCCAGCCGAAAAGGACGACTATTCCCTCATGCTCGCCCTCTATCTCGAAGGCGCTCAAAAACATCTGTCGAAGATCGGCCGATGGGACGAAGAGCGCTTCCTCGGCCTTTTTCGCAAGGGCTATAAACTGCATCAGATGGAAATCATTTGCGTGGACAACCGGGATGTCGGTTTTATCCAGGTCATCGAATACCCCGATCGCCTGTATTTGCGACAGATCCACCTGATCGACGGCTTCCGCGGGCGCGGGATCGGGTCAAAGCTGATCGAAGCTCAATTGAAGCGCGCGGCCATCTTGGTCAAGCCGATGACGCTCGAAGTCTTGCACGGCAATCCCGCCAAGGGCCTCTATCTCCGGCTCGGCTTCAAGGTCACCGGACAGGATCCCGACAAAGAGCATATGATCTGGAATCCGCCGCGGAAGTAGGAACGGCCGCGATTTACGCGGGCGGCAGCGACCGATCGGGAATCCGGAACCACACTGCACTGCGACGGCGGTCAGACGTTCCGGTCTTCCGGGAGTTGACAGCGTCTGAGGTTTTCCTAGCCGCTCAGCGCCGAAGGCCTTGGCCACTCCTGCTGTCGAGCCCTTGGCCGCTTCTGGCGTCAAGGCCTTGGCCGCTCCTGAGGCCCTGGCCGCTGCGGTCGGCCATGTCCGCGCCGCCCCGCAGCGCCGCCGCGAGCAGGATTTGCTCGAACGGTCCCGCCTCCAGGTCCAAACGCAAGGAGAAGTCGCCTTTTTCGTATTCCCAGTAATAGATGTCGGTAGTTGAAGGAGGAGGAGGAGGAGGAGCAGGGGCACGAGCCTCAGCAGCGCGGGCAGACCCAGCGGCCGGATGTGCGTCAGGATCAGGGTTATAATTGCCCGAGAAATCCCAGTCCCTTGCCGCGACGCCAGCTTGAGTCATCGTAGAAGGGTTGGCCCAGCTGCCTACTGGCGTCCCGGACCCATGAACAAGAAAGATCGGTGGTCTAGGCAGTTCATAATATGCGCCCTCGAAGCTAAAGGCATAAATTCTGGCAAGTGTCGGAGGATTATCTTTGTTCCCCTCTAGCTCTAGCTGCCTTTGAAGAAACTTGTTGGCCCCGAGGCCTGAGCCAGCGGTGTCGTTGATATATTTAAGACTACTTACAACCCGGCCGAACAACTTTATACTTGATGGCGTCAAAAGTGTCTCAGTCGCTAAGAGTGGCATTTTCGTCTCCTCTCTAGTTGGAGGCGCGGAATCTCACGGAAAAATCCCAGCTATCAGCGCGCGCTCCCGATAACTCATCTTCGGCAATCGATCCTGTATTCCCGGCGTGATCGTTCGCGCCGAGTGCGTGTGGCTGCGGGGTCCGGGCGGCTTGAGGCGCGGACCGACGGTCGCGCGCCCGATGTCGCGCCAGTCGAAGCTCTCGACCAGCGCCCGCTTGAAGCGGCCGCCGCTCATCGCGGCGTCAACTTCGATCAGGGACAGCGCCACGTCCAGATAGGAAAAATCGTCGGCCTGGAGGCGCTTCCAAGTCTCGGCTAGCGCCGCTCCCATATAGTCTCGGGCGTCCACGAGCACGGCGCGGAACGCCTCGTACTGTCCTTCGTAGGCGGCGTCGAAATAGGGTTGCACGAATTCCGCACGATCCGGCTCGTTACGCACCTTCCGCGTCGCCTCGGCGACGTCACGCGGGATAAGCCCCCGCTCGACCAGCATCTCCTGGAAGATGTCGACAAGGATGTCGAACACCGCGCCAGTCAGTGGTTGCGACAGAGGGTGTTCGTCCTCCCATCCGGCGGAGAACTGCGAGAGCTTGACGGCGTTGCTGGCGAGACGAACCTGTGCACTCTCCGACAATTCGGCGAAGCGGTCGAGTTCGTTGAAGGTGAAGAGGTTGCCGCGTGTTTCCTCGAGAAGGTGCTTCAATAACGACTCGAAATGCAGACACGCGATGAGCGCTGTCGTGTCGGCCGCCGATTCCTGGAAGCCGTAATACTCCCCCCTCGCGCCGGATGGCGAGGGGATCCCGACGGTCGAATAGATGATGAGATGGCCGAGCTCATGCGCCATCACGTCGAAATTGAGCGCATAGGGCAGGAGGGCTCCGTCGGGGGTTGGATGCGCTCCAATCTCCATGAACCCGTAACCGGCGTAGGAATTGTCGATCCGAGGCGCGATAACGATCTCAAGCTGGGGGTAGTCGCGGGCGAAATGCCATTCTATGGGATGGCCGAAATAGCGCTCCCAGATGTCGAGCACGAAGCGGACGGTCCCGAACACGTGCGCTTCGCTAAACTCGGGCGTGTCGACCGGAATTGTGTCGAAATGCCCTTCGTCGTTCGGACAGACTGGGCGACGGATCCGTCCGCGGTAGGGCGGCAGATCAAGTTTCGGCGTGCCCAGGGGGCCTGCATTGACGCCATAAGAATAGCGCTTGTCGATCGGGAAGATGAGGCGCATCCGCTCGTCTGATGGACCGGGGCCGATGGATCCGAGCGGACTGGAAACGCTGATCGTTTCCGGAGGCCATTCCGGATGTGCATATGGCGGCTTTGGGAACAGCCGAAACCTTACGCCCCCTTCGCAGCAGCTCACATGACTGCCCCATATTTATTCTCAAAACGACCCTAACAATATCGTAAATGATTACCCAACATCCCGTGCTGGTCAAGCCTTTTCGGCGCGCTGCAAGATCTCAAGAAACAAGCGCTCGCGTTGCAACGCCGAGTCCAACGAGGCCGCGTTCGCGAACCCGAGCCGGCGCGCGCTTTCTTCGACGTCGTCCGGCAGGGGTCGCCGGAGACACCGTTCGAAGAACCACAGCCGCAGCGCGATGGCGTGTGACTGGGGGAAACCGTTGTTAGGGCTGGCCTCGAAAGCTCCCAGGGCGTCGCTTTTCTTTCGCGCGCGCTCGGCGAGCCGCTCGTAAGCGCCGCCCAGCCGCAACTCATCGAGGAGGAAAGGCTCGAGCGCGCCTCTCGAGCGATCACGCAAATTCTTGACGCTTGTTTCGTCGGCGAGCAGCCGCTCCAACGAGACCGCGTCGAGGTCGTGCCGCGCCACCCAACGATCGAGGTCAGCGCGCGCAAACAAGCCGAGGCGTGTGCGCAGGTCGGTCAAGGTCGCCTGTAGATCCTCACGCGGCAACGCCGTCACCGGCCGCGCGGCGCCGCTTGCCGCGACCATCCGCAACAGCGCCATCGCCTCGACGCGCGCGTAGGCCTCGGGGCCCTCGAGCCTGAGCTCGTCGAGAATGCGCTGTTGCAGGGAAGAGCCGGCTTTCTCGGAAACGGCGTCTGATCGCTGAACGAATTCGTCCCAGAAAACCGTCCATTCGAAATTGAATTTTGGGCCCGCGTGCTCCGACTGGTTCGGCGCCTCCCCCATTGCCGCAAGCATCTCCAGCGCGTCCAGGCGCTTTTGGTCGACGCGCCCGCGCGGCAACCAGTCGCGAAGCGCCGCCTGCTCGGATTCCGCGACGCCTTGTGCGGCGGCGCCGGCGAGCAGGGCCTCCCAGCTCCGTTGCGGGAAGAACAACGACTTGGCGAAGGCGTCAAGCGCGCGCCGCGAAGCGGGACTCACGACGCCCTCGACCTCCGCGCGAGCGAGCGTAGCGCGAATGTTGACCATCGCCTCGGATGCGCCGACGTAGTCGAGTTCGGCGGGACCGTGAACCACGGCCACTTCATCGTCGTCCTCGAGCGCTCCGTCGCGGAACGCCTCGAAAATGCGGCCGACGCCGCGCATGCCAAAAGCGTGCAGCTCCGCCGCACGCAAGGCGCCCATGCTCGCGCTGCCGAACACGGGGATGCCTTGCGAAATCGCCCACAGGATCTCCTTATGCCAGACCGAGGGCGCGCCGGAGAAAAATCCGTCGATGACACCGATCGCGCGCGGCCTAAGCCGCGCGGCGCGATAGAGGTCACCCTGCGCCACCGGCGGCAGGAAGACGAAGCCCTGAGTTCGCGCAATCTCATCGGCGGGCAGCGTCGGGCCGACGAAAATGAACGTCATCATGCGCGGCGCTGTTGCAACGCGAGGGCGCGGGGTCCCGGCTCATAGGAGGCCGGATTATGGTCGAAACCCTCGAGACCGGGAACAACCATGCGCATGACCGGAATCCCGAATTCCGGCCTTGTCAGATCGACCGCGATCGCTTGAGCTATTCCCGCCGAACGCAAACGCTCGAGAAGCCACGCAACCTCGGCCTCGAAGGTCTCGATTTCGAAATTTCCGATCGACGCGAAATCGCGAGGCCGGTCGGCCGGTCGCATCAGCGCGCGCACGCGCGCGTTCTGCGCGGAAAGTGTCGCCGCACTATAGTCGGCATACCGAATGTCCTCGCGCGAACCGACGATGTAGGTGGTGCGGACTTGCGCCGCCTCGGTCATCGCACGGAGCAACGCGATTTTGCGAGTTGGATGGGAGCCTGCGCCAACCCCGACGTGGCCGATTTCGCCGGTGCGATCCGCAGCGAAGCACTGGAACGTCGGCACGCCGACATCGGTGGTCACATCCCACGCCGCGAGGTTGATACCCGCCCGCGCGAAAAGTTCGTGCACGCCAAGGCATGCGGGGTCGTCGACGGTCGCGAGATCGAGGCGCCTCCGGTCTTGCTCGGCCACGGGACTTTGTCGCCAAAGGGCTGTCGCATCGCGCTCGATCAGTTCACAAAGCGCGTGGCTCGTTGCCTCGAGTATGTGGTTGCCCGAGGCTAGACCGTTCGTGCTCCCGTTGAAACAGCCGCTAGTCGGAGGTCCATTAATCGTCGAATGGGCGTTGACCAGCTCGTATGGCGTCCAGGCGGGCTCGCCGTCCATCAAGTTTCGACCTTCCACCCAAAGCAAGGGCGCATCGACATCGAACCAGCTAGCCCGGATGCGCGGCAATCGATCAATGTCGGCAGTCTTCCATTGCTTGACCAGATCGGTGAAGCTCGCGAAGCGTAGCGGCAATTGAACGTATTCGGCGTGCCATGTCTCGATCGCTTCCATGATGCCTGACGCCTTGGCCGCCGCCAGATCGATCCCCTTGCCATGGAATACGGCGCTCGACCGAGCATTGGGGCGGCAAACCATGATGACGGGGATGCCGGTCCGATCGAGACCGGTGAGATTGGCGACGCGAGTGATGCCGAATTCGGCCGCGAGCGGCATGGCCTTGGCAAGCGTATCCTCAGGGGATCGACCCCGGTGAGTGCCGACCCGATACGCCTTCAAACCCGCTCCGACGTCGCCAAATCCGTGCATCTGCACCCTGCAATCGAACTGCCGAACTCCTTATTCCTCGGGCTGTCTGAGCGGGGCGTCGACCGTCAGCAACCAACGGAACGTTACATCAGCTAGGCTTGATTCGGACTAAACTTAAGTCTCGCACTGATAGCAATGTGAGTGTATGGGCGCCTTGGGTAAGCTTGTGGGCCCCTCCCCCTCCACCCGAGTGAGACATCTCAGATGGCTCTGTTGCATTAAGCTACGCGTCAGAGCGATGTTGTGTCCCGTACGCCCCCTTTTCCCCCCGAAATCCAGACTTTTCCAATCGCGCCTAAAGGAGGCCGAGGCCATGCCCACGACATCTCTCGGTTTCGCTCTCGCCTTCTTCCTCGCAGCCTTTGTCTCGACCCTCGTCGGTCTGGCGTTGCGTGCGTATCTGGCGGATCGTCTTGATCATGCACGCGACATGGTCGGGGGCGTGACGGGCCTCGTCGTCACGCTGGTGGCGCTCGTCTTCGGCCTCTTGATCTGGACGGCGTTCGGGGTCTTTTCCACCCAGAAGACCGAGCTGCAGGTCATGGCCGCCAATGCGCTCGAGTTCAACCAGGAGACCCGGGAATATGGGCCCGAAGCGGCCCACGCCCGGGCCTTGATGCGGGTGGACCTGGATTGGGCGCACAAACAACTCTGGGGCGACGATCAGGCGAAATCGGCGGCTATGGCGGCTTCCATTCACAACATGGACAGTTTGAGCGTCGCCCTCGACCATCTGGAACCGGCGACCGAAGCGCAGAAATCGTTGCTCGCGGACGCCAAGCGCAATTATACCGCCATCTGGCAAAATCGCATTTTGATGTCGCTGCAAACCGTAGACGCGGTCTCTTGGCCGACCCTCTACTTCGTTTCCATATGGACTTGCATTGCGTTCTTTCTGACCGGGCTGAACTCGAAATCCGGCGCCGCGACCATCGCCGTGGCGGCGCTCGGATCCTTTTGCGTCGCCAGCGCGATGTTTCTGATCCTCGAGCTGTCGCAGCCTTACTCCAGCGCCATTCGCGTCTCTTCGGACGGCATAGACCGCGTCGGTCTCGAACTCGACAAGCCTTGAAGGAGGCCGCACATTACGTCCGCGCCAAGGCTCGGTCTTTCAAAAACGATCCTTTGAGAAGCACGGAGCGGGGGGCGTTTTGTGACAGCCAGGCATGGCGGAAACACGTCCCGGCGTGCGGCGACCGTTGTCAGAGTCCGACTCGCGAAAGACAAGGCCCCGGAGAAGGCGCGGTGCGTCTTGCCCCGGAAGACGGCTGAGCCCGCCTCAGGGCGTCAGCGCCTTGAGCTCCTTCCGAGCCGTGCCAAAAGAGCCCAGCTGATAGACCGAGGCGCCCGCCGGCGAGAAGGTGAACGACGGGAAGGGCTCCGCCAGCATTTCGTTCAAGTATTTTTCCGCGGCCACGCCGATCGTCACATGCGGATTGAAGCGCTTGCCCGCTGCGTCTCGCACGAAATTTTCGACGTAGCCAATAAGGAACGGCTGGATGTCGCGTCCGCCCTCGTCGCTGTAGCAAGCTGCCGCGGTCCCGGTCTTAACCGTGTAGGGCTCGACGGCTTTGATGAGTTCGTCTTGCAGCCGATGCAGAACTTCCGTCGGTTCGACGACGATCCCCGCGAGGCCGATCGGCGGAGAGGGGATATAGTAATATTTGAACGCCTTCAGCGTCCATGACTTGGGGTTCTCTTTGTCAAAGACGGCCTGCGCCGCCGCATATATCTTATCGAGGTCGTCCGTGCGGACGAACTGCTGAAGCATGGAAATGTGCGGGTGGTGCGTCGCATCGAGGGAAAAGCCCTTCGGAAAAGACTTGAGCAGACGCGCGTTGGCGGCCATCGCGTGCTGAACCATCGTCGCGTCGGGTTCGAGCGCGATATCGATTGCGGTCACCGGGTTTTGTTGGGCGGCAGCGCCCGGAACGAGCGCCATCGCCAATCCCAGCCCGAGCCCGATGGCGGAGATGACCCCTAGATGTTCACGCATGCGTCCCTGCCTCCCACGCGTTGGCCCTGTTAACATTATCTGGCGCTTGGACCCATTTCGAGCCCCTCACGCCCTTGATCGGATTTTTACATGTTACTAATATACGCAACTCAAGGGTTGTAACCGTTGCCGCCGATGGCTTCTCCGCCAGACGATCACGCGCCTCGAGGCGCCCGAGGACAATAAGGGTGGCTCAAGCGGCGACGCGACCGAAGGTTGACGCTCTGCCGTTTAGGTTGTGACCTATCGGCCGCTCGCAGGGTGCCCGCGCCCCTCGGCGCCCGGCTCAAATGCATCGTCCCCCGTCGACCTCGAGCACCACCCCGGTCAGGAAATTGGCGTCGTCGCTGGCCAGGTAAAGCGCGGCGAGACCGATGTCCTCCGGCTTCGAGAACCGGCCGAGCGGCACGGTCGCCTTGAAGGCGGCGCGCTTCTCGGGCGTGTCCTCGCCCATGAACATCGCAAGCAGCGGCGTCTCGCCGGCGACGGGAGCGAGCGCGCAGACGCGAATCTTGTCGGGCGCAAGCTCGACCGCCATCGATTTCGTCATCATATGCACCGCCCCCTTCGAGGCGTTGTAGACGGTCAGCCCGGGACGCGGGCGCAAGCCTGCCGTCGAACCGACATTGATGAAGACGCCCCCGCCGTGAGCGCGCATATGCGGAATGAACGCTTGGGCGGCGAGGAAGATCGATTTGACGTTGACGGCGAAGATGCGGTCGAACTCGGCCTCCTCCACCTCCATGATCGGCTTGTTGCGATGCGTCGTGCCGGCGTTGTTGACGACGATGTCGATCCGCCCGAGGGCGTCGATCGCGGCGCGTGCCGCGCGCTCCATGTCGGCGCGATTCGAAACGTCGCCCTTGAGCGCTATCGCCGA